>Ga0210409_10000288_pt1 | contig 98010 bp, 95 predicted proteins | sample IncBWH17MmetaG_FD_161649 | JGI IMG/M metagenome (GOLD analysis project Ga0210409, IMG submission 161649) | Forest soil microbial communities from Barre Woods Harvard Forest LTER site, Petersham, Massachusetts, United States - Inc-BW-H-17-M | ecosystem: Environmental > Terrestrial > Soil >... | reverse complement strand
GAGCCAAACACGCTGACCATCTGGGAAGCCCAGTTCGGCGATTTCGCCAACGGCGCGCAAGTCGTGATCGACCAGTTCATCAGCTCCGGCGAAGTGAAGTGGGGCCGTGCTTCCGGCCTGGTCATGATGCTGCCGCACGGTTACGAAGGCCAAGGCCCGGAACACTCGTCGGCACGCCTGGAACGTTATCTGCAACTGTGCGCAGACAACAATATGCAAGTGGTGCAACCGACTACCGCAGCGCAGATTTTCCATCTGCTGCGGCGCCAGATGATCCGCTTGTTCCGTAAGCCGCTGGTCATCATGACGCCGAAATCGCTGTTGCGTAACAAGGATGCCGGTTCGCCATTGTCCGATTTCACCAAGGGCAGCTTCCAGACCGTGATCGGCGAAGTCGATGACAAGATCGATCCGAAGAAGGTCAAGCGTATCGTCGCTTGCTCGGGCAAGGTCTACTACGATCTGGTTAACGCACGTAAAGAACGCGGTCAGACTGACGTCGCAATTATCCGTCTGGAACAACTGTATCCATTCCCGCACAAGGCGTTTGCTGCTGAGTTGAAGCAGTTCCCGAACTTCAATGAGCTGGTATGGACGCAGGACGAGCCGCAGAATCAAGGCGCATGGCTGCAGATTCAGCACAATATTTTTGAGAACCTGGAAGATGGCCAGAAGCTTGCGTATGCAGGCCGTCCAGCCAGCGCATCGCCAGCAGTCGGTTACTACGACAAGCACTATGCGCAGCAAAAAGCATTGCTGGAGACAGCATTTTCCAAGCTCAAAGGCTTTGTTCTTACAAAATAATTGACGCCAGGGCAGGTCGCCACGACCTGCCCGACGCACACCCAATACGGAATACGGAGAAATAAATGGCACTTCTAGAAGTAAAAGTTCCGCAACTGTCGGAATCGGTCGCTGAAGCGACTTTGTTGACATGGCATAAAAAAGTCGGCGACGCTGTGAAGCGCGACGAAAACCTGATCGATATCGAGACAGATAAAGTTGTACTTGAGTTGCCGGCGCCAGCCGACGGCGTGATCGTCCAGCTGATCAAGGGCGACGGCAGCACCGTGGTTGCCGATGAAATCATCGCTGTGATCGATACCGATGCTTCGGCCAAGGTCAGCCCGATGGAAGTGGCTGCCGTGCCAGTGCCGCAAAGCGGCAATGCTCCGACGCCAATCGCAGCACCTGAATTGCAATCCAAATCGGCCGCTGGCATCGCCATGCCTGCCGCAGCGAAACTGCTGGCGGAAAATAAGCTGTCGGCTGAGCAAGTCGACGGCAGCGGCAAAGATGGCCGCGTTACCAAGGGCGACGTTCTGGGCGCACTGGCTAACAAGCCTGCCACGCCTGCACCTGCACCTTTGGCCGCAGTTGCAGCCAAGCCGGCATTGCAGCAAGTTGCAGCGCCAACCAAGGCCAATCTGGATGACCGTCCGGAAGAGCGCGTGCCTATGAGCCGTCTGCGCGCTCGTATCGCCGAGCGTCTGGTGCAATCGCAATCGACTAACGCCATCTTGACGACATTCAATGAAGTCAACATGCAGCCGGTGATGGACCTGCGTACCAAGTACAAAGACAAGTTCGAAAAAGAGCATGGCGTCAAGCTCGGTTTCATGTCGTTCTTCGTCAAGGCTGCGGTTGCCGCCTTGAAAAAATATCCGATCGTCAACGCTTCGGTTGACGGTAACGACATCGTGTATCACGGTTATTTCGATATCGGTATCGCAGTTGGTTCGCCGCGCGGCCTGGTAGTGCCGGTATTGCGCGACGCTGATCAGATGTCAATTGCCGACATCGAAAAGAAAATCGGCGAATTCGGCGCCAAGGCCAAAGACGGTAAGCTGACTCTGGACGACCTGACCGGCGGTACTTTCTCGATCTCGAACGGCGGCACCTTCGGTTCCATGTTGTCGACACCGATCATCAACCCGCCGCAATCGGCGATCCTGGGCGTGCACGCGACCAAGGACCGTGCAGTTGTCGAAAACGGCCAGATCGTGATTCGCCCGATGAACTATCTGGCAATGTCTTACGATCACCGTATCATCGACGGCCGTGAAGCCGTGCTGGCTCTGGTTGCAATGAAAGAAGCGCTGGAAGACCCGGCCCGTCTGTTGCTGGATCTGTAAGCTTTAAATCTCGCTAAGCGAGAGCGCCCTGACTCTTATTTTTCATGCAAGGAAAAATGGAGCAGGGCGCATCGTTTAGGTGGCTAAGTAAATGATGAGCGCCTTGTCGCCGCTACTTTCACCATTACTTGCCTGGAATGCTGCTTAGACCGCAGAAGATGCAGGCCGTTTAAGGTGGCAGAGCAGGGTACAGGGTAGGTTAAGGATTGTGAGTTGGCAGGGCAATAACTCGAAGGATAGAAATGAGCAAACAATTTGATGTAGTCGTGATCGGTGGCGGTCCCGGCGGTTATATTGCAGCAATTCGCGCCGCGCAACTGGGTTTCAATACTGCCTGTATTGATGAATGGAAAAACGCCAAGAACGGCCCGGCGCCGGGCGGTACTTGCACCAACGTTGGTTGCATTCCATCGAAAGCGTTATTGCAATCGTCCGAGCACTACGAACACGCCGGCCACTCGTTCGCCGAGCACGGCATCGACGTCAAGGGCCTGGAGCTGAACCTGGGGCAGATGCTGGCGCGCAAGGATAGTGTCGTCAAGCAAAACAACGAAGGCATCTTGTACCTGTTCAAAAAGAACAAAGTTACCTTTTTCCATGGCCGCGGCTCTTTCGTCAAAGGTGACGCCAGCGCTTACGAAATCAAGGTGACCGGTACTGCCGAAGAAACCATTACTGCCAAGCACATCATCCTGGCGACCGGTTCCAACCCGCGTCCCTTGCCAGGTACACCGTTTGACGAAAAACTGATTCTGTCGAATACCGGCGCACTGGCAATTGACGCGGTTCCGGCTAAACTGGGGGTAATCGGTGCTGGCGTGATCGGCCTCGAAATGGGCAGCGTCTGGCGCCGCCTGGGGTCAGATGTCAGCGTATTGGAAGCATTGCCGACTTTCCTCGGTGCAGTGGACGAACAGATCGCCAAGGAAGCCAGCAAGCTGTTCACCAAGCAAGGTTTGAAGGTTAGCCTGGGTGTCACGATTGGCGCCATTACGGCTGGCAAGAATGATGTTACGGTCGAATATGTGGATGCCGCCGGCGCCGCGCAAAAAGCCGTGTACGACAAACTGATCGTCTCGATCGGCCGGATTCCGAACACTATCGGCCTCAACGCCGAAGGCGTCGGCTTGCAGCTGGACGAGCGCGGTTTCATCGCCGTCGACGGCGATTGCAAGACCAATTTGCCGAACGTCTGGGCGGTGGGCGACGTGGTGCGCGGCCCGATGCTGGCGCACAAGGCAGAAGAAGAAGGCGTGGCGGTTGCCGAGCGTATTGCCGGACAGCATGGTCACGTTAACTTCAATACGATTCCTTGGGTGATCTATACCTCGCCGGAAATCGCATGGGTCGGCAAGACAGAACAACAACTGAAAGCAGATGGAGTAGCATACAAAGCGGGTACTTTCCCGTTCCTGGCCAACGGCCGGGCGCGCGCTTTGGGTGATACCTCAGGCATGGTCAAATTCCTGGCGGATGCCAAGACCGACGAAATCCTGGGCGTTCACATAGTTGGGCCAATGGCATCAGAATTGATTTCAGAAGCCGTGGTGGCGATGGAATTCCGTGCATCAGCGGAAGATATCGCCCGCATCTGCCACGCTCACCCATCCTTGTCGGAAGCGACCAAGGAAGCGGCGTTGGCAGTCGACAAACGGTCCCTGAATTTCTAAGGGAGAAGCAGCATGCGCAATCCGGCTACGTGGTTGATCTTGTCCTTGGGCGTGGTACTGTCCGGCTGCGCCACCACCGCGTCGGATAACGGCCACGTGCTGATCGAGGCTACCTCCGACAGCCAGCAGCTGGAGGGCGCACGCTGCGTAGTGAAAACCGATAGCAGCCGCTGGAATGTAGTCACCCCGGGCGATGTCTTGATTGTTGCTGCCGACGGCGACTTGCATGTGGTTTGCGACAAGCCCGGCTACCGCACTTCTGAAGTGGTGTACCGGGCGCCGCCCGGATTGAATTCGCCCAGCGTTGGCATCGGTGCTACCGGTGGCAGCGGCGGCATAGGAGCGGTCGGCCTCGGTTTGGGGGCCAACCTGCCGCTCAGTTTCGGCGCCAAGGAGAAGGCTTATCCTAGCCGGGTACTGGTAGAGATGGGGCGGTCATAGTTGTTTGGGTGGTTGCCGGATTGATGTGGGTGAGCGAAAGCTCGCCCATTTTTATTTTTAGCGGCTTATTTAGTGGCTTGTTTTAGTGACTTACTTAGCGGCTTACTTCATCAGCATGGTTGATTTTTTGTTAATCTATGCGGCGGGCAAACGGATTTTAGCTTTTCGTCAAGAATTGAAAACACAATGAATGTCTTAGAGTTTTACGAACAGGCACTGACACAACGGGGTTTCCAGGCAGATGACGCGCAACGGCGTGCGGTAGATCGTCTGCAGCAAGCTTATGATGAATGGGTCGAGTACAAGGCGCAGCGTTCCAATTCCTTCAAACGCCTGATCAACCGGCCCGACGTGCCGCGCGGCGTGTATATGTGGGGCGGGGTCGGACGCGGGAAATCGTTTTTGATGGACAGTTTTTATTCGGTGGTGCCGGTGGTGCGTAAAACGCGCCTGCATTTCCACGAATTCATGCGCGCGGTACATCGGCAACTGGATGAGCTCAAGGGCGTTGCCGATCCCTTGGATGAGGTGGCGAAGCGGGTCGCCAGGAAATATCGGCTGATCTGCTTTGATGAATTCCATGTGTCCGACATCGCCGACGCCATGATTCTCTACAATCTGCTGAAAGCCTTGTTCGATAATGGCGTGTCGTTTGTCATGACCTCGAATTACGAGCCGAGCACGCTTTATCCGGACGGCTTGCACCGGGATCGCATGCTGCCGACCATCAAGCTATTGCAAGACAACCTGGATGTGATGAATATCGACGCCGGCATCGATTACCGCAAACGCGCCCTGGAGCAGGTCGAGACTTACCACTCGCCGCTGAACGCCGACACCGACCGCGCCTTGCGGCATGCGTTTGCAGGGGTAGCTGACACCGCCGATGAAGATCCAATCGTTGATATCGAAGCGCGTAAAATCAAAGCTTTGCGCCGAGCCGGCGGCGTGATCTGGTTCGATTTCAATACCTTGTGCGGCGGCCCGCGTTCGCAAAACGATTATCTCGAAATTGCCAGCCGCTTCCATACGGTGATATTGTCCGGTATTCCGCAAATGTCGGCGGCGATGTCGTCCGAAGCACGCCGGTTTACCTGGCTGATCGATGTGTTCTATGATCACAAGATCAAATTGATCATGTCAGCTGCCGTGGCGCCGGACGAGCTGTACACCCAGGGCATGCTGGCCAACGAGTTTCACCGCACGGTGTCGCGTATCATGGAAATGCAATCGCGCGAATATATGGATAGCGAGCGGCGTTCCGAGGCCGACTCTATTGTGTGAGCTTGCGTCGTGACGGTGGTTTGAAAACGGTGTTTGAAATTAACGTATAGAAATGGATAGGTTTACGTGGAATTTGCCTCTTTGATTTTGGCTCCTTTGTCACCATCGCCGATGTGCGCATCACGCCAGCGCCCGACCTTGGTCGCGCTGGGTATTGCGGCGTTGCTGCTGACGCTGGCCGTCAATGTGCAAGCAGCAGACGCCCAGCTGAAGCCGGTAGCCGAACCGGCCGCCGAGCTGACGGCGCGCTACCCGCTTGAAACGCTCAATTCTGTGGAAACCGCGAATCGCGCTCTGGCCGATGTAGCCGACGCCAAGGCCGAAGTTGAAGCACGCGATCTGGAACAGCGGCGCGCCTGCTATCAGAAGTTCTTCGTCAACAATTGCCTGGACGCCGCCAAGGAGCAGCGGCGGCAGGCGATGAAAACGATTCGGCCGGTAGACATCACCGCCAACGCTTTCTTACGTAAAGACCGTGCCGACGAGCGTGACAAGGCGCTAGAGGTACACGCAGCCGAACAGCCGGCCGAAGCCGCGCAGAAAGCCCAGGATCAAAAAGCAAAAGAGCTGAGCAACGCCGACAAGGTGAAGCAGGGCGAGGCAAAAGAAAAGGAAGTTGCAGCCAATACCCGCAAGCATCTGGGCGAGGAAGACAAGCGCGTGGCGGAGCATAATGCCCGCCTGAAAAAGGCGCAGCAAGATGCGGCTGCGAAAGCCTCGCAGCGCGCAGCCAATGTAGCTGCTTTTGAGAAAAAAGCTCAGGATTCAGCAGCGCGTCAGCGTGAGGTAGCCGCAAACAAGGCCGCCAAAGCCAAGGATCTGGCAAACAAGAAAGCGGCTGAAGCGGGAGTGCCGGCAGCACCTGCAACACCTGTAGCGGTGCCGCCTGCCGCCAAAACACCGGCGTCAGCGCCGTAAAGCGAGCTGGCGCCGATCAAGCAAGAAACTACACCGCCCGGCGCATCTTCTTGACGGTGTAGTTCTGAGTTTCCTTGGGCAACGCCACCAGTTTGACGATCGCAAAAGTGCAATTATCCGCGGAGTGGCCCTCGGCCCGCTTGCGGGTTTTGTTGATCAGCATTTCAGCAGCGTCGCGCGGTTTGTTCATGGCGATGCACGCGCCCAATTCATCTTCGGTAAAGTAGTGCCACAGCCCGTCCGAGCACAGCAGGAAAGCGTCGCCAGCCTTGAGGCCGGTATGACGATTGATGCTCACCGTGGGTATGTCAGTGCTGGAGCCGAGCGCATTCAACAAGATGTTGGACAGGTTATGTGATTTCGCCTCGCTGCGCGACAGCTTGCCTTCGCTCACCAGTTTCTCGACATAGGAATGATCGATGGTGTGCTCGGCAAAATTGGGGCCGTCGAAGCGGTACAGGCGCGAATCGCCGACATGGCCCCAGGTTGCCGTGCCATCCGGCGACAACACCAGTACCACCATGGTGGTATGCGGATCCTTGTCGTTGGAAAAGCCGCTCAGCTTGATGACGGTGTGCGTCTCCAGCGCAATGTTGCGCACCATCGCCTCGACATTGTCGATCAAGGGTGAGAAGCTTTCGAAGATTTGTTTTGCGGTGCAAATCACTTGCTCGGCGGCCAGTGCGCCGCCGCTGCGGCCGCCCATGCCGTCGGCGAGTACTGCCATCATGTAGCCCGGTGCTTTTGGGGCGGTAAATAATGCGGCGCGGTCTTGTTGCTCCTGGCGGTCGCCGATGTGTTGGCCGGTGCCGGCTTCGATCTTGTATTGGCTCATTCGTCTGGGTAGATTAAACTGCATCTTGTTCTAGGTAATTCTGGATAGGCCGGATTTCGATCCGGCGCTGAATCCTTACTCATCGCCACTCACAGTAATACAGTAAGCAGTTGATGGGAAATATTATACGCAGGAATAATTTTTAAAGTGTTTCCGTATGTTAACATTTTCCAACGCAAGAATATGACCATGATCGATCGAGAAGAAATCCTGCGCCGCATCATAGAGCTTGAAGTAGAACATCGCGATCTGGATGCGGCGATTGATACCATGACGAATCAGGTCCTGCACGAAGAGTTACAATTGCGCCGCCTGAAAAAGCGGAAATTGCAGCTGAAAGACCAGATCACGCTATTAAGAATGCAATTAATTCCAGATATCCCTGCCTGATAATCCTACGCCAGGCTGATACGATATACCTGACTCAGCCATTTTAGAAGTTACCTTGACCGAAGATACATCCCCCCTCGCTGCCGAAGGCGCTTTTGCTGTTGTGGCTCCCGGCGCCCACGATGCCGACATTGATCGTCTGTTCGCCAGTTCCGGCCCGCTGGGACAGGCGGTTGGCGGCTTTCGTCCGCGCCAGGCGCAAACCGAAATGGCGAAAGCCATTGCTGACGCCATCGCTCAGCAAAGAACACTGATTGCCGAAGCCGGCACCGGCACCGGCAAGACCTTTGCCTATCTGGTGCCGGCCCTGCTATGGGGCGGCAAGGTGATCGTCTCGACCGGCACCAAGAATCTGCAAGACCAGCTGTTTTTGCGCGACATCCCGACCGTGCGCAAAGCGCTCAGCGCGCCGGTCTCGGTGGCGCTGCTGAAAGGGCGGGCCAACTACGTTTGCCATTTTCATCTGGAGCGTACGCTGCAGAACGGCCGCATGACTTCGCGCGAGGATGTCGGCTACCTGCGCGAAATTTCCCGTTTCATGAAAACCACTTCATCCGGCGACAAGGCCGAGTTGTCGAAGGTGCCCGAAACCGCACCGATCTGGAATCTGGTGACCTCGACCCGCGATACCTGCATGGGCGCCGAATGCCAGTACTACCAGGATTGCTTCGTGATGAAGGCGCGCAAGGAAGCGCAGCAGGCCGATGTGGTGGTAGTCAATCACCATCTGTTCTTTGCCGATGTGGCTTTGAAGGATACCGGCGTCGCCGAATTACTGCCGTCGGCCAACACCATCATCTTCGATGAAGCGCACCAGTTGCCCGAGGTCGCCACTTTGTTCTTTGGCAATACCGTCTCCACCTCGCAAATCCTGGAGTTGTGCCGGGATGTGCTGGCAGAGGGCTTGTCGCATGCCCGTGACGGCGCCGACTGGGCGCAAGTGGTGCTGCCGGTTGAAAAAGCAGCGCGTGATCTGCGGCTGGCGTTTCCGCAGGATGTGGTGCGGCTGGCGGTCAACCAGATAGCGGCATCGAGCGTATTCTTTCCGGCGCTGGACACCCTGCGCGCGCAGTTGCACGGCATGATCGCGGTGCTTGAAAAGCAGGCCGAACGGGCGGAAACCATCGAGCAGTGCCGCACCCGTGCGGTCGAGCTGGGTTACAAGCTGGACGGCTGGAATAGCGCGCCTGTGGCGGCAACCGGCAAGAGTCCCAAGAAGACCAATGCGGCCAATGCAGCCAAGGCTGAGGACGAAGAGGGCAGCGTGCTGTGGGTGGAAGCGTTTTCGTCCTCCTTGCAGTTGCACCAGACGCCGCTATCGATCGCGCCGATTTTCAACAAGCAACGCGAAGGCGTGGCGCGTTCCTGGATTTTTACCTCGGCGACGCTGGCGGTGAAGAACGATTTTCAGCATTACGCTTCGCAAATGGGCTTGTGGGACGAGCCGGCCCAATCCTGGCCTAGCCCCTTCGACTATGGCGAGCAAGGCCTGCTCTACGTGCCGCAGAACCTGCCGCAACCGAATTCGCCGGACTATACCGACGCCGTCATCGACGCTGCGCTGCCGGTGATCGAAGCCTCGGGCGGCCGTGCTTTCCTGCTATGCACGACAATCCGCGCCGTCAATCGCGCTGCCGAGCGGCTGCGCGCCGAATTCGAAGCGCGCAATCTGAATTTTCCTCTGATGGTACAAGGCGAGGCCGGGCGCACCGAGTTGCTGGATCGTTTTCGGGCTGCGGGCAATGCGGTGCTGATCGGCAGCCAGAGTTTCTGGGAAGGCGTCGATGTGCGCGGCGAAGCATTGTCATTGGTGATTATCGACAAGCTGCCGTTTTCGCCGCCGGACGATCCGGTGTTGGCGGCGCGCATTGATGCCCTGGAATCCAAGGGCATGAACGGTTTCATGCATCATCAATTGCCGGCGGCCATCATTAATCTGAAGCAGGGCGCCGGCCGCCTGATCCGCGACGAAACCGATCGCGGGGTCTTGATGATCTGCGATCCGCGCCTGATTTCCAAAGGCTACGGCCGTCGCATCTGGCAGAGTTTGCCGCCCTTCAAGCGGACTCGGGAACTGGATGCCGTGAAAGCGTTTTGGCACGGCGATCCGATTGATCGCGATTGAACATGAGATAGCGCTATCACTCTTGTAGGCGGCTGGGCGGTGCTGTACATTGATGCTGATGCGAGCAGTTGCAACTGGCTAAACTGGCGTCGATCATCTCTTCTTGAATTGTCATCAACTTGTAATAATCTGCCTCTATCGTCACTGCTTGCATGTTGAGTGGCGATAGCCGGTTTTTGTCGAACGTTCGTTTGGATAAAGGTAAGCAATGTTTGCAGCAGTGGATTTGGGGTCGAACAGTTTCCGATTGCATATCGGCAAATACAATGGTGATGCGATTCGCGTCATCAAGAGTGCGCGCGACCCGATCCGACTGGCTGCCGGCCTCGACAGCAAAGGTTATCTGACCGAGCAGGCGATGCAGGTTGCGCTGGATTCCCTGTCGCGCTTCCGCAATATCCTGGCCGACTATCAACTGGAAGCGGTGCGGGTGGTGGCCACCAACACCTTGCGGGTTGCCAAGAACGCGGCTGAATTCCTGCCGATCGCCGAACAGGTTATCGGCTACCCGATCGAAATCATCTCGGGCGAAGAAGAAGGCCGGCTGATCTATATGGGCGTCTCCAGCATGCTGCGCCTGCCGAACGAAAAGCGGCTGGTGCTGGATATCGGCGGCGGCTCCACTGAATTGATCCTGGGGCGCGGCCAGCAGATCGAACGGGTTGAATCGTTCGGCATCGGCACCGTCAATCAGAGCCTGGCTTTTTTCGCCGATGGCCAGATCACGGCGGCGGCCTACGATGCCGCGGTGCTTTCCGCCCGCAGTCATTTCGAAGACGCCGCGCCGCCGTATCGGCCGCAAAACTGGAGCCATGCCTACGGCTCTTCCGGCACGATCAGGGCGATTGCCGAGACTATCGAAAGAAACAGCCTGGGCGACCATCGCCTGTCATACACCAGCCTGGAAGCCCTACGCGCGCGCTTCATCGAGTTTGGCCATGTCAGCCGCATCGATCTGCTGGGCATGAAACCCGAGCGCGCTGCGGTCATGGTCGGCGGTCTGGCGGTATTGATCGGGCTGATGCAGGAACTCGGGATTGAGGTGCTGCAGCCGATCGAAGCCGGTTTGCGCATGGGCGTGATGTGGGACCTGCAGTTGCGTGGCACACGCCTGGATCGGCGTGACCAGTCGGTGCACGATTTCTCCCAGCGTTTTCACGTCGATCAATTGCGCGCCAGCCGGGTTGCCGAAACCGCGACCTCGCTGTTCGAGATGCTCAAGCCCAGCAGCGACGGCCTCAGCCAGTATCTGCACTGGAGCGCCTTACTGCATGAAGTCGGGCTGGTGGTGTCGCAAAGCGGTTATCACAAGCATGCCGCCTACCTGATCGAGAATGCCGATCTGTCCGGTTTTACCACCCGTGAGCAACGGGCGATGAGCATGTTGATCCTTGGGCAAAAAGGCAATCTGCGGAAAATCAGCGATGCGCTGCTCGACCCGGATTTTTCCAAGGCGGTGCTGGCTTTGCGCCTGGCGGTGATGTTCCTGCATTCGCGGATTGAAGTCGATCTGGATGAATTGCGCTTGAAGATGAAGAGCAAGATCGAACTCGATATCAAGCGCGACTGGATTGAAGATCATCCGACGGCGACTTACTGGATGACCAAGGAACAGGATTGGTGGCGTGAGATTGGCGTCGATTTTGCCATTCGCCGGACCTGACATCCCTCTCTTTTCCTCTAAGCTTTCCTCAATACATGCATGGCGCCGGTTTCGATGGAACCGGCGCCATGTCTCTTTCTGCTCTCCAGTCCATATGGAGGACTCAGTAGGTTAGCCCGCTAGCCTTGTTGAACAGCGCCATATCGACATAGTTGGAAAGGTGATTGCTGTTGACGACATCGCCCACCATATAACCGCCGATATCAAAGCCGCCGCCGGGGATGACATATTCCGCCTGGCCCGCAGCCCGTTTTCCGGCTGGCAGCAGGCGTAGCCATGATTTGGCTGCAGTGAAACCTTCCAGCGTCAATGCCGAGACCGGCTCATCGCGGTATTTACGCATCATGTTCAAATGTTCGAGCTGTATCGGAGAACTGCCAAGGCTAGGGTTGGGCACTACTTGCGAAAATACGGTCCACTCCACGGCTTTGCCGCCGGCCAGTTGCCGCAGCGTGGTCAGGTTGGTGAGGGATGAGCCGGCGACAAATGTTTGCGGCGCAAGTTGGCGAAACTCCTTCAGGAACACACCGGCGCTCACCGTGTCCGCAATCATGATCACAAAACCTGGTTTGGCGCTTGCCAGTTGTGCCGTTTCGCTGCGCATTTTGGCCTGATCGTTATTCAGGTGAACCGTGCCGCTGAGCTTGATGCCGCTTTCCCGCATCTGATCGGTGAGGCGGCGATAGGCGTCGGTATTGGCGGCCGACTCTTGATACACGATGCCGACATCTTTAACCCCAAGTTTGTCGAAATGGGAAAAGATATGCCGGATTTCCTGCTGATAGCTGGGGCGCCAGAACAGGACTTTGGCGTCTTTTTGATAGTCGGCGCCGGCCAGCGGCGCGTATAAAGTCAAGCCGCTACGCTTGAACTCGGCCGAATCCAGCACCGCGCGAGTGACATCGTCGCCGACGCCGCCAAATAAATATGAGACGTGAGCCTGGCTGATTAATTCCGTTACCGCCTTCACGGCCAGCTCGGCCTGGCCGCGATCGTCGCGCACCAGGTATTGGATGCGGTGGCCGTTGATTCCGCCTTTTGCGTTGAGGACGTCGAAATAAGTCTTGATGCCGGCGACATAGTCGCGCCCCAGATCGGCGTTCGGGCCGGACAGATCGATGGCCTGGCCGACCACGATAGTATCGGCAGCCGCATTTGCCGGCAATGGCAAAGACAGGAACAGGACTGCAGAGAGAGGGGCGCCGGTCAGATACTTGCGCAAAAAGCGTTTCAAGTTTAAGTTCATCGGAAAAGTTGAAATATGGCGATGGAGGAGTCGCGATTCTGGTCGTAAATTATTACGGCTTGATGAATTTATTATGTTTTTGAAGCTGTTCTTGCCGATGATGGAATAATTGTATATATTATTTATACGATTAATTTTTGGAGAGTTGAATGGTTACCAGTAAAATTGCAAGACCAAGTGTCAAACGTGTCGTCAAGAAGCCGGCTGCAGCGATCAAGAGTGTTGCTAAAGCCAAGCCTGCGGCGCGTCCTGCGGCCAAACCAGGTCCCAAGGCGGCAGTGAAGCCTGCCGCTAAGCCAACAGCTAAATCAGCTGTAAAGCCAGTCGCCAAGCCCGCTCCCAAGCCATTGCTCGTCACCAAGCCGATTGCCGTTAAATCGACACTGCTGCCCAGCAAATCGGCGCCGAATATCAAATCGCTGCCAGATGGAAAGGCCAAAGTAAAAAAAGCCAAGCTGGTGCGCGATAGCTTCACCATGCCTGCCGATGAGTATCAGGTCCTGGGCGATGTTAAGAAAACTTTCTTGAAAGCGGGCCTGGAAGTGAAGAAGAGCGAGCTATTGCGGGTCGGCGTTGCCTTGATCCGTGAGCTGGATCTGGCCGGCCTGAAACTGGCTGTGGCTAGCCTGCCGCCAGTGAAAGCCGGGCGCCCGAAGAAAGAGAAATAAGATCGGTCTGCGGCATTCTTCGGTGGGGGAAATAGGGTTCGAATTTGCACGGCGACGAAACTTGTCGTGCAAATCCGGACCCTTTTTATTTACTGCCGATTTATTGAAAGTCGCATAATTTTAAAGGTGAAGTTGCAATTTTGATACTGTTGTCATGTCACAGAACCGAAATAAACCTGTCATTTTCTTGAAGTAATCGGTGGTTAGGCTTGTCATCGTCACAATCAGAAAGGACGATGAATGCAACTGCTAACGAATCCTGGCGAAGCAAGTACTAGTGTTTCCAAGTTGACGGTTAGTCTTGCCAGTACGCCGGAAGAGGTGCGTGAAGTGCAGCGCCTGCGTTACAAGGTTTTTATAGAGACGATGGGCTTGTCGGCGCTGGCCAACGCAGATGGCCTGGACAGCGATGAATTCGATTCCTATTGCGATCACCTGATCGTACGCGACACCAACACCCTGCGCGTGGTTGGCACCTATCGGGTCATGAGTCCGCATGCGGCAAGACGCATGGGCCGCTATTATTCGGAGCAGGAATTCGATCTTGGCCGGCTCGACAATCTGCGCAGCAGCATTGCTGAAGCCGGGCGCGCCTGCATCGATCCTGAATACCGCAGCGGCAGCGTCATCATGCTGTTGTGGGCTGGCCTGGCGGCCTTCATGCGGCGTGAACGCTGCGATTACCTGATGGGCTGCGCCAGCGTCAGCCTGGCCGATGGCGGGCATAACGCCGCGGCTTTGTATCACGGCCTGGATCAAAGCAATTTTTCTCCGGCCGAATACCGCGTCACGCCGCATGTGCCGTTCCCGGTATATGAGCGCGAAGCCGGTCATGTGGCGCAAATGCCGCCGCTGTTAAAAGGCTATCTGCGCAGCGGCGCCTGGGTCTGCGGCGACCCGGCCTGGGATCCGGATTTTCACTCTGCCGATTTTTTTCTGCTGCTGCCTTTATCCAAGCTGGATCAGCGCTACGCCCGTCACTATCTTAAAGAAACGAGGGCGGCATGAAACCGGGCGAGCAGTTCCTGGATGCTGCGTTTTTTGGCGCTGCCAGCGGCGCCGGCGCCTCGTCAAAGCGCGATCCGATCCGCTTCCGCACTATCTGGATTTCCGACGTTCATCTGGGAACCACAGGCTGCCAGGCTGCTCGCCTGTTGGAATTTTTACGTGCGACCGAGTCGGATACCTTGTATCTGGTCGGCGATATCATCGACGGCTGGCAATTGAAGCGTCGCTGGTATTGGGATCAGGTCCACAACAACGTGGTGCAAACGGTGTTGAAAAAAGCGCGCAAGGGAACCGAGGTTATTTTTGTCCCCGGCAATCACGACGAGGCTGTGCGCCAATTCATCGATCTGGACTTCGGCGGCATCCGGATTCGCGATGAATTGGTGCATACCACCGCGCAAGGCAAACGCATGCTGGTGCTGCATGGCGATCGCTTCGATGGCGTGATCGCCTGTGCCAAGTGGCTGGCGTATGTGGGCGACGGTTTGTATACCGTGATCCTGAAATTCAACCAATGGTTCAACGGCTGGCGCGCGCGCGCCGGTTTGCCCTACTGGTCGCTATCGCAATATCTGAAACTCAAGGTGAAAAACGCGGTGAATTATATTTCTTCTTTCGAAGATGCATTGGCGGCGGAAGCGCAAAAGAAGGGCTTGGACGGTGTCATTTGCGGCCACATCCATAAGCCGGAAATCCGCGACATCAACGGCATCACTTATTGTAACGATGGCGACTGGGTGGAGAGTTTGTCGGCGCTGGTGGAAGACGCCAGCGGCGAATTGCGCCTGGTCACCTGGCAGGAAATCATGCAGCAGAAGAATAGCGTATCCGGCAAGCAGGCTCGTGAATTATGCGAATTGCCATCGTAACTGACGCCGGGCAATCGCAAATTAACGGGGTAGTCAACACTTTACGCGCCACCAGCGCTTGCTTGCGTCATAACGGCCATGAAGTATTGCTGCTCAGTCCTGACGACTTTCCAACCTTTGCCTGTCCCACTTACCCGGAAATTCGTCTGGCTCACAAACCTTACGCCAGGATCGCCGCCAGCCTGAAGACGTTTGCGCCGGACTGCATCCATATCTCGACCGAAGGGCCGATGGGTTTGGCCGCCCGCCGTTTCTGCCTGCGCCAGGGGATAGGTTTCACGACCGCCTACCATACCCGTTTTCCCGAGTATCTGAGCGCGCGTTCGATCCTGCCTAAGGCGCTGACTTACCGCTGGCTACGCTGGTTCCACGGCCCGTCGAAAGCCGTGATGGTGCCGACTCCGCATGTGCTAAAGGAGCTGGAGCAGCGTGGTTTTCGCCACCTGGTGCTGTGGGGCAGAGGGGTCGATACCGAGCGCTTCAAGCCGGTCGATGAGGACCATGCTTGCATAGAACGCCCTTTGTATTTGTATGTCGGCAGGGTCGCGGTGGAAAAGAATATCGAATCTTTCCTGCAGGTCGATCTGCCTGGCAGTAAATGGGTGATCGGCGACGGCCCGTTGCGGGAAGAGTTGCAGCTGCGCTACCCAACGGTGCAGTTTTTGGGCGCCAAGCCGCATCATGAACTCACTTCGTATTACAACTGCGCGGATGTGATGGTGTTTCCCAGTCATACCGACACCTTCGGCCTGGTCATGGTCGAGGCCATGGCGTGCGGAGTGCCGGTCGCCGCTTATCCGGTAGCCGGCCCGCTCGACGTCGTCGCGCACGGACGTTCCGGAATACTGGATGCGGACCTGACCTCGGCTTGCCTGCGGGCGCTTGCGCTGGATCGGCGCGAGGTACGGCAACATGCGCTGGAATATTCCTGGGAGCTGGCAACCCAGCAGTTTCAACAGCATTTGTTTCAGATCCATGATTTGAAAGCGCGCCCCAAGAATCTGCTGACGGGCAGATCTCGGCCAGCATCTGGTTTGTAATCGTGGAAAAGACGTAAAAAAGCCTCGCAGTGCGAGGCTTTTTGTTCATCCGGGATGCTTGTTTTCAGCTTATTTCCAAAATTTCCACCAAGGCGATTTCGCTACCTTGCCGCCATCGGTGCCGGTGCCGCCGACATACTTGCTGTTCGGGTAGGTCTTCTTCAGTACGCGCTCGGTGTCGTCGCGCAATTGCTGGAGACCCAAGGCGTCATAAGATTGCACCATGATATGCAGGGCATCTTCAACCGCAGGCGCATCGCGATATTCCTGGATCGCGCTTTGTGCGCGATTGGCTGCAGCAACATATGCACCGCGGCGGTAGTAATAGCTGGCAACGTGGACGTCATACTGCGCCAGCGCATTTACCAGGTATTTCATGCGCGCCAAAGAATCGGGGGCGTAGGTGCTGTTCGGGAAACGGACTACCACTTGCTTGAAGGCGTCGAATGCATCGCGTGCGGCTTTCGGGTCGCGCTCGGTGGCGTCTTCGCTGGACAGGAAGTCGAAAATACTGATCTTGTCATTAAAGTTGACCAGGCCACGCAGGTAGTACATATAGTCTACGTTGGGGTGATTTGGATGCAGCTTGATGAAGCGGTCGATCGCCGCCAGCGCCTCAGGTTGCTCGCCTTGCCGGTAATGCGCATAGGCGATATCCATTTGCGCCTGTTGCGCGTAAGTGCCGAACGGATAACGCGATTCCAGCTTTTCAAAGTACTTAATTGCCTTATCATAGCCGCCGCTGTTCATCTCATCCTTGGCCTCCGAGTATAATCGTTGGGCGGACCAGTTTGCGGTTTCATCGACTTTGTCTGGCAATAAGCCACACGCAGATAAGGATAGAGCGAATGCGACAGCGGCTAGTTTTAAGAGTCTTTTTTGCATAGTGGTTTGCAAGATTGCGCGTATTTACGTGTGTTAACAACGATTGATTATAGCTGATGGGACTTCAAGTGATGTCATTTACCAAGCCAAATTTGGCTGAAAGTCTGCCTGACGCTGATTTTGAGGCCAATATCGACGATATTGATGACGGCGTCGATGATGGCGTCGAGGACGGCGATGCGGCTACTGCCAGCGCGCCGATAGTACTGCAATTGACTCCAGATGTGTGCGGTACGCGTCTGGATAAAGTGGTTTCGAGTCTGGTGCCGCAATATTCGCGTAGCCGCATCCAGCAGTGGATCGAAGCCGGCCATGTCACCGTGGACGGCAAACCCGGCACCACGAAAATGACAACCTACGGCGATGAAACCGTGATTGTGCTGCCGCAACCGGCGCCCGACGAACAGGCATTCAAGGCAGAAGACATGCCGCTGGACGTGGTGTATGAAGATGCCGCCATCATCGTCATCAACAAGCCGGCCGGGCTGGTAGTGCATCCTGCCGCCGGCAACTGGTCGGGTACCCTGCTCAACGGTTTGTTGTTTCGCTGGCCGGCATTGGTCGGGGTGCCGCGCGCCGGCATTGTGCACCGCCTGGACAAAGATACCAGCGGCCTGATGGTGGTCGCTAAAACGCTGGAAGCGCAGACCGATCTGGTGCGCCAGCTGCAAGCCCGTACCGTCAAGCGTCAATACCTGGCGCTGGTGTGGGGTTCGCCGCAACTCAACGGAACGGTGGACAGCCCAATGGCGCGCCATCCGCGCGATCGCATCAAGATGGCGGTGTCGGAAAGCCTGATTGCCAAGCCGGCCGTCACTCATTACCAGCGGCTGGCGACCGGCTTGCTGGATCGCCGTCCGGTGAGCCTGATGGGTTGCCGATTGGAAACCGGGCGTACCCATCAGATCCGGGTGCACATGCAGTCGCTCGGCTTTTCACTGGTGGGCGACGCCTTGTATGGCAAGCAACATCTGATGCCGGCTTTTCCGCGCCAAGCCTTGCAGGCCTCGCGTCTGGGCCTGATTCATCCGACTACTGGCAAGGCTTGTGAATGGTTTGCGCCGCTGCCGGACGATTTCGCTGCATTGCTGGAGCGCGCCGGCATCAGCGCTCCAGAATGATGAAGTCTTGTTTTGTGAGTTATTTTGTGAGTTAAACGGAAGCTTAAGCGCATGCAATTAATTGTCCCGGACTGGCCTGGGTTGCCGCCCGATATTGGCGCTTTTGCCACTTTGCGTGGCGGCGGTGTCAGTCAAGGTCCGTATGATGACGGCAACGGCGGCGGCGGCCTGAATCTCGGGAGCCACGTTGGCGATCTGCTGCAAGTCGTCGAACGTAATCGTGCGCGCCTCGATATTTTGCTGCCAGCGTCGCCGCTCTGGATGACGCAAGTGCATGGCCATCATGTGATTGACGCTGACGGCGCCGCGGTCGGGATCGAAGCAGACGCTGCCATCGCGACCCGGGCTGGCGTGGTTTGTGCAATCCAGACCGCCGATTGTCTACCGGTCTTGTTTGCCGATTTGAATGGCGGCGTGGTCGGCGCGGCGCATGCCGGCTGGCGCGGCCTGGTGGGCGGAGTTTTGCAAAACACGGTGGCGCGCATGAGGGCCGCCGGCGCCGGGCCGATTACCACCTGGCTTGGCGCGGCCATTGGTCCTGACCGATTCGAGGTCGGCGCCGACGTTCTTGCGGCATTTGCCAAGGCTGCTGAGGCGGGCCAGGCGCTGCAGCAAACCCAGGCTTGCTTTACACCCATCGCGCAACGGCCGGGCAAATATCTGGCAGACATTTATCAACTGGCACGGATTGCATTACGTCAGGTAAATGTGCAAGATGTTCATGGCGGCGGTTTATGCACGGTCAGCGATAGGAATTTTTATTCCTACCGCAGAGATCATGTGACTGGCCGCATGGCCTCGTTGATCTGGCTGAAATGAGCTGGCTGAAATGATCGGCGCTGCTACTCATCCGTTTTTTTTGGCGAGGCGGGTGTCGGAACGGCTGTGGGGGCGGCAGAGGCAGCTTTTTGTTGTGCCGCCAACCTGGCAGAATTTTCAGCGCGCTGTCGATTTCTCTTGCGTTTCGGCGTGCCCATCAGGTATAAAACAATTGTCAAAGGAAAAACTCCATACAGCAAAAACGTCATCACGCCGGCAACTGCATTAGCTTCTGTAATTGCCATCATGAAGACGACATAAATCCATGCGATGGCGACGATGTACATGTTGGTTCCTGCTTTTAGAGTCAATCCGATAAAAGATACACGAAAATATGCCAAAACAACGGTCACAGCATGAATACGCCTAATTTTTCCGTCTTCGATCCAGCCGCATTGTCGCAACTCTCGCAACAATTCAGTCAAGCGTTCAATCCGCAATTCCTCCAGCAACTTAGCCATATAGCCGATCCCAACGTATTTCTGGGTTTGCTCAATCCGTCTGGGCAAAACCTGAACGGTGCGGCCGGAGCCGGTAACTTCGGCGATCTTGGCATTTCGCTGGACCCGGCAGCACTGAAAAAGCTGCAGGCGGAATACTCGCAGCAGATGTCGGCCTTATGGCAGGACATGTTGGCGGCGCGGATCCCGGCCATCGCTGACCGCCGTTTCAGTGGCACGGCGTGGCATGGCAATCCGGTGTATGCGTTCAATGCGGCGGCGTATTTATTGAACGCCCAATTCCTGAACGCAATGGTTGAGGCGTTGGACGCGCCGCCGAAGATCAAGCGCAAAATCGGTTTTACGGTGCAGCAGATGATAGACGCCATGGCGCCTTCCAATTTCCTGGCGACCAATCCGGTAGCCCAGCAGAAAATTGTCGAAACCAATGGTGAAAGCCTGACCAAGGGCATCGTCCAGATGCTTGCAGACATGCACAAGGGCAGGGTGTCGCAGACCGACGAGTCAGCGTTCGAGGTCGGCAAGGATGTCGCGACCACCGAAGGTGCAGTGGTGTTTGAAAACGCCTTGTTCCAGCTGATCCAATACAAACCCCTCACCGCCAAGGTGTACCAGCGGCCGCTGCTGATCGTGCCGCCCTGCATTAACAAATTTTACATTCTCGATTTGCAGCCGCAGAATTCGCTGGTGCGCTATGCGGTGGAGCAAGGGCATAGCGTGTTCCTGGTTTCCTGGCGCAATGCTGACGAATCATTGGCACATGCGACCTGGGACCAATACATTGTCGACGGCGTAATCCGGGCGATCCAAACGGTGCAGGATATCTCCGGCCAGGACAAGATCAATGCACTCGGTTTCTGCGTCGGCGGCACGATCTTGTCGACCGCCCTGGCGAAAATGGCGGCGGATAAAGTCAATCCGATCGCCAGCCTGACCTTGCTGACAGCCTTCCTGGATTTCAGCGATACCGGCATTCTGGATGTCTATATCGACGACATGCAGATACGCATGCGGGAGCAGGCCATCGGGCAAGGCGGCCTGATGCCCGGGCGCGAATTCGGCTCTGCGTTTTCCAGCTTGCGTCCTAACGATTTGCTATGGAATTATGTCGAATCGAACTACCTCAAGGGCGAGCAGCCGACGGCTTTTGATTTGTTGTACTGGAACGCCGACAGCACCAACTTGCCAGGCCCGATGTTTTGTTACTACCTGCGTCACATGTATCTGGATAACTCGCTGAAAGACGCCGGCAAACTGACGGTGGATGGGCAAGCGATTGACCTGGGCAAGATCGATGCGCCGACCTTTATTTATGCATCGCGCGAAGATCACATCGTGCCCTGGACCTCGGCCTATGCCTCGGTTTCTTTGCTGAATCCCAAAAAGCCGAAACAGAATCGTTTTGTGCTTGGCGCCTCCGGCCACATCGCCGGTGTGATTAATCCGCCGGCAAAAAAGAAACGCAGTTATTGGACTAACAACGGGACTAGTAACGGGACTAGTAACGGGACCAGCAAGCAAACCGCTGTAGATGCCGAAACCTGGCTGGCGGCAGCGGTTGAGCATCCGGGCAGCTGGTGGACCGAATGGACGGAATTTTTATCCGAGCATGCAGGAAAACAAGTGGCCGCGCCGCGCAAATTGGGAAATACTAAGCACGACATCATCGAACCGGCGCCGGGAAGGTATGTCAAAGTCAGGGCGGAATAAAATACGGATCGGGAAGAAGCGGGGCGAGCAGCAATAAGACTGCAAGAAGACGGTAGGCAAGCAGCACATCGATTTTTTGAATTGTTTTTTTGAAGGAGACTAAAGATGGCAAAGCGAATCGTTTATGTGACCGGGGGAATGGGCGGCATCGGTACCCCAATTTGTACTCGTCTTTGCACAGATGGTTTTACCGTCGTAGCAGGTTGCGGACCGAATTCGGCGCGCAAGGATAAATGGCTGGCCGATATGCGGGCCAAGGGTTTCGATATTCATGCTTCAGAAGGCAATGTCTCCAACTGGGAATCGACCAAGGCGGCATTTGACAAAGTCAAGGCGGAAGTCGGTGAAGTCGATATCCTGATCAATAACGCCGGCATTACGCGCGACGGCCAGTTCCGCAAGATGTCCAAGGCCGACTGGGACGCCGTCATCGACACCAATCTGAATTCACTATTCAACGTCACCAAGCAGGTCATCGACGGCATGGCGGATCGCGGCTGGGGGCGGATTGTCAATATTTCGTCGGTGAACGGCCAGAAAGGCCAGTTCGGCCAGACCAACTATTCGACTGCTAAAGCCGGGATTCACGGCTTTACCATGGCGTTGGCGCAGGAGGTTGCTACCAAGGGCGTTACCGTCAATACGGTATCTCCCGGTTATGTCGGTACCGATATGGTGCGTTCGATCCGGCCGGATGTCCTGGAAAAGATCGTTGCAGGGATTCCGGTAAAGCGCCTGGGTGAGCCGGAAGAAATCGCTTCCATCATCTCCTGGATCGTGTCAGAAGAGGGCGGTTACGCGACCGGTTCTGACTTCTCTCTGAACGGCGGCCTGCACATGGGCTAGCGTCCAATACCACTTCCCGCGTGGATTGTCTGCAATACGTTTAGCAGTTCGCGCGGGTTGTCGGTAATCCTTGTTTGTATTGCAATGCAATAAACTCCCTGCACAGCTTGTTGCACATGCATATAATAAGGATGTACTACTTCAGGCATGGCTTGCCAAAGTAGCAAATATAAAATGCCTTATGGGCGTAGTAACCTGGGACAGAAATGACTACTACAAAAAAAATGTCTGAACGTTTGATCAAGAAGTATCCGAATCGTCGCCTGTACGATACCCAAACCAGTTCATACATTACCCTGACCGATGTCAAGCAACTGGTCTTGGACAACGAGGAATTCGTTGTGCTGGACGCCAAGACCGACGACGATCTGACGCGCAGCATCTTGTTGCAGATTATTCTGGAGGAAGAGTCAAACGGCACTCCTATGTTTTCCAGCGCGGCACTGTCGCAAATCATTCGCTACTACGGCCATGCCATGCAGGGAATGATGGGGTCTTATCTGGAAAAAAATATCCAGGCTTTCATCGATATCCAGAATAAGCTGACTGAAAATTCCAAGGGTTTTTACGAAGGCAAACCGTTCAGTCCGGAAATGTGGGCGCAGTTCATGAATGTCCAGGGGCCGATGATGCAGGGCATGATGAGCAACTACATCGAGCAGAGCAAAGGCCTGTTCATCCAGATGCAGGAACAGATGCAAAACCAGACCAAGAATATGTTCGGCACCTTCCCGTTTGCACCGCCACCGCCGGACAAGACAAAGAAATAAGCATTCAAGGCTACTCTGCAACGGGTTTTTAGAAGCACCGCAGGGTAACCATCGTAGTGGAAGGGGTACAATAGCGACTTTGCTTTGACCCCATCTCCCGTCATGTCCAACGTCATTCCTGCTGCACCAGCCACCGCCGCATTTTCTGCGCCTAAAGTCGGTTTCGTCTCCCTTGGTTGTCCCAAGGCACTGGTCGATTCCGAACAAATCCTGACCCAGTTGCGTGCAGAGGGTTATGAAACTGCTAAGTCGTATGAAGGCGCCGATCTGGTGATCGTCAATACTTGCGGCTTTATCGACGCCGCAGTGCAAGAGTCGCTAGACGCCATCGGCGAAGCGCTGAGCGAAAACGGCAAAGTCATTGTGACTGGCTGCTTGGGCGCCAAAAAGGATGCTGACGGCGACGACATCATCCAGAAGATCCATCCAAAGGTATTGGAAGTCACCGGTCCGCACGCGGTCGGCGAAGTCATGTTTGCGGTGCACAAGCATCTGCCCAAGCCGCATGCGCCGTTTCTTGATCTGCTGCCGCCGCAGGGCATCAAGCTGACACCCAAGCATTTCGCCTATTTGAAAATCTCGGAAGGTTGCAACCATCGTTGCAGTTTTTGCATTATTCCATCGATGCGTGGCGACCTGGTGTCGCGTCCGATTGCGGATATCATGCTGGAAGCCGAGAACCTGTTCAAGGCTGGCGTTAAAGAATTATTGGTGATTTCGCAAGACACCAGCGCCTATGGCGTAGACGTCAAGTTCCGCATGGGTTTCTGGAACGGCAAGCCGGTCAAGACCCACATGACGCAACTGGTCACCGCGCTGGGCGAGCTGGCGGCCCAATACGGCGCCTGGGTCCGTCTGCATTATGTTTATCCTTACCCGCACGTCGACCAGATTATTCCGCTGATGGCGGAAGGCAAGGTGTTGCCATACCTGGATGTGCCGCTGCAACACGCCCACCCCGATGTATTGAAGCGCATGAAGCGTCCGGCCAGCGGCGAAAAAAATATCGAACGGATTCAAGCCTGGCGCGCGATGTGCCCGGATCTCACCATCCGCTCGACCTTTATCGCCGGCTTTCCAGGCGAAACCGACGCCGAGTTCGAATACCTGCTTGATTTCCTGAAAGAGGCGGAAATCGATCGCCTCGGTTGTTTCGCCTATTCTCCGGTAGAGGGCGCAACCGCCAACGCGCTGGATAATCCAGTGCCCGAAGAACTGCGTGAAGAACGCCGCGGCCGCGTGATGCAGTTGCAGGAAGAGATTTCCAAGAAGCGCCTGCAAGCCAAGGTCGGCAAGACCATGCGCGTGCTGATCGACGAAGTTGACCGCAATGGCGGTATCGGCCGTTCCAGCGCCGATGCGCCGGAAATCGATGGCGTGGTCTATGTCAAGCCACCGTATGAGCCACACAAGAAGCTGGTGGTTGGCGAATTTGTCGATGTCACCATCACGGCCTCGGATGCCCATGATTTGTGGGCTGCCGCATGATGGCAGGGAAGTTTGCTGTGACGCTGTCGTTAGTGTTCGGTTTTGCTTCCACCCCGGTATTTGCGGACAACGATAATGTTGCCGCTGCTCCGGCATCTGCGGCCACAGCGCAAAACTTGTTTGCCAAGCCGCTGACCCTGCGCGGCACGCTGGGCAATGCGCAGATCGAGATGCATTTGCAACTGAAAGCGGATCCGACCGAAGGCATCCAGGGCCATTACGTGATTGCCGGTCAATCCGCCAAAATCCTGCTGGCAGGTGAATCGGAAAATACCGATGTCATCATGGAAGAGTCCATCAATGGCAAGGATGTTTCCGGCGAATGGGCTGGCAAACTGGTCGGCAATATCTTCAGCGGCACCTGGTCGACCACAGACGATGCGGTGACTAAACCTTTTGCCTTGACCGTTCAGACTGCCAAGCCCGTTAAATAAATCGTAGCAGCTCATCGCCACCCATAGCCACCATTGAACATGCCCAAAAAAAAGAATTCTCAAACCGCATTGATGCACAGCGCATATACCGCGCCGGCAGGTTTTGACGCCTTTCCGGTAGCGATTCACCACGCTTCCACGGTGTTGTTCAAGAATGTCGCAGCGATGCGTGCCCGTGACTGGCAGGAAAAGAGCGGCTATACCTACGGCCTGCACGGCACGCCCACCTCGTTCACGCTGGAGGCGCGCCTGGCTGAAATCGAGGGCGGCCAGCACTGCCTGCTGGCGCCTAGCGGCCTGGCCGCGATCACGATGATCGACCTGGCCTTGCTGAAGAGCGGCGACGATGTGCTGCTGCCGGACAATGTGTATAGCCCGAATCGCGAGCTAGGTAATTGGCTGTCCAGGGATTTCGGGATTACAGCGCGTTATTACGATCCCTTGATCGGCGCCGGCATTGCTGAATTGATTCAGCCGAACACTCGCCTGATCTGGACAGAAGCACCAGGTTCGGTGTCGATGGAAGTGCCGGATCTTCCCGCTATTTGTGCCGCCGCACATGCCAAGGGCGTGCTGGTGGCGATAGACAATACCTGGTCCGCCGGCCTGGCGCTACGTGCTTTCGATCTCGGCGTCGATATCGTGATGCAGGCGTTGACCAAATATCAGTCTGGCGGATCGGATATATTGATGGGCGCCGTGATCACCAGAGATACCGCCTTGAACCAAAAGCTGCAGACCGCGCATATGCGCCTGGGTTTTGGCGTCGGCATGGACGACGCCTATCTTGTGCTGCGCAGCCTGCCAACCATGAAATTGCGCTTTGAGGCGCATGATGCAGCGGCGCGTACCGTCGCCGCCTGGTTGAAACAGCGGTCAGAGATCAGCCGGGTACTGCATCCGGCTTTTACTGACTGCCCGGGGCATGAAATCTGGCAGCGCGACTTCACCGGAGCAGGCGGCTTGTTCTCAGTGTTGTTCGATGCGCGTTATAGCGAAGAGCAGACCGACCGCTTTGTCGATAGCTTGAAATTATTCAAGATCGGCTATAGCTGGGGCGGCGCAAACAGCCTTTGCGTTCCTTACCGCATCCAGGGCATGCGTAAAAACTGGCAGGATCAGGGCATATTGGTGCGCTTCAACATCGGCCTGGAAGATCCGCAGGATCTGATTGCTGATATCGAACAAGCATTCGCTGCTATGTAACCCAAGCTACGACGATTTGAACGAAAAAACCGATCCGCGCAGATCGGTTTTTTTGCCTGTCGTTTAAGACAATTGCTGGCACATATAGACCGCAACTGCCTGATTTTCTGACACTTGATAACTGGCCAGATTTTCTTTGGCGGGAGAGTGCAGCACTTCTGCCGATGTATAGCCCAGCGTATTCCAGAATGCCTGCGACTGTTGCACCGATACCAGTGCGCTCCAATGCAAACCGTCTGCACGCGCCTGTTCCAGCGCCACCGCCACCAAAGCATTAGCCGCTTGCCGGCCGCGTGCGGCGGGCGCAACCGCCAGGTCATGCAGGTACAAGCAATCCGGCGCGGCTGCAATCTTGAACGGTTGATCCAGCGCCGTGACAATATCTTTGTTTGACGGATAGCTGAACAGATAGGCCGCCGGATGTTGTCCATGCAGCGACCATACCCAGCACGTGGCCGGCGTCAAGGCAAGGCGGTCACGGAATACAGCTTCCGATTCCTGCATGAGCGGCGGATAACATTCCGCCTGGATCTGCATGACAGCAGGAATGTCTCTGCCGGACATGATCCTGACGGCGCTGCGGTTTGCTGCAGGCCGTTTCTCAATAACAGAAGTCAAGCCGGCATTGCCTTATTGTCATTCAGGTCTACCAAGCCTTTGATCAGGCGGTAACCCTTCCATAGCCAGGCAATGCCCCATACAGCAAAAGCCAGCGGAATCCCGATCACCGTCAGGAACAGGGCGCCGCCGACGAACATCCATAACAGATACCACCAGAATGAGCGAATTTGCCAATTGTGGTGGCTATACACAAATGTATCTGCCGAATCCTGGCGTTTGACATAATTGATGATCAAGGGGATCCATGAAAAAGCCCCGAGGGAAAATACCAGGCTGGCGCCGTGAAAAAGATAGAGCCACCATGCAAGATTTTTTTCGGAGTGCAGCTTGCTATCGAAAACCAGTTCTTGTGCCATGACTTTCCTTTTTATTAAAGGGGAGGCGCTGATTTCAACAGAAATTACGCCAATATGGGCAAGATGCCATCCAACCCGACAAAATTCAAGGCCACGCTGGCTTGCGCGCGCACTACCGGCTTGGCGCGGAAAGCGACCGACAGGCCGGCAATCTTCATCATGTTGAGGTCGTTGGCGCCATCGCCCATGACAATTGCCTGGCTTGGCGCGATATTCAGCTCGGCGCAAACACGTTCGACAGTCAGTTTCTTTTCCTCCGCGTTGACAATACCGCCCAGCACCTTGCCGGTCAGTTTGCCGTCGACGATTTCAAGCAGGTTGGAATGGGCGTAATCGAGTCCCAGCGTGGCTTTCATGCGGTCGGTAAAGAACGTAAAGCCGCCGGATACCAGCAGGGTTTTGAGGCCGGCAGCCTTGACCGCGGCCAGCATGTTTTCCGCGCCAGGGGACAATTGCAGGCGTTCGTCGAACACCCGTTGCAGCGCCGACCCATCCAGCCCCTTGAGCAAGGCCACGCGCCGGGTCAGGCTTTCGTTAAACTCCAGCTCGCCACGCATGGCCGCTTCGGTAATCGCCGAGACTTGTGGCTTGAGGCCTTGCATGTCAGCGATTTCATCGATGCATTCGATGGTGATCAAGGTCGAGTCCATATCCATGGCCAGCAGTTTAAAGTCGCCCAGTTGCGGCGCTGACGGCAGCCAGGCGCAGTCGATCTGAGCGCCGTAGCAGGCGGCATCGATCAGTGTCTTCAGGCTTTCAGAATAGGCGACGTCGGCGCAACGCCATGCGTGGCGGCCGCCGCTGCTGATGTCGACAGCGGCAACGCCCGCCAGGCTGGCGATACGGTCAATGGCGTTGCGTTCTGCGCTCAGGCTTTGCAAGATCAGATTCATGGGTCGATGTGGCTTTACTAAAATTTAAATAAGGAAAATAAGGCATAACCAGAGCAGATCATCCCGCTAAGGCTTTGATGGTTGCCTTGACCTGCGTCAGGCGCGCCGCCAGGTCGGGCATGTCAGCAGTGATGCGCAATTTGTCCTGGCCATTCAGTTTGATATGGCGGTTTTTCTGGATCAGCTCGATGATGCGCATGGCGTCGATCGGCGGATTAGGTACGAATTGCAGCAAGGCGGCGTCGGTATGCGCATCGATCTTGACGATGCCTATCGATTTGGCAGCAATCCGCAGGCGATGGGTTTCGATCAAGGCTTTGGCGGGATCCGGCAGCTTGCCGAAGCGATCGATCAATTCTTCCTGCAGGTCGTCGATCTTGTCTTGCGCGTTGCAATTGGCCAGGCGCTTATAGATCGATAGCCGTTCGTGGACATCGCCGCAATAATCGTTAGGCAGCAAGGCCGGTACGTGCAAATTGATTTCGGTGGTGGTCGAGAGCGGCGCCGCCAGATCAGGCTCCTTGCCATTCTTCAATGAGCGCACGGCTTCGTTGAGCATGTCGGAATACAGCTGGAAGCCGATCTCATGCATTTCTCCCGATTGATTGTCGCCCAGCACCTCGCCGGCGCCGCGGATTTCCAGGTCGTGCATGGCCAGGTAAAAACCGCTGCCGAGTTCTTCCATTTGCTGGATCGCATCCAGCCGCCGTTGCGCCAGCTTGGTCAGGCCCTGGACGTCATGCACCAGCAGGTAAGCGTAAGCCTGGTGGTGCGAGCGGCCGACCCGGCCACGCAACTGATGCAATTGCGCCAGGCCGAATTTGTCGGCGCGATGCATGATGATGGTGTTGGCGGTCGGCACATCGATGCCGGTTTCGATAATCGTGGTGCACAGCAGGATATTGAAGCGCTGGGCAACGAAATCGCGCATCACTTTTTCCAGGTCGCGTTCATGCATCTGACCGTGGGCGATGGCGATGCGCGCTTCCGGCAACAGTACCTCCAGCATCGCCTTGCGGTTCTGGATGGTCTCCACTTCGTTATGCAGGAAATAGACCTGGCCGCCGCGTTTCAGTTCGCGCAAGCAGGCTTCTCGGATGGTCGATTCACCTTCGCTGCGCACGAATGTCTTGATGGCCAGGCGTTTTTGCGGTGCGGTGGCAATGATGGAAAATTCACGCAGGCCTTCCAACGCCATCCCCAGCGTGCGCGGGATTGGCGTTGCGGTCAGGGTCAACACATCGACCTCAGCGCGCAAGGCCTTGAGCGCTTCTTTCTGGCGCACGCCGAATCGATGTTCTTCATCGATGATCACCAGCCCCAGGCGCGAAAATTTAATATCATCGGACAATAATTTATGGGTGCCGATCACGATATCCAAGGTGCCGTCGGCCATACCCTTGATGGCTTGCGTGACTTCCTTGCCGGAGCGGAAACGCGACAATTCAGCAATTTTTACCGGCCAATCGGCAAAGCGGTCGGCGAAAGTTTGCGCGTGCTGTTCCGCCAGCAAGGTGGTCGGCGCCAGGATCGCGACTTGTTTGCCGCCGAGGACGGCGACAAAGGCGGCGCGTAGCGCGACCTCGGTCTTGCCGAAGCCGACGTCGCCGCAGATCAAGCGGTCCATCGGTTTGCCGCTGGTCATGTCTTTGATCACGGCATTGATCGCCGCGGCTTGATCGACGGTTTCTTCAAAGCCGAAGCTTTCAGAGAATGCCTCGTAATCGTGGGCGGAATATTCGAAAGCATGGCCCTGGCGCAAGGCGCGCCGCGCATACAAATTCAATAATTCTGCCGCGGTATCGCGTACCTGTTGCGCCGCCTTGCGTTTGGCTTTTTCCCACTGGCCGGAACCGAGCGCATGCAGCGGCGCGTCTTCCGGCGAGGCGCCGGAATAACGCGAAATCACGTGCAGTTGCGAGACCGGCACGTAGAGCTTGGTGTCCTTGGCATACTCCAGATGCAGGAATTCAGTTTCGCCTTCGCCCAGATCCATGCTGAGCAAGCCCATATAGCGGCCGATGCCATGGTTGATATGCACCACCGGATCGCCGATCTTGAGCTCGGACAGATCGCGCACCATGGATTCGACCTGGGTTGCGCCTTCCTGTTTCTTCTTGCCGATGCGGCGGCCGGAACCGGCGTACAGTTCGGTTTCCGTAATGAATATGTATTGCGGCAGCTCGAAGCCGGCGTGCAAGGGTGCTACGCCCAGCATCAGTTTTTTGTTTGCGGTGGTGAAGTCGGCGTAACCGTCGCACAGCGCCAGCGGTAAATCGTATTCGTTGAAATACTGTTGCAAGGTTTCGCGACGGCCATTCGATTCGGCGCAGATCATCACGCGCCTGTCGTTTTGCAGCAGATAGGCGCGCAGATTGGTCAGCGGGTCGTCAATGCGGCGGTTGACGGCAATATTGGGAATCGGCGCCGACAACTCCGATGCGGCGTCGCTATGCTGAATCACCCAGCGGCCGTATGGCTTGGCCAGACTGAAAAAATTCTCGCCGGTCAAGAACAGGGCTTCAGGCGCCAGCAAAGGGCGCTCGCGATCCGCCTTGAGAAATTTGTAGCGTGACTGGGTGTCGCTCCAGAAGCGCTGGATGGCGCCGTCGATATCGCCGACCAAGGCAAATGTCGCGGTCGCAGGCAGGTATTCGAACAAGGTCGCGGTTGCTTCAAAAAACAGCGGCAGGTAATACTCGATGCCGGCCGAGGCGATGCCGTTGCCGATGTCCTTGTAAACCGCCGAGCGCGACGGGTCGCCTTCGAATACTTCCCGCCAGCGGCTGCGGAAAGCAGAACGCGCTGCTTCGTCCATCGGAAACTCCCGTCCCGGCAACAGACGTACTTCCTTGACCGGATAGAGCGAGCGCTGAGTGTCGGCGTCGAAGGTGCGTATGGTTTCGATGGCGTCGCCAAACAAATCCAGCCGATACGGCAGCACCGAGCCCATCGGGAAAATATCGATCAAGCCGCCGCGCACCGAATACTCACCCGGCGACATGACCTGGTTGACGTGGCTGTAGCCAGCCAGCGTCAGCTGCGATTTCAGGCGCGCTTCATCCAGCGTCTCGCCTTGCTTGAAAAAGAAGGTATAACCGGCCAGGAAGGATGGCGGCGCCATTTTGACCAGGGCGGTAGTAGCCGGCACCAGCAACACGTCGCATTGGCCACTCTGCACCTCGTACAGGGTTGCCAGCCGTTCCGATACCAGATCCTGGTGCGGCGAGAAGGCATCGTATGGCAGGGTTTCCCAGTCTGGCAGCAAATGGCAGCGCAAGCCGTTGGGTTGCTCGCTGCTTGCCTGAAACCAGGGGATTTCCGTGCGCAGCCGTTGCCCGTCGGTGGCGTCCGCCACCACCACTACCAGCATCCGTTGTTGCGACTTCAGCGCCAGTGCGGCTTGCGCCAAGGCAAACGCATCGGCTGAGCCGTGCAGGGCCGGCAGCACAAAACGGGCGCCCGGTTTGGGCAGCAATTTTTCTAGATCAAAGGACATTAGGGCCTGTTAGCAAGATGCAACCGATGATGCAACCGATGATGCAAGCGTGTGAGCATATCGCCGGTGCGGTCAAAAAAAGCCGCATTACGCCTGATTTGACAGTTAAAATTCAGAGCCGCATTATAAACCACGGGCATAAATGCTGATTTTCGCAATTCGGCCCTGAGTTTGCCTGGTATCTGCCGGCGGCCAGCATTCTATTGTCTCAGGTACACAGCTGTTTTTTCGCAGTCATTTTTCAGTCTTTTTTGTTACGTGCCATGACATTTCCCCAGAATCTCGAGCGAGTCCATTGCGCATGAATTCCTCACGCTATTTTGCGCTGATTCCCGCCGCCGGTATCGGCACGCGTTTGGGCGCGGATGTTCCCAAGCAATATATGCCATTGGCTGGGCAGCCGATGTTGGCGCACGTCTTGACCACCTTTGCAGCGGCAAGCGTGATCAGTCATGTTTTCGTCGTGGTCAGCCCTGACGACGGTTATATAAGCGAGCTGATGGCAGCCGCGCCGCATTTGCAGGGACGGGTCAGTTTGCTGTTTGATGGCGGTGCCAGCCGTCAGGAATCGGTGTTGAATGGCTTGCAGGCGATTCGCTCCCTGGTTGGCGATGACGACTGGATGCTGGTGCATGACGCCGCCCGGCCGGGTTTGACCGGCGGCTTGATCGAGCATTTGATTGAGACATTGCAGGATGACCCGGTGGGTGGATTGCTGGCATTGCCGGTGGTTGATACCCTGAAGCGCGGCGATCAGCAAGCGCGCGTCGCGGAGACTGTGCCTCGCAACGCACTGTGGGCAGCTCAGACACCGCAAATGTTTCGCTACAAGCTGCTGTTGCGCGCGCTGGCGCAGGCCGAGACGGTCACCGACGAAGCCGGCGCGGTTGAATTGCTAGGCTTGCAGCCGCGCCTGGTGGAGGGCAGTCCGCGCAATTTCAAGGTTACTCTGCCGCACGATGTGACATTGGCAGAGATGTTTTTAAAGGAAGAATTTTGAAGTTATCCGCACTCTATTCAAAGGAGCTCGTATGAGTCAGCCCCTTAGCCAACCCCTTAGCCACCCTCCCAGGTTTCGTATCGGCCAAGGTTACGATTGCCACGCCTTGCAGGCTGGCCGACCATTGATTATCGGCGGCGTGACTATCCCGCACAAAACCGGTTTGCTGGGGCATTCCGATGCCGATGTCCTGCTGCATGCAATTATCGACGCCTTGTTTGGCGCGGCGGCTCTGGGCGACATCGGTCGCCATTTCTCTGATACCGATGCCCGGTTTGCCGGCGCCGATTCACGCAAACTGCTGCGCGAAGCGGTGCGGCTGATAGGTGCTGCCGGCTACGCTGTTGGCAATATCGATTCGACCATCATCGCGCAAGCGCCGAAAATGGCGCCGCATATTCCGCAGATGGTGGCGCGGATCGCCGCCGATTGCGGGATTGCCGTCAATCAGGTCAATGTGAAAGCTAAAACCAATGAAAAGTTGGGTTATCTCGGGCGGGAGGAAGGGATCGCAGCGGAGGCCGTGGCTTTGCTGTTTGCTCTGTGAATAAGAGGTGCTAGCTTCTTAATTGCATTTCGATTTGAGCTGCCAGGCCGCCGCCCTCGCGGTTGCTGACACGCAGTTTTCCGCCGTGCTGTTTGATAATCCGGCTTACGATAGCCAGGCCTAGGCCCGAACCGTTGGCTTGTCCGCGCGCCACATCGAGCCGGGTGAACGGCCGCAGCAGGCGATCTATCTCGCTGTCTGGCACCCCGGGGCCGTGATCGACAATGTTCACCACCACCTTGTCCTGGCGGACATGGCAGCTGATGTCGACCTGAGCGCACTCGTCACCTTCTTTTTTTCCGTAGCGGCGAGAGTTTTCTATCAGATTATTCAGCACGCGCCTGAGCTCGGTTTCGTTGCCGGAAACATGGAGGTCTGGCGTGATGCTGGTGTGAATCCGGATATCGGTCTGGCGCAAGGCGGCTTGCACCACATTGTCGATCAGCTCGCTCAGGTTGATTATCTCGAAGCTGCTGGTATCCGTCGGTTTTGCGTAGTGCAGGAACTGGCCGATGATGCCGTCCATCTGCGCCAGATCGGATTGCATGCCGTTACGCGCATCATCGGATAAATTGGCCATCTCGACTTCGAGCAACATGCGCGCCAGCGGAGTGCGCAAATCGTGCGAAATACCGGCCAGGATAATTGCCCGATCGGATTCGATGCGCTGCAAATCGTTCACCATCTGGTTGAAGCTGCGATTGGCTTCCTCGATTTCGGTGGGCCCCGTTTCTGGCAACGGTTCGGGTTGCAGGCCTTTAGCTACCGCACGGGTGGCTGCGGTGAGGCGTGATAGCGGCTGGTTGATCAGGGTCGAAATAAACATGGCTCCCAACAGCGACAACACCAGCGCCACGCTGGCCCACTGCAGCCATTGAATGCCGGAGGTGCGCTCGACCCGCTCACTATCTAACATCAACCAGTATTCGTCGCTATCGATCTTGAAGCTGATCCAGAAGCCGTCGATATCGTTGACCTTGGATGAAAATCTGGTTTGATTGCCGAGGCGGGCCCGGACTTCTCTTTCCAGATCGGGCATCAAGGAGTTGTCGGGCGGCGGGTCGATCTTGTCGCTGTCTTCCAGCGGGTAAATCCGGATGCCTTCATTACTGGCCAGGTCGAACAATAGCTCGCTGCGCAAATCCGGCGCCGAATGGGTGAGGGCGGCCCGGGTGATGGTGACAATGGAGATGATTTGCGCTGCGATCTGTTGCGCGCGCGGGCCGCGCTCGACGATCCTGAAGCTGGCGACCCAAGTCACCATGCTGACGGTAATCAGAAAGGCGAGCATGAAAAAGGTCCGCCACAGCAGACCGCTTTTCAGCCAGGCCAGCCGGTTAGCAGTTGCCATGTGGCCGTATGCTGCAAGGGTTGTCGACTGGCAATGCTGCGCAAACCAGCATCAACGCGGCTGGCCTTCAGGAATGAATACGTAGCCAAGTCCCCATACAGTTTGTATGTAGAGCGGGCTGGCCGGATCCGGTTCGATCAACTTGCGCAGGCGCGAAATCTGAACGTCCAGGCTGCGGTCGAATACTTCATACTCGCGGCCACGCGCCAGCTCCATCAGTTTTTCACGGGACAGCGGTTGCCGCGCGTGCCGTGCAAACACCTTGAGCACTGAAAATTCGCCGGTGGTAAGCGGAATCGATTCGCCGTTTTTTTTCAGTGTGCGAGTGCCGAGGTCGAGTATGAACTCACCGAACTCGAAGGACTGCGGCGTCTCCGATGGAGCGCCCGGCAATTCGTCCGGTCCTTTGCGACGCAGCACCGCGCCGATGCGCGCTACCAGTTCGCGTGGGTTGAATGGTTTTGGCAGATAATCGTCGGCGCCCATTTCGAGTCCGACGATGCGATCCACATCCTCGCCTTTTGCTGTCAGCATGATGATCGGCGTCTGGTCGCCGGCGCCGCGCAAGCGGCGGCAGATCGCCAAGCCGTCTTCGCCCGGCAGCATCAGATCAAGCACCAGCAGGTCGTAGCGCTCGCGTATCCACAACTTGTTCATCGCCTGAGCGTTCTCCGCCGTGACCACCTGGAAGCCTTGCTCCGTCAGATATCGTCGCAGCAGATCGCGCAATCGAATGTCGTCGTCGACCACCAGGATTTTATGTTGGTGGGGATTGCTTGTTTGGTTTTGGGTGTTGATCGTATTCATGGTCATATGGTAACTTCAGAGTGCGCTTCAAAAATACAGTAAAGGCCCATGGATTACAAAGTGTTACACACTTTACCAAAAACATCTTATGCCCATTTAGAGGGGAGCTTACACTGAATTTGTGACGATTCAATCTTAACCGTTATCCAGTATCCACAGAAGAAGTCCATATGATCATGATGTTTCGGAAAATCAGTGTTTGTTTATTGTTGCTATCCGCAATGATGAGCGCCTCTGCACGTTCCGACCGGATGCCGGATGAGCGCGCCGAGCGTCGCGCGCCACCGCCATCGCAGTATGAGCCACGGCGCGACCAGGCGCCAGATGAGCAATGGCAAAATCGCGGACGTGGCGCTGAGCCTGGCGATGCTGGGCGGGGGCGGATGTCGCCGGATGAGCGGCGCGCTTTGCGACAAGAGATCGATAGAGCCGGCCGAGATATTTATCCGCGACGCCGTTGAGATTGAGGATCAGGAAATGCCAGCTTGTGTGGCACAACGAACCGGTGATGAAGATCGCCGGTTTTTTATTGCGCGCTAGTTTTAGAGAGGGCGGATCGGAGCAGCAGTTTTCAGCGCGGTCGCCAAGGCATTCATCTGGCTTTGAGCGGCGAATAAAAATGAGGGATGTAAACCAGAAAAGGGTTGCAAGATTTCTCTTGCAACCCTTCGAATTACTGGTGCGGCTGGCAGGAATCGAACCCACGACCCCTTGGTTCGTAGCCAAGTACTCTATCCAGCTGAGCTACAGCCGCGAAAAACAAAATTATATATTAGCTTTGTTGTTTTTGGAAGAGGGAAATATTTAAAAACTTAATATTTCTTATCGCTTACAGAGCTAAATCTCTTTTTCTGCTTGCTCTCAACCAAGTCCGCTACTATGCCACAGACATTGCAGCTTGGGAAGCTTTATTTGCATTTTAGCCTTAGTTGTTTTGATCCTCTTACTTGGTGAGTCCGGGTCGCGGTGCAATTCATCGGATGATATAATTAAACAATAATCATTATCATTTATAGATTAAGAAAGGCTGATGACATGAATGTGAAATTGCTTACGGCGGCTGCGCTTGTTTCGTTTGGTTTTGCCGGCGCCGGCGCCGTTGCAGCAGCCGAATACCCGATCGGCAAGCCGCAAATCATGAATGGTTTGGAGATCTCTGCTGTTTACCTGCAGCCGATCAAAATGGAACCGGAAGGCATGATGCGCAAGGCGGAACTATCGGACATCCATGTCGAGGCCGATATTCGTGCTGTGAAAAACAATCCAAACGGTTTTGCCGAGGGCGATTGGATGCCGAATCTGGTTATCTCTTACGAATTCACCAAAGCCGGTTCGACTCAGGTAATCAAGGGCGACATGATGCCGATGGTGGCCAGCGATGGTCCGCACTACGGCGATAACGTCAAGCTGGCAGGGCCGGGAAAATATACATTGAAAATGAAAATCTCCCCGCCGTCGGCCAATGCGGGCGCACATTTTGGCCGCCATGTAGATAAGGAAACCGGTGTCGGCCCCTGGTTCAAGCCATTTGAGGTAGTCAATGAATTCACCTTCGCTGGCGTTGGTAAAAAGGGCGGGTATTAATTCAGCAGAAAGCGCCCCATGAAATTTTTATCGGAGAGCATGGTCATGGTGTCAGGCAAAGTGCGTGGCGTGTTTGGTATCGGTCTATTGCTGGCGGCAGCAGTTTCGACGGCCGCTGATTTGCCGACCTTCAAGCTGGAAATGAAGGATGGCGTTCTGAATCCGGCGCGGATAGCGGTTCCTGCCGGCCAGAAAATAAAAATCGAGATTCAAAATAGCGGCCAATCGGCGGTTGAATTTGAAAGCGTTCAGCTGCGTAAAGAAAAAGTGTTGGCGCCGGGTGCGCAATCTTTTGTCGTGATTGCGCCGCTGCAACCGGGTGAATACAAGTTTTTCGATGATTTTCATACCCAGGCGCAGGGTGTGATTGTTGCCAAGTAAAAGCTTCTATGGGCGCGCAGTATTTTGAGGATAGTCTTTTGTTGCTGGGCAGAGTTGATGAGTCGCATGGTGCGACGCATGGCTCCGTCTGCAACTGACTGGAGATAAGTGATGGGTCAGGTATTGTTCATCGTCTGGCGCGAGAGCGTTGAGGCCTTGCTGGTGGTTGGTATTTTGCATGCGTGGTTAAAGAATGGCGGCGAGGCTGCGCGCCGCGGTCTGCCTTACCTGTGGAGCGGCGTCGGTGTCGGCGTCCTGGCGGCGATCGGCCTGGGCGCGGCACTGTTGGGTTTTAGCGAGCTGCTTGCTGGTGACGCTCAGGATTATTTTCAGATCGTCATGGTGATATTGGCGGCCATATTAATAGTGCAGATGGTGTTTTGGATGCGCAAGCATGGCCGCACACTGAAGCGCGAAATGGAAACTTCGCTCAGCGCAAATCTGCAAAGCGCGAACTGGTGGGGCGTGTTTGCGCTGGCGGCATTGGCGATTGCGCGCGAAGGCAGCGAGACCGTGATCTTTCTTTACGGACTGGGTCTGGCGCAACAGGGAGAAACTGCCGGGCCGATGGTATTGGCGGCGTTGCTTGGTTTTGCGCTGGCGTTCCTGACCTTCTATCTATTGCAGCTCGGTGGTAAAATTTTCTCTTGGCGCCGCTTCTTCCAAGTCACTGAAATCATCTTGTTGTTCCTGGCCGCAGGTTTGCTGCTGACCGGTATCGAACGGTTGATGTCGCTGGATATTATTCCGACACTGGTCGATCCGATATGGGATAGTTCACGCCTGCTCGACGACACGACTTCGTTTGGCAACCTGGTTTCCACATTGACCGGCTATCGTGCGCACCCTGCACTGATGAGCCTGCTGGTGTATGTGGCATATTGGGTAGGCGTTTTGTTATTCCTTAAACGAGCTCGTACAGTGCCGCAGGCAATCCCAGCGAAATGATCCACGAAATAATCCAATGACTACTTGTGCAATTCCTCAAACGCGACTTTCCCGTACTGCGGACTGGATGCGCGACCATGCGAGACTGATTCGCTGGGTGCAATGGGGGATTGTGCTTGTATACGGCTTCCTGATCCTGGTGCCGATCTTTTTGCCGCTGCCGGACGAGACTGCACACATCTGGTCGAATCTGACGCTGATCGCCCAATTCGCATTCTGGGGCATCTGGTGGCCGTTTGTGCTGATCAGCATGGTGTTGATGGGGCGTGTCTGGTGCGGTGTACTGTGTCCGGAAGGCGCATTGACCGAATTCGCCAGCCGCCATGGGCGCGGCAAGGCCATCCCGCACTGGATGCGCTGGGGCGGCTGGCCGTTTGTGGCGTTCGCGCTGACCACTATCTATGGCCAGATGGTGAGCGTCTATCAATATCCAAAAGCTGTGCTGCTGGTGCTGGGCGGCTCTACCGCCGGCGCCATCGTCGTCGGTTACCTGTACGGGCGCGACAAGCGCGTCTGGTGCAAATACCTGTGCCCGGTGAATGGCGTGTTCGGCCTGCTGGCCAAGCTGGCGCCGTTCCATTACAAAGTCAATGAAACCGCCTGGCGCGCTTCATACGGCACCAAGAGCCACACGCAAGGGCGCACGACGATTCCCGTCAATTGCGCGCCGCTGGTGCCGTTGCGCGCCATGAAGGGCGCTGCCGATTGCCATATGTGCGGCCGTTGCAGCGGTCATCGCGACGCCATTGAGCTGACCTGGCGTGCGCCGACCGAGGAAATCGTCAAGCACGGCGAGCAGCACAACAGTTTGTGGGAAAGCGCCTTGGCCCTGTATGGCCTGATGGGGATTGCGATTGGCGCCTTCCACTGGTCGGCCAGTCCCTGGTTTGTACAGATCAAGCAAGCCATCGCGACCTGGCTGATCGACCGTGACATCATGTGGCCCTTCGATACGCACGCACCGTGGTGGGTGTTTACCAATTATCCGGCGCAGAATGACGTATTCAGCTGGCTCGATGGCGGGCTGGTGATCGCCTATATCCTCACCACCGGCCTGGTGCTGGGTACGGCGCTGAGCTTGTTGTTTGCGCTCGGCAGCCGCTTGCTTGGCGACTGGGATCGCAAACGTTTCAATCATCTGGTGCAAGCCACGATCCCGCTGGCCGGCTGCGGCGTGTTCGTCGGATTGTCGGCAACCACCGTCAGCTTGTTGCGTGGCGAGCATTTGCCGGTATTCTGGGCCAACGATTTGCGCGCCATCCTTTTGATTGCGACAAGCTTATGGAGCGTCTGGCTGGCCTGGCGGGTCACCGGCCGCTATACGATATCGCCGGCACGCCGTTTATTGAGCATGACGCCGGTGATTGCCGGCCTGGCCCTGGTCAATTTTGCCTGGCTGTTGATGTTCTGGCTGTGGTGAATTCCCATCGGTTCCTAGGTTTGACGCAACATTTCTTCGAGGCCTGCGTTGTTAGTGCGTAGAATGAAGCTTGCTATCCCGCCCATATGTAGTCTGTCTTGTTGCTCCCCTGATTGCCAGGAGCGGCGGTCGGGAAACCTTCTTCAACTTTAGCGCACGTTTCCTCTATCATGGTTCGCCCACGCTTTTTACCTGATAACTTCACGTTGTTGTTGGTTACCACGGTTCTTGTCGCCAGTCTGTTACCTGCCAAAGGCCAGGTTGCGGTAGCTTTCAACCTGATCACCACGCTGGCTATCGGCTTGCTGTTTTTCCTGCATGGCGCCAAGTTGTCGCGTGAGGCGGTAGTGCAAGGGGCGTTGCACTGGCGCTTGCATTTGACAGTGCTGCTCGCCACTTTCGCCTTGTTTCCGTTGCTAGGGTTGGTGTTCAAGCCGTTGCTGCTGCCGCTGGTGACGCCGGATCTGTATCTCGGCATCTTGTTCCTGTGCACCTTGCCATCCACCGTGCAATCGTCGATTGCCTTTACCTCGGTCGCCCGCGGTAATGTGCCTGCCGCAGTATGCAGCGCATCCGCTTCCAATCTGCTCGGCATCTTCCTGACTCCGATTCTGGTCGGCCTGGTAGTCGTGGCGCACGGTCAAAACAGGGGTTCCTTCGATTCCATCATGAATATCGTGATGCAGTTGCTGCTGCCTTTTATCGCCGGCCAGATTGCCCGCCGCTGGATCAGTGCCTGGCTGGATAAACATAAAATAATCTTGAAGATGGTTGATCAGGGCTCGATCCTGCTGGTGGTCTACACCGCGTTCAGCGAAGCTGTGGTGCAGGGCTTGTGGCAGCAGTTGCCGCCGCTTTCCTTGCTCGGCTTGACGGTGGTGGTAGCGCTGTTGCTGTTCGTGATGCTGACTGTTGTTACCTTTGCCAGCCGTCGCCTGGGCTTCAATAAGGAAGACGAGATCACGATTGTGTTTTGCGGATCGAAGAAAAGCCTGGCGAGCGGCGTGCCGATGGCGAAAGTCTTGTTTGCCGGGCATACCGTCGGCATGATCGTGCTGCCCTTGATGCTGTTCCATCAAATCCAATTGATGGTCTGCGCGGTGCTGGCCAAGCGCTACGCCAGCCGCCCGGTCGAGATAGCAAGCGGCGCCGCACCGCCGGTCTGGTCTGATGTAAGCCCGGAGGATTGAGGCGCCGGCCGCTATCTTTCTACCTGCTGTCTTTCTACCTGTTATGGAGCTGGGTTGGGCTGGCGCAAATGAATAGCGTCAATCTCGCGCAAGATCTCTTCATCGAGTGTGATGTCGATGCTGTCGAGATTGCTTTGCAATTGTTGTAGCGTGGTGGCGCCAACGATAGTGCTGGTCAAAAAGCCGCGGCTATTCACGAAAGCCAATGCCATTTGCGCTGGATCCAAGCCATGTTTCTGCGCCAGCGCCACATAGTCGCCGATGACCCGGTCGACTTGCGGATTGGTGTAGCGGCTGAAGCGTTCAAACAAGGTCAGGCGGCCGTCCGCTGGTCGTGCCCCGTTCAGATACTTTCCCGAAAGTACGCCGAAGGCCAGCGGCGAATACGCCAGCAGCCCGACCTGTTCACGGAAAGCAAACTCCGCATGGCCGATTTCAAAAGTACGGTTCAGCAGGCTATAAGGATTCTGGATGCTGATCACGCGTGGCAAATCGAATTTTTCTGAAGCCCGCAGAAACTGCGCGATACCCCACGGCGTTTCGTTCGAAATCCCGATATGGCGTACTTTGCCGGCCTTGATGAAATCCGCCAGGATAGTCAGGGTTTCTTCAATCGGCACCGTATCTTCGTCGGCAATATGGCTGTAATTCTGCACGCCAAAGCAGTTGACGCTACGGTCTGGCCAGTGCAATTGATAGAGATCGACGTAATCCGTCTGCAGGCGCTCCAGGCTACCGTGCAAAGCCTCAGTCAGTCCTTTGCGATCGAAGTTATTGATGCCGCCGCGCACATGGCGCGGATTGTGAGGCTTGCGCGCCGGCCCGGTGGCCTTGGTGGCGATCATCACCTCGCCGCGCTTGCCGGATTTTTTCAGCCAGCTGCCGACATAACGCTCGGTTGAGCCCTGAGTTTCCGGGCGTGGCGGCACCGGATACATTTCCGCGGTATCGATCAGATTGACGCCATGCGCCAGCGCCAGGTCGATTTGCGCATGCGCATCTGCTTCAGTATTTTGTTCGCCCCAGGTCATGGTGCCGAGCGTAATCAGGCTGACCTTGAGATTGCTGTGTCCGAGTTCACGATATTGCATTGTCGCTTCCTTTGCGGCGGGCTCTAAAAACTAGAAATGATGAATTGACGACCTGGACCGCCGACGTGCGGCAGTAGGTAATCGACACCTGAATGTCAGGTGCTTGCCACCAGCTGCCAAGGGCTAAGAGTATAGCGGCAACCCCGTTTTTCTGCAGGCTGTGGCCGGCTGCCTTTAAGTAGTAGTGGGAGTTGCTGGCGAAGGCGGGCGGGCCGGCGATCAACAAAGAAAGCCGCTATCTTCAGCGGCTTTTTGTGACGGGTATTTTATTCAGGATGGAACTGATGAGCGAAAGTAAATTCATCGGTACGCGGCGTGTACTTCAGGCCTTTGCGCAGCGCCCAGGTCGCATACTGATGATACAGCGGGATCAGCGCGTAATCGTTGAGTGCGACCACTGCGCCCTGGCGGGCAAAATCCTCACGTTGTTTCTGGTCGACCGAGGCCAATGACGATTGCACCAGCTGATCCAGTTTCGGATTGGTGTATTTGCCCCAGTTCCATGAACCCCAGCCGGTATCCGGATTGGTGGTGCCGAGCAGGGTGCGTAAACCGAAATCGCCGGCCAGCGTGCCCCAGCCCAGCAGGGCGGCGCTGTATTCGCCGGCTCGCGCCTTGCCGAAGTAAACCGCCAGTGGCAGCGTCTCGACCTTGGCCTGAATCCCGACCCGGTTCAGGAACTGGGCGACGGTCTGCACCACGCGTTCATCGTTGATGTAGCGGTTGTTGGGGCCATGCAGCGTAATCCCGAAACCGTTGGGATAACCGGCTGCCGCCAGCAGTTTCTTGGCGCCTTCCGGATCGTATTTTTCTATCTTTAGCGCATCGGCGTATCCCAGGATGCCAGGGGCAACGATATTCGATGCCGGCACTGCCAGTCCTTCCAGGGTGCGCTCGACCAAGGCCTGGCGATTGATGGCTTTGGAAATCGCCTGACGCACGCGGACGTCTTTCAAAGGGTTTTTGTCTAGCGGTTTGCCAGCCTTGTCAGTGATGTCCGGCGATTTGTCGCGCGACTGATCCAGAGTCCAGAAAATAGTGCGCCAGGAAATTTTTTGCGCCAGCTTGAATTGTGCGTTGGTTTTCAACTTGGCGAGATCGGCCGGCGGCACGTTTTCGATGGCGTCCACTTCGCCCGCCAGCAAGGCGGCCAGACGGGCGCCGTCTGAAGTAAGGATGCGGAATGTGACTTTGTCCCAGGCCGGTTTTTCTCCCCAGTAGGCATCGTTGCGGACCAGTTCGATACGGTCGCCGCGCTTGAAGCTGGCAAATTTGAAGGGGCCGGTGCCGACCAACGCTTTGCCGCTGTTGAAGTCTTCTGTGGTGGCGTTCTGTGCGGCTTTCTTAGAAACGATGAAGATGGTGCTGACATCCAGCGCCAGCGGTCCGTAAGGTGTCGCGGTTTTTAGACGCACAGTATAGGGATCAACGATTTGCTTGCCGATGATTTGTTTGGTGTAGCTGGTAAATGGGCCGGGACTATTAGTCAGCGTGGCGGGGCGGTCCAGTGAAAATACAACATCTTCTGCGGTCAGCTCGGTGCCGTCGCTGAATTTAACCCCGCGTCGCAACTTGAATTCCCAGGTGAGTGGATCAACTGCCGCCCAGGAAGTTGCCAGGCCGGGAATCAGGCGGCCATTCGGATCGACATTGACCAAGGCGTCGAACAGATGCGACGACAGCGAGATATTCGGCGCGATATTGTTGAAGTGCGGGTCGAGGGTCGAAACATCTGCATATAATCCGATTTTCAGGTCAGCGGCGGAGCTGGTCGAGGCGCTGAGCGCCAGGGATGTCAATGCACTCAAGCCGACAAAAGCCAGGTTCAGTATTTTCTTTCTGGAAAGCTGGAACATGCGATCTCCCAATCGTAGTGAATAAGGCAAAAGCCGATTCTATGGCCGCTCATATAATTATCAAAACACAATAATTGCTTTTTGTTATTTGTTTTGGTTATATAAGGTAAGTAAGGGTAAGTAAGGTAAGATGCGGGGGATGAAACCGCCGACCGGGGTGTTAGATTGAACAGTCAAAAATGCAATTCTTTCTCTCGGCATAACTTTTATTTATGTACCCGGTGCTTTAAATAAATTTATCGGTTATAATGCGACATCGTTTAAGATTCGAGCTAGTAGTGCAGTATTAGTCTGTCATTTCTTTCTTGCTTCAAACGATCTAACGGGCGACAGCCCAACTTAACTGAAATAGGAAATGTAATGGCAACTGGTATCGTAAAGTGGTTCAATGATTCGAAGGGTTTTGGTTTTATTACTCCTGACGAAGGTGGTGAAGATCTGTTCGCGCACTTCTCCGCAATCAATTCTTCCGGCTTCAAGTCGCTGCAAGAGAACCAACGTGTTTCTTTCGAAGTTACTGCCGGCCCTAAGGGCAAGCAAGCTTCGAACATCCAAGCTATCTAATTCATAGCTTACTCAGTTGAAATAAACTGAGCATCGCAAAAAATCCCTGGCTTGCCGGGGATTTTTTTCGTCTGTACGAAATGCAGCGGTGCGGCAGCGTTTATAAGACCGGAATAAGATCGGAAAGACGGTTGCTGTCAGGAAGCTGTAAGGGTTGCCTGAAATGCTGGGGCATCTGTATACCAGATAGCGAATATTGCAGTAAGCTGAAAATGCATTTTAGGTTAAGAGAGTTGTCCGGTTTCTGTGAATGCCGACGCTCATCAACATAAAAACACGGAGGAGATTGTATGAACATCATAAGCAAAACATGTGTGGCAGCGGCGTTGGTAAGCTGGTCGCTGGCCGCAGTGGCTGCGGAACCAATCAAAATTGGCGTCACAGGGCCATTTACCGGCGGTTCGGCGCCTATGGGTGTCTCCATGCGTGACGGCGTCAAACTGGCGGTTGCGGATATCAACGCCAAAGGCGGAGTGCTGGGACGCCAGTTGCAGTTGGTTGAGCGCGACGATGAGGCCAAGAATGAACGCGGAGTCCAGGTTGCGCAAGAATTGATCAATAAGGAAAAAGTGGTTGGCACAGTCGGCTTCATCAACACCGGTGTCGCCCTGGCTTCGCAACGCTTTTACCAGGACGCCAAGATTCCGGTCATAAATAATGTCGCCACCGGCAGCATCATCACCAAGCAGTTCGTGGCGCCGGAACAGAAAGACAATTACGTATTCCGTACTTCTGCCAACGATACCATCCAGTCGGCGATGATCGTCGACGAAGCGGTGGTCCGTCAAAAACACACCAAGGTCGCAATCCTGGCCGATTCGACCAACTACGGTCAGCTCGGCCGCGAAGATCTGGAGCGCGCCTTGGCCGCCAAGGGCATCAAACCGGTTGCAGTCGAAAAATACAACCTGAAAGATGTGGACATGACCGCCCAGCTGTTGAAAGCCAAACAGGGCGGCGCGCAAGTGGTGCTGACTTACGGCATCGGCCCCGAACTGGCGCAAATTGCCAACGGCATGGAAAAGCTCAACTGGAAAGTGCCCCTTGTCGGCAGCTGGACATTGTCGATGGGGAATTTCATTGATAACGCAGGGAAGAACGGAGAGGGCGCGCGCATGCCGCAAACTTTCATCCAGGATCCCAACACAGCCAAGCGCAAGACCTTCATTGAAGCCTATCAAAAAACCTACAAGGTTGATCGCATCCCGTCCCCCGTTTCAGCTGCTCAAGGATACGACTCGATCTACCTGCTTGCGGCAGCGATCAAGCAGGCTGGCAGCACCGATGGCGTGAAAGTGCGCGAGGCGCTGGAAAACCTGAATGGCACCGTGGAAGGCGTGGTTACCACTTACACCAAGCCCTATACGCATGATGATCACGAAGCGATCAAGCCTGGCATGGTGATGATTGGCGAGGTCAAGAATGGCCGGGTGGTATTAGCCAAGTGATAGTAGGTCGGAGCGCAGCAAGATTGCGCTCCGGTCAAACATCCGTTTTGAGCGATATGAATCCCAGCCTGCGCAGTAAGCAGGCTGGGTTTGTTTCGTCAAACGGGAGCGTTGTTTTGCCATACTGCGCTTAGTGTGGTGTTTCGCAGTTTCTTGGCGCGGTCTCTTGGCGCAGTCTCTTGGATATATATCATGGAAATTCTGCTGCAACTCGTCTTCAGCGGTATCGCGCTAGGCATGATCTACGCGGTGATCGCTTTCGGTTATCAACTCACATTCGCTACTTCCGGCACCCTTAATTTCGGCCAGGGTGAGGCATTGATGCTGGGTGCTCTGGTCGGCCTGAGCCTGGTCGGCAATATTCACGGTGGCCCCTATCTGAATTATTGGCTGATGATCCCGGTGGTGATTGTTTTCGGCGGTTTGCAAGGTGCTGTGGTCGAATGGATAGGAGTGCGTCCGGCGCTTAAGATCAAATCGGAATTCGGCTGGATCATGTCGACTATTGCGTTGGCGATCATCTTCAAGAATGTCGCTGAAAACATTTGGGGCAAAGACGACCTGACTTTCCCGTCGCCTTTGTCGTCAACCCCGTTCCAGGTATTCGGCGCCAATGTTCAGCCGATGCAGGTAGTGGTGGTGCTGGGGGCGCTGGCGATGATGCTGGCGGTCGAAATATTCAATCGCAAGTCGATTTATGGCAAGGCAGTGGTGGCGACCTCGAACGATCGCGATGCAGCCGGCCTGATGGGCATCAACACCAGCATGGTGATTACTTTCTCTTACGCCTTGTCATCGGCCACTGCTGCGTTTGCCGGCGTGCTGGTAGCTCCATTGACATTGACTGGCGCGACCATGGGCGCGGCGCTGGGTTTGAAGGCATTTGCAGTGGCGATTATCGGTGGCTTGACATCGGGCATGGGGGCGGTAGTCGGCGGACTGATCCTGGGTATCGCGGAAACGCTGACCGGGTTTTATATCTCCACCGGCTACAAGGAAGTGCCCGGCCTGGTGCTGTTACTGCTGGTGCTGGCCATCAAGCCGGCGGGGCTGTTCGGTAAAACCGCCATCAAGAAGGTGTGAGTATGAATAAAAAGATATTCGCATTGGCTATAGTTGGCATCCTGTTGCTGCTGGCGTTTCCTCAGGTGTTTCCGAATCCGTATTACATCCATCTGGCCGAAACCATTCTGATTTACGCGATCCTGCTGTTCGGCCTGGATATCGTGGTCGGCTATACCGGCCAGGTCTCGCTAGGACACGCCGGCTTGTTCGGCATCGGCTCCTACACGACTGGCGTATTGGTGTTCAAGCTCGGCTGGCCGTTCCTGATTGCGGCCCCGGCCAGCCTGGGGGTTACTGCCATATTCGGCGCCATCCTGGCCTTGCCAGCATTGCGGGTGACGGGGCCTTATCTGGCCATGGTCACGCTGGCGTTCGGCACCATCATCCAGATCCTGATCAATGAAATGAGTTTTTTGACCGAGGGGCCGATGGGGATCAAGCTGAACAAGCCGGATTTCTTTGGCCATCGTCTCGATGAAGTGGAATATTTCTATCTGGTCGCCGGCTTGATGGTGTTGTCGCTGATCGTGGTGCACCGGATCGTCAAATCGCATCTGGGGCGCGCCTTCCAGGCGCTGCGCGATAGTCCGATCGCTTCCGACTGTATGGGAGTGTCGGTGTACCGCTACAAAGTGTATGCGTTTGTGATCAGCGCTGCGCTGGCCGGCCTGGCGGGTAGTTTGTATGCTTACTCGGAGGCATATATTTCGCCGAATACCTATAACTTCGAGCTGACTATTCTGTTCCTGCTGGCGGTCATCATGGGTGGCCGCAAGAGCCGCACTGGCTCGCTGATCGGCGCCTTGATCGTGGTCATGCTGCCGAGCCTGTTGGCAGACATTGAATTATTCCGTCAAATCGCCACTGCCGCGGCCGTGATCGGCGTGCTGGCAAGCGCTTTCCTGTTATGGAAAAAACGCAAGACCTTGCGCGAGTTGCTGGTGCCGTTGGTGGCGACCATCGGCATGGCTATTTTTTCCTATCGGCTGGAAAACATTACCGACTGGCGCCTGACGGTATTTGGCTTGATGACGCTGTTCGTGGTGTATTACCTGCAGGATGGGATTGTCGGTTTCGCCCGCAATCTGTTGGGCCAGAGAATGCCTGCCAGCAGGAAGCCGGCAAGCGTGGCTGCCGGCCCTGAGCGGGCATGGGCTTCGGTCGGCGGTAGCGTCGCAATTGGCGCCACCTTGCTGACGTGTCAGAAAATATTGATGCAGTTTGGCGGCCTTAAAGCGCTCAACGAGGTCAACCTGGATATCGTCAAAGGCAGTGTGCATGGCTTGATCGGGCCGAACGGCTCGGGCAAGAGCACCATGATGAACGTCCTCACCGGCATCTACAAACCGACTGCCGGCAAGGTTCAATTCAACGGCAAGACGATTTCCGGTGCGACGCCGGCGGCAATTGCGCTGGGCGGCGTCGCCCGCACTTTCCAGAACGTGCAATTGTTCGGTGAAATGACGGCCACCGAAAACGTGCTGGTCGGTCTGCATCACAATTTCCGTAGCAACGTACTGGACGTGATCTTTCACACTCCACGTTATCGGCGCGAGGAGCAAGCGGCGCGAGAAAGCGCCGCCAGCATCTTGCAATTCGTCGGATTGACCGGGCTGGCTGCGGAAGAGGCGCGCAATCTGCCCTACGGTAAGCAACGCTTGCTGGAAATCGGCCGTGCACTTGGATTGAATCCGGAATTGCTGTTGCTGGACGAGCCTGCGGCAGGACTGACTGCGCCGGACATCAAGGAGCTGATCGCGATCATCCACAAGATCCGGCAGCACGGCGTCACCATCATCCTGATAGAACATCATATGGACGTCGTCATGTCGATTTCCGACACTGTGACGGTGCTCGATTTCGGCCAGAAAATCGCCGAAGGCAAACCGGCTGCGGTGCAAAGCGACCCCAAGGTGATCGAAGCCTATCTCGGCGGCACTGCCGGCGAAATCGTCGACGATTTCGGCGCAGCTGCGCCATCCACTTCCAACGCAGCGGGGTCATAAGATGCTCTCGATTTCCAATTTGCATGCGGCGTATGGCAAGGTTGAAGTGCTGCACGGTATTTCACTGGAAGTGCCAAAAGGCAAGGTGGTGACGCTGATCGGCTCCAATGGCGCCGGCAAGACCACCACCATGCGTGCTATCTCCGGCATGATCAAAGCAAAATCCGGTACTGTTACTTTGGCCGGGGTCGACGTTACCGGACTGGCTTCCCACAAGATCGCGCGCGCCGGACTTGCGCATTCACCTGAAGGCCGTCGCGTGTTTGCGACCATGAGCGTGGTCGATAACCTGCTGCTAGGTGCATTTCCACGGTTTACCCGCATGCGTCCGCGGGGCGACATCAAACACGATCTTGCACAAGCGCTGGAATTATTCCCGCGCCTGAAAGAACGTCAAAGCCAGTTGGCCGGCACCTTGTCCGGCGGTGAGCAACAGATGCTGGCGATGGCGCGTGCCGTCATGCTCAATCCGGAAGTGATCTTGCTGGACGAACCCTCGATGGGGCTGGCTCCGATTCTGGTAGAAGAGGTGTTTCGGATCATTTCCCGGCTCAAGGAACAGGGCGTGACCATGTTGCTGGTCGAGCAATTTGCCGCAGCGGCGCTGAATGTTGCCGATTATGGTTATGTGCTGGAGAACGGCCGGATTTCAGTGCATGGTCCAGCGGAGAAGCTGAAGAACGATCCTGCGGTAAAAGCCGCATATCTGGGAGGCGGGCAGCACTGAGAGATATGATTTGTTGATATATGGAAATTATTTGCCGAAAAACACAGTTTTCCGGCAATTTTTTAACACTAAAGCTTAGGTTGTGAGCATGGTTTAGTTTTCTACAGTGTTCCGAACGTGAGAATCTGGCAATACCGTAATGCAGCATTGCATAAAACGGTCAACCATGATTTCAACTTCGGGGCACTCCAAATGAAACAAGACCAGACAACCGACACATTCAACCCGACCCTAGGGGAAGCCTTTACCCTATCATCATTGCCGGGAAAAGCTGCCGCAGCAACGCTGCCAGAGCAACGCCTGCCGTTCACTATCAGGATAGTGAGTGACGAGCAGGACTTGCAGAAGGCGGTGGATATCCGTCATGCGGCGTACAGCCGTCATCTACCAGAACTGGCGCCGAACCTGCTGCGTTTCGAGCAAGCAGACCTTGCGCAAGATACGATCGTGCTACTTGCCGAATCCAAGCTCGATGGCTCATCGTTGGGCACGATACGCATTCAAACCAATCGTCAACAAGCTTTAGCGCTGGAGCATTCGGTGACCTTGCCGGATTGGCTGCGGGGCCGACGCTTGGCAGAGGCGACACGTTTGGGAGTCGCTTCGAGTCAAATTGGCAAGGTCGTCAAGATTTTGCTTTTTAAAGCTTATTTTAAGTATTGTGTCGACAATGGAATTGACTGGATGGTGATTACTGCACGCTCCCCTCTAGATCGACAATATGACGCTTTACTGTTTCAAGATGTCTTTCCGGGGCGGCAGTTTATTCCGATGCAGCACGTCGGAAATGTACCTCACCGCGTCATGGCGTTTGAAGTAGCGACGGCCAGGGAGCGCTGGGCAGCCAGCGCGCATCCGTTGTTTGCCCTGATGTTCGAGATGGATCATTCTGATTTGATTCTTGATCAGCCACCCGATATGCCGGCAAATCAATCTGACCCCGGACATCAGGAGAATTTGCAAGGGGGGAGGCGGGAGATGCTCAAGCCGTTGGAGTCGTAATTTAATTACGCACTACAAAAATCGGATATTGAGAGGGCGTTATCGTCGTAAAAAAAATAATGTGGCTTTTTTTACAGTACAGTAGAACCCTCTCACTCCACGGATACGATGCATATGTGGTTATTCCCTGCGGATACGCCCAATAGCCTTAGTAAAAATCTTAAGCCTCAAGATTGGGTGGGATTTTATTTTTCCGTCGTATTGGTACCTGTCCTGGTTGTCGTATTCACTATCATTGCTTTCGCTACGCTCGACAGCCGCTTTGGGCATAGCAATCCGAGTCCATCGTCGTTCCATGTATTGAGCGATCCTGGGCAGCGCTTGCTGCCCGCGCAGGCATTTCAAGAGCTGGCGGCTACATCGTTGCAAACTTATCGCGATACGCAATTGTTGGAAACGCCATTTTGGTTTTCGTTTTTAGTGTCGGCGACAGATTCCGGCGTAATGGAGATTGAGTTACCTTCGCGTCACGCACAGCAGTTGAGCTGCTGGGAAGGAGCCGGCCAACGATTGCTCGGGGTTGCAAGTCGTGACATGGCAGACGGCCTGCTTAGAGCAGAAAAGACCGGATTTATCTTATCGCTGGCATCCAGCACTCTACCGATTAACGTGCTCTGCAAAGGTGTTTTTTCCGGTCCGGCACGAATTTCGGTACGCCAATGGAGTCGTCCTGATTTCGTGCAATCACAGAAAGAGTTTTATCGAGGTATAGGCTTGATGGAAGGCGGTCTGCTGACATTGACCATATTTGTGTTAGTCGCGGCATTAATCAACCGCGAGTGGATGTATGTGTTGTTTGCCGTCTGGTTGCTGGGGAATTTGCGGCTCGGCGCTAATGCAATGGGGTGGGACGCGCATTGGCTGATATGGACCATTCCGAATCAATGGCTGCCCTGGTTACGCAAACTCACGTTCGCAACCTATTACATCGTGACTTTCACTTTGTTCGGGAGACTGTTTCAAACTGAATTAAAACAGATTGGATTTGTTTTCTTGCAAAACGTTTTACGTTGGATGGGATTGATTCTGCTGGTCGCCGCCATGCTTCTGTCGTACCAGCGGTTTCTTCCCATTTTATGGAGCTGGACTGTCGTCGGCATAGTCATATTGGTGTTTTTGCTGGGGCGTATCGTGTGGAAGGCGCGCACCCGAGCAGTACTATGGTATTGCGCATCCATGTTTGTGGTGTTGTTTACACGAGTAGACGAAGTCATCGCCGCCGCGTTCGGCATCAAAACCCTGGATGAGGTACCCAATAACGTGATCGTGGCTTTGTTGTCGAGCCTGATGGCATCGTTTGCCTTTGCTGAACAAATGCGTGCGGGAAAACGAGAATTGGCCATGGTTCAGGCTGAGTTACGCACTACCTATGAAGTCACCCCAATCGGCCTGTTTACCTTGGCCGCCGACGGCAGCTTTGTGCGAACCAATCCTGCGCTGGAAAAGATTTTGGGGCGCGACGCCAGTGGCCAGTCGATGAAAAAATGGGATGATTATTTTGGGCCTGGGGCGCGCGAGAAGCTGCTACATATCGTTTCCGGAAACGGCAGCAATGAAGCGGAGCTGACGGGGATTGCCGGACCTGACGGTCAGGCTTCCTTTTATCTGGTCACCGCCACCTTCGCCAATGGCCGCATCGAGGGTTCCTTGCAAGACATCAGCGATCGTTCCCAGGCGGTGCAGCGCTTGCGGTTTTTTGCCGAGCATGACCCGCTGACCGGCGTCCTCAATCGGCGTGGCATTGAAATCATGCTGGAGCAGGCGATTGAGCGCCAGGCCGATAACAGGCCATTGGCGTTGGCCTATCTTGATCTTGATCGCTTCAAGCTGATCAATGACCTGTTTGGCCACCAATCCGGCGATGAAGTCCTCAAGCAGCTATGCCAACGAGTGCAGCAATCGCTGGCTGCCGGCAGCCATATCGGCCGCATCGGCGGCGACGAATTCATTCTCTTGTTCCAGGGTGTCGAGATTGGTGCTGCGACTGACATCTGCGGCGCCATCATTCAGAAAATCAGCTACCAGTCGTACCAGATCGGCGCCCGCGCATTTCAGGTAAAGGGCTCGATCGGCCTGATTGAAGTGAGTGCCGGGATGCGCGTCCAAGACGCTATCTCGGCCGCAGACCGCGCGTGCAGGGAAGCCAAGAAAGCGCACGACGAGCACATTGTGGTGTATCAAAGAAATGCACCGGTATTTCGCGAGCGGATGGAGGAGTTGAGCCTGATAGAAAAGCTGGGCGGCGAATTCCTGCCGGCCGGTTTGTTTGTTGAAATGCAGCCGATCATGTCGTTGCGAGAGCCTGAAGCTTCACTCAATTTTGAAGTATTGTTGCGGCTGCTCGACGCCGACAACAAAGTGGTGCCGGCCACCAAGGTGATTGCCGCGGCGGAAGAGAACGGCAACATTGCCGCGATTGACCGCTGGGTCATGACCACGGTGCTGGAATGGCTGACGCAGCATCAGTCGCAACTGCCGTTGACAAGATTCGTTTGCGTGAATTTGAGCGGAGCCTCGCTCAATGATGAAAAATTCATCCAGGATATTTTTGTGATATTGGGCAAACATCTGCAAGTCGTTCCCATGTTATGTATCGAAATCACGGAAAGCGTCGCTCTGCACGACCTGGAACATACCAGCCGCATCATCCAGCGCTTGCAGGCGTTGGGCGCAAAAATCGCATTGGACGATTTCGGCGCCGGCTACACCTCGTTCACCTATCTCAAGAGTTTGTCGGCAGACGCCTTGAAAATAGATGGTGCGTTCATTCAAAGCATGAATGCGCATCCGGCCAATGAGGCGATCGTCGAAGCGATCGTTGAACTGGCGCGTAACCTGGGCATGAAGAGCATCGCCGAGTGGGTGGAGGATTGCGCGATGATCGAGGCGCTGGCCAAACTGGGCGTCGACTATGTGCAAGGTTATGTGGTGGCCAGGCCGCAATCGCCGCAGGCGATACTGGCAGCCGAATCCGCCGCCAGCTTCATCACCGATCCCGGCCTGCTGCGCTTTGTCTCCGGCAGGCGCATCGATGGCCTGTCGTGGCCTGATGGCCGGGACAACGAATTGCCTCCTGCAGATTTGCATTAGGCAGAGCAGCATCGATGTTGCTACTGTTATCATTGTTGTCATTTTATGAAATTTTATGAACGCTGCAATTTCTGGTTTTTCCCTCGGTCTTTCGCTAATCCTCGCAATCGGCGCGCAAAATGCCTTTGTTCTCAAACAGGGCCTCAAGCGCGAACATGTTTTCCTGGTTTGCCTGACTTGTGCCGCCTCTGACGCCATCTTGATATTGCTGGGTGTAATGGGGCTTGGCGTCATCATCGAACAAGCACCGTGGCTGATGCCTGTCATGCGTTACGGCGGCGCTGCCTTCCTGCTTTTGTACGGCGCTAAAAGTTTCATCGCCGCCTGGCGCTCATCGGATGTGCTGCCGCAGGCCGAGCATATAAAAGCGGCTTTACTGCCAACCCTGCTGGTCTGCGCCGCGTTAACCTGGCTGAATCCTCATGTCTATCTGGATACCGTGTTGTTGATTGGCTCGATTTCGACGCAGTTTCCTGGTGAAAAAGGTTTATTCGCTGCCGGCGCGATGCTGGCTTCGTTCGTTTTCTTTTTTTCTCTGGGTTATGCCGCCGCCTGGCTCAGGCCGATCTTTGCCAAGCCGCTATCGTGGCGCGTGCTTGAGGTTATTGTCGGCGTCACGATGTGGGTAATCGCCTATAAGTTGCTGAGCGAATAAGCCTCGGCCTGTGCCAGATAAGCGCGGGCGTTGGTAGGGACCTGCCATGAATGTAAAATAGCGGCTGACGCTGAATGCGCTATCTATCAACAACCGAGCAAAAATCCCTATGAGCGCGACCCTTAAACACATCGTATTCTGGAAACTGAAAGAGCATGCCGAAGGCGCCGATAAAGCCAGCAACGCCCTGCAGCTGAAGGCCTTGCTGGACAGCTGTGCCGGCATCGTGCCTGGCATGCTCAAATTTGAAACCGTCATTGCCCAGCCGGGGCTGGAAGCGACTTACGACGTGGTGCTCAATTCCGAGTTTGCTTCGCTGGCAGCGCTGGACGCCTACCAGAACCATCCGACCCACGTCGCGATCAAACCGTTTGTCGGCGCAGTGCGGGAAGCGCGCCAGTGCATGGATTATTTCAGCTGACCGGTGGCCATGTTTCCTTCCCATATTTTCCCGATCGACAATCCTTTCCTGACTTATCTCGGCGTCGAATTCGTCCAGATGGGCGAGGGTGCGGCCGAACTGGCGTTGACTTTGCAAGCGCATCATATGAACAGCTGGCAAGTGACCCACGGCGGGGTATCGATGACCATGCTGGATGTGGTCATGGCCCTGGCCGGGCGTTCACTCTATCCACAAGCCGAAGCGGCGGTCACGGTTGAAATGAAAACTAGTTTTCTGCAACCGGCCGGCCAGACCGGCGCCCGTATCGTTGCCAAAGGCCGTGCGTTTCATCGCTCCACCACCATGTGTTTTTGCGATGCAGAGTTATGGCACGGCGAGCATCTGGTGGCGAAGGCGATGGGAACTTTCAAGTATCTCAAACATCATCGTGCAGCCCTCAAGATCAAACCGGGATGAGGCAAAGTAGAAAGCACCTGTTGAACAGAAACCGAACAGAAACCGAACAGAGAAACAACCATGAAATTTCACCTGACAGTCGATAACTGGGCGGTGCAAAAAGCCGACGCCCGCGCAGTGCGTTTCGACGTATTCGTGATCGAACAAAAAATCCCGGTCGAGCTGGAGTGGGACGATATGGATGAACACTGCCTGCATGCTGTCGCTTACGATGAAGCCGGTTATGCGATCGGCACCGGCCGCCTGCTGCCGGACGGCCACATCGGCCGCATGGCGGTGCGTGCAGCCGGACGCGGTCAGGGCATAGGCGCCGCCATCCTGGAAGCCTTGATGGCGCAAGCACGGCAACGCGGCGATGCCGAAGTGGTGCTGAATGCCCAGACCCAGGCCGAGGCGTTTTACGGACGTTACGGTTTCAGCCGCATCGGCGATGAATTTTACGAAGCCGGGATTGCGCATATCTGCATGCGCCACGTGTTTGCCTGATCGGACAACTGTGGCACTTACCAACTTGCAGCATCGGTTCCCAAGGGCACCGATGGCCGGCTCCAGTGCGCCGGGGTGAGCGATAATTGTCCGGCATGGCGCACTGCGGTCAGGCGGCCAAAGCCGGAGTCGCTGTGCTCTAGCAAATCCTGAATCTGTTCAAAATCGACATCGGCTGTCGCCAAGCCGTTTTCGATGCGCCCAAGCTGGCGCAGCCAATGACCGGTTTGCGCCAGCGATACCCGCACATGCCAGCTGCCGCCTTCGGTAACGCGGCGCGCCAGCGCCGTCATGGCGCCAGCCGCCATCAGATAACCGGCGGCATGGTCCAGCACCTGCATCGGCAGCGGTTTCGGCCGGTCGCTGTGCGCGGCCTGTGCTTCTGCGTGGTTGAAGCCGCTGGCGGTCTGCACCAGCGAATCGAAACCGCGGCGCTCGGCCCATGGTCCGACATGGCCGTACGCCGATAGCGATACATAGATGATGCCGGGGCGTTTTTTCGCTGCTGTTGCGGGGTCGAAGCCTAGCGCATCGAGGCCGCCCGGACGGTAGCCCTGCACAAAAATATCGGTGTCATGCAGCAAATGGCTCAGCGTGCGGTGGTCATCCGCCTGCCGCAAGTCGAGCTGGCATGAACGTTTGCCGCGACCGGTATCGATCACCAGCGGTTGGATCGCTGGCAGTTGCGGCGCTGTCACCAGCAAGACGTCGGCGCCGTGCGCCGCCAGCGTGCGGCCGCAGACCGGCCCGGCAATGATGCGGGTCAGGTCGAGCACCCGCACGCCGTCCAGCGGGCGTTGTGCCACCGGCGCGGGTAAGGCGCGCGGCGCAGCATCGCTATCACCGATTTTTTCTATGCTCAGCAGCGGCAGCGTTTGCACCGCCTGTCCTTGCGGATGGCGATCCCATTCCTCGAACGAACGCATGGCGGTGACCACCAGGCCGGTGCCGGCCGCAGCATCCTCGAAATCCTCCGCCGCCCAGCTTTGCAGCGCCTGCTGCACGCTCTCAACCGTATGCTCGCATTGCAATAACCTGAGCACGCCATCCCGATGATGCGGAAAATTGGTGTGCAGACGCAGCCATTTACCGTCGCCGCAGCAGTAGGTGCCGGCGATCTTGTCCCAGATTTCGTCGCTGCGGGCGTCGTTGACCCGGAAGTAGCGTTCGCTTCGAAACTCTGCCGCGGCATGGCGCATGTCGACGCTGACTCGTTGCTGCTGCTGGCTGCGCAGATACCACAGCTGGGCGGCGGACAGTGTCGCCGCTGCAATGCTGGCCTGGGCCGCAGTGCCGACTGCAAACGATGACGGCAAGACCGGCTCGCTGCCGCTCAGCGACAGCTGCGATAGCGCGCCGTCAGGTTGTCCGAGAGTGCGCCACAACTGTTGCACGACATCAGATGGTGCAAGCGCTGCTTGCGACAAGTTCGGGCCGGATGAAGACAACATGTTCTGCTCCTTGACTGGGTCAATACGCCCTGGCGCCGGCAAGCTTGTCAGCGCGAACAGCGGGATTCAGATGGCGATCTGGAGTGTGTGTGTATTTGCGAAGAAGGGCAAAACGGCGGCGCCACTCGTTCATGCAGCATGGCGCTGCCGTTGGCCTTGATTCTGACCAGGGTCGAGGCGCGCGTGCCGTAGTCGGGCGACTGGATAAATACTGCCGACAGCACGCGCTCCAGTTCGATGCCGACCCCGGTCGACGGCAACCGGCAATCACCGGCGCGGCTGGTGTCGCTCAGCATGTCGAAGAAGCAGGCGTCAGGCGCACCCTGGCACAGCAGGCTGGCGAATTGCGCCTTGGTGCGCACCACCTTGGGCCAGTTGCCATCGAGCGAGCCGTTTGACAGGCCGTAGACGCCAGGCGACAGCGGCTGGCCGTTGCGGGCGTCGTCGCCATTCTTGTTCGAATACCAGATCAATTGCTGGCCATCGCCGACCAGCAGATTGAAGCCGTTATATTTTTCGGCATCGCCGGCAATTTCAGCGATGTATTCGGCCGCGGTTTTTTTACTGCTGAGAAAATCCGATACCAGGGTGCCACGGGTCGGCGCATCGGCACGTCGTTCCGCCGGCGCTCGCACATTGGTGATGGCGGCAAAGCGGCCGCTGCGGGTGATGCCGATCCAGGTGCCGCCGTCTTGCAGGTCGCGGCCGGCGTAGATGTCGGGCCGGTCTTCCCACCAGCCGGCGGGTGCAGTTGGACGGGCATAAAATTCATCGCGGTTGGCGGCGGCTATCAGGGGTGAGCCAGGAACCACTTGCCATGCAAAAACAATCAAGCACATGATGAAATATTCACAAAAAATTCAGTATGTCGGGGACCATCGATCAAGGCGGCGAGGCCGTGTTCGGCTACCGCGTGTTCGATAATGTTCGTAAAATCCGGCGGCACAGAAGAATACACTTCCATCCAGGTGTGATGCTCATCTTTGATTTCGGGACTGCGTTTGAGGGCAGTGGCGATCTGATAGTGCAATGAAAGCCCGGCTTGCATTGCCGCCGCCGCCTTGTCGAATTGTTGCGCGTTGGCAGCAGCTACGCGGTAATAGATATAGATGTCGTTGCTCATTTTGCGCTCACGCTGACAGTTCGGCGTCGGTGATATCGACAATCGAATAGGGCAGCGCCTGGAAGTGCAATTGCGCGCCGGTGGCTGAGCCCAGATGTACCGTGCCGTTCTCCAGCGCAGCCAGCTTGATCTCCAGCAGGCAGCGGCTGCTGTGGGCGCTATCGGCTTCGGCATTGACGATCATGCCGCACGGCTGATCCGGATCAGCGCTGGAAAATACTTCGGTGGCGGCAGCGATGTCGATCGCTGCGACGCTGGCCAGTACGGCACGGCGCTTGAGCTTGCCGAGGTATTGGCTGCGCGCGACTATCTCTTGCCCCGGATAACAGCCTTTCTTGAAATTGACGCCGCCAATCACTTCAAAATTAATCATCTGCGGCACAAACTGTTCCTGCGTCGGCGGCGTAACTTGCGGGATCCCGGCCTCGATCTCGCTCAGGCGCCAGGCTTGGGCGGCAACCGCTTGCAGGCTTTTGCTGAGTTGCGGCCAGGCGGCGATTGCGTGCTGCGGGCTGGCGATCCACTGATAGCGTGGCGTGGCATTGGCGTCGGTGACACGGATCAAGCTGCCGTAGTCGTTATCGATCTTGCTGTAGGGCTCGGCTGGCAGCGTTGGGAACCAGGGTGCCAGCGCCGCGCCGACGGCATGGCCGGCCAGGCCGAATATGACGTGCGTATCCGACACATCCGCCAGCTTGGCTTTGGCGCGCATGACGAACATTTGCAGGCGCTTCTGGATTGCCGCTTGCAAGCTGCGCGGCAGTTGCAGCAAGATGCTGTCGCCGCTCTTCCACATCAGAAAGGTTGCCAGCAGGCGTCCTTTTGGCGAGCAATAACCGGCCAGCCTGGCTTGTCCGGCAGCAAGGTTCTGGACGTCGTTGGTGACTTGGGTGTGCAGGAAACTGGCGGCTTCTTCGCCGCTGAGAGCGATCAGACCCAAGTCTGTCAGCGGTGCAATAAAAGATGCGCCGGCGTCCGCTATCGCAGGCAGCGCATCCAGCGCTTGTTGCTGGGAAAAATCCAGCCAGGTACTTGTTATTTCATTCATAAATTGTAGGCATTCCCAAAACAGCGATTATCATATTGGGTTGATTATAGTGATGTCGCAAAAAAGGCGTTGGATATGGCCGTTTTTGCGAGATGCGTGAAAACCAAAGCGGAGCGGACCGGTCTTGTTTAAAAAACTATTGTTGAGCGTGATCCTGTTGGGCGGTGCGGCCGCCGGCGGCGTGGCTTATTGGGCGCAGCAAGCGATTTTCGATGCCGGCGAAGTGCGGCCGTTCACGATCAAGCCAGGTAGCACTTTGGCAGGTTCGGTGGAGCAGATTGCAGATGCCGGGGTCGGCGTCAATCCTGAGTTGCTGGAATTGCTGGCGCGAGTGACCGGCAAGGGCGGCAAATTAAAAGCCGGCAGTTATGAATTGAAACCCGGCGCCACCCCGCAACGCTTGCTGACGCAGCTGGTGCGCGGCGAGTTTGCGCAGGAATCGCTGACGGTGATCGAAGGCTGGACTTTCCGCCAGATGCGGCAGGCGGTGGCGGCGCAGGCGTCGCTGAAACACGATACGGCAGCGTTATCCGATGCCGAATTACTGGCAAAGATCACGCCCGACTACACGGTAGCGGAAGGTTTGTTCTTTCCCGACACTTATTTATTTGCAAAAGGAGCTAGCGACCTGCAAGTGTACAAGCAGGCGCATGGCTTGTTGATCAAGCGCCTCAACCAGGCTTGGGAAGGGCGTGACGCATCGCTGCCTTACAAGACCCCCTACGAGGCTCTGGTCATGGCGTCGATCGTGGAAAAAGAGACCGGCTTGCGTGCCGATCGCAGCACAATTGCCGGCGTCTTCATCAACCGGCTCAAGATCGGCATGCTGCTGCAGACCGATCCGACCGTGATTTACGGCATGGGCGAGCAATATCAAGGCATCATCCACAAACGCGATCTGACCACCGATACGCCATACAATACGTACACCCGGGCCGGCCTGCCGCCGACGCCGATCGCCTTGCCGGGCGCGGAATCGATCAGCGCGGCCATGCATCCGGCGCAAACCGACGCATTGTATTTTGTCGCCAGGGGCGATGGCAGCAGTCATTTCTCGAATAATCTGGGCGAACATAACCAGGCGGTCAATCAATATCAGCGCTAGAAAACCTGGCGATGCGCGATAATTGCAGCATGCGCCGGTTTTCTTCAGAGCCGCATAGGCAACTCAACAGGTAGAGCAATGGCATCAGGAAAATTCATCACATTTGAAGGCATAGACGGCGCCGGCAAGTCGACCCATATCGGGTTTGTCGCCGATCTGCTGTGCAGCCATGGCCTTGAAGTAGTCACCACTCGCGAACCGGGCGGCACGGCCTTGGGAGAAGCTCTGCGCGAAGTGCTATTGCACCAGAAAATGCATCTGGAGACAGAAGCGATGCTGATGTTTGCCGCCCGTCGCGAGCATCTGGCGCAAGTGATAGAGCCGGCGCTGGCGCGCGGTGCATGGGTGATTTCAGACCGTTTCAGCGACGCCACCTTTGCCTATCAGGGCGGTGGCCGGCAATTGCCGCTGGCCAAGCTGGAAGCGCTGGAGCAATGGGTGCATCCGCATTTGCAACCGGATCTGACCTTATTGTTCGATGTGCCGCTGGAAGTGGCGCGGACGCGCCTGGATGCGACCCGCACATTGGATAAATTCGAACAGGAAAAGACTGATTTCTTCGCCGCTACGCGTGCCGAATATCTGCGCCGCGCGGCACAATTTCCCGAGCGCTTCCGGGTCATCGATGCGACCCGGACGATTGCCGAAGTCCGGCAAGTGCTGACGCAAATTATTTCAAGTCTATGTACTGAGTCATCCCTATGAGTAACTCCCATGAGTAACTCCTTGTTCCCGTGGCAGGACGGCGTCTGGCAGCAACTACAGCAAATGCGTGCACGCTTGCCGCACGCGATCCTGTTTCATGGCGCCGAAGGCATCGGTAAAACCGTTTTTGCAGAACAGTTCGCACAATCGCTGCTATGCGAACAGCCGCAGGCGGACGGCCATGCATGCGGCGTCTGCGGCTCCTGCGGCTGGTTCATGCAATACAACCATCCGGATTACCGGCGCGTGCGGCCGGAGATTCTGGACGACGGCGATGGCGATGGCGATAGCGCAGAGGGTGGCGAAGCGGGCGACGGCAAAAAAAACGCCAAATCCGCCAAGGCGCCATCCAAGGAAATCAAGATCGACCAGATCCGTGCCTTGTCCGGTTTCATGAATATTTCCACCCATCGCCAGGGGCAGCGGGTGGTGTTGCTATATCCGGCCGAAGCGCTGAATACCGCCGCTTCCAACGCCTTGTTGAAGACGCTGGAGGAGCCGCCGCCAAACACGGTCTTTCTGCTGAGTTCAAACAGCCTGGATCGTTTGTTGCCAACCATTTTGTCGCGCTGTCGCAAATTCGCCATGCCGCTGCCGTCGCGCGAGCAAGCCATGGCCTGGCTGCGCCAGCAAGACGTCAAGGATGCCGATGTCTGGCTGGCAGAGCAGGGCGGCGCGCCGCTGACGGCTTATGCACAATCGCAAAGCGAAGGGCGTGAGCTGATCGACGAGTTTTTGCAGCATTTGACCAAGCCCGGCATAGACGGCGCGCTGAAATGCGCCGAGCACTTGCAGAAAACCCCGGTTGCCGAGCTGGTGGCGTGGCAGCAGCGTTGGCTCTACGATCTGTTTTCCTTTAAATTGTGCGGCACAATCCGGTATTATCCTCGTTATGAAAAAGCCCTGGCGGGCTTGGCCGCCAAAGTCGAAACCGGCTCCCTGTTGCGCGCACTGAAAAGCAGCAACGAGCGCCGTGCAATCGCAGAACACCCGTTATCGGCGCGTCTCTTCATTGAAGAAATGCTGCTGGATTACGCCGCAATGTTTGCTTGAATTTTGCTTATAGGATAGCGATGGCAGAAAATACTACAATCCCGGCCGAGCCGGTCAAATTATCCCGGCCATCGGTATTGTCGCTGGTAATCAAGGAAAAATCGGCCTTGTATGCCGCCTACATGCCGTTCCTGACCAACGGCGGCATCTTTGTGCCCACCAACAAAAGCTATCATCTCGGCGATGAAATTTATCTGATCCTGAGCCTGATGGACGACGGCACCAAATATCCGATTGCTGCCAAAGTGGCATGGATTACGCCTAAGAACGCCAACAATAACAAGGCGCAAGGGGTGGGTGTGCATTTTCCGGACGACGACAGCGGCCAGCGGCTGCGCAAGCGGATTGAAGAAGTACTGGGATCAGCACTGGGATCGGCGCGTCCGACGCATACTTATTAATACTGGCGAACGCCGGTAATATCAAAACGAATTTTTGAGTTACAGCTTATGAACTACAACTTTAGATTGGCAGGCCAGCAGGATTTGGCGGCGATTGTCGATATCTACAACAGCACCGTCGCCTCGCGCGAAGTCACCGCCGACACCGAACCGGTCAGCGTCGCCTCGCGCCAAGCCTGGTTCGATCAGCACAATGCCGAGCGGCGTCCGCTGTGGGTGGTGGAGCAGCAGGGCGCGGATGGCTCGGCCGTTATCCTGGGCTGGTTGTCCTACTCCGATTTCTACGGGCGTCCGGCCTATGCCGGCACTGCCGAACTGTCGATTTATATCCACCAAGACGCACGCGGCAAAGGGATCGGCCGTTATCTGCTGGGGCAGGCGATCGAGCATGCGCCCGCTATCGGCGTGCATACCTTGCTCGGTTTTATTTTTGGCCATAATCAAGCCAGCCTGAAATTGTTCGACGCCTTCGGTTTCGAGCGTTGGGCCAATATGCCGCGGGTCGCTACCCTGGACGGCGTCGAACGCGATCTGGTGATCTTGGGCAAACGCGTCGCATGAGTGTCACATAAGCCCTTGTCCGTGCAGGAAATCCGGGGCAGGCGCCTAGCCTTCCCCTTGCTTGTTTCACCACTATTTCAGGCCAGTGCTGATCAAGGTTGTTGATTTGATCATGTCCGCAAGTCCCAGCCCAACAATATGTCCCGTCCGGTGCTAAAGTACCGGCTTTCTTTGCTTCGAGTCGCTCATGTCACGCACCCTGGTTCTGGCTTCCAATAACGCCGGTAAATTAAAAGAATTCGGCCATTTGCTGGCGCAGATCGATTTCGACGTCCGTCCGCAAGGCGAATTCGACGTCCCCGAGGCGGAAGAACCGTATCTGACCTTTGTCGAAAACGCCCTCGCCAAGGCGCGCCACGCTGCACGCCTGACCGGCCTGCCGGCCCTGGCCGATGACTCCGGCGTCTGCGTCAACGCCTTGGGTGGCGCCCCCGGCGTCTTGTCGGCGCGCTATGCTGGTGAGCCGAAATCCGATGCGGCAAACAATCTCAAACTGGTCGCCGATCTGGCCTCACACGCCGATAAATCGGCCTATTATTATTGCGTACTGGTATTCGTGCGCCATGCCGACGATCCGCAACCGGTGATTGCCGACGGCCGCTGGAACGGTCTGATCATTAATGAGCCGCGCGGCGTTGGCGGTTTTGGTTACGACCCATATTTCCTGCTGCCGGAGCAGAACAAGACTGCGGCTGAATTTAGCGCCGCCGAAAAAAATGCGGTTTCGCACCGCGGGCAGGCATTGCGTGCCTTGGTTGAAAAATTACGATGATCCCGATCAAACCTATCGGCATGCCAGGGCAGGTTAAGAACCATGCCGCCGACAAGCCATCCGCAGCCGCCCAGGCGGCCCTGGCCTATTTGCAGCCGGGCGCGCTTAGCCTGAGCGCCTTGCCGCCGCTGTCGCTGTACATCCATTTCCCGTGGTGCGTAAAAAAATGCCCGTATTGCGATTTCAATTCGCACGAGGCCAAAGGCGGTTTTCCGGAAGAAGAATACCTGGCTGCCTTGCGCCTCGATCTGGAAGCGGCGCTGCCGCTGATCTGGGGCCGCAAGATTTATACGATCTTTATCGGCGGCGGTACGCCCAGCCTGATGTCGGCAGCCGGACTGGATCGTTTGATGTCGGATGTGCGTTCATTGTTGCCGCTGGACGGCGCTGCGGAAATTACGATGGAAGCCAATCCCGGCACCTTCGAAGTGGAAAAATTCAAGTCTTACCGCAACAGCGGCATCAATCGCCTGTCGATAGGGATTCAAAGTTTCAACGGCCGCCATCTGCAGGCGCTGGGGCGGATTCACGACGACGGCGAAGCGCGCCGCGCAGTCGAGATCGCGCATGCGACTTTCGATAATTTCAATCTCGACCTGATGTACGCCTTGCCGTCGCAAACACTGGCAGAAGCGCAACAGGATGTAGCCACCGCCATCGGTTTTGCGCCGCCGCATTTGTCGCTCTACCACTTGACGCTGGAGCCGAACACCTACTTTGCAAAGTATCCACCAGTAGTGCCAGACGACGACGCCAGCGCCGAAATGCAAGACATGATCAGCGCGCATACCAGCGCTGCCGGCTACGGCCATTACGAAGTGTCAGCCTATGCCCATGCCGGCCGGCAGGCGCGGCACAATCTGAATTACTGGCAATTCGGCGACTATCTCGGCATCGGCGCCGGCGCGCACTCCAAGCTCTCATTCCCGCATCGTGTGATCCGGCAGATGCGCTACAAGCAGCCCAAGGCTTATCTGGAACATAGCCGGCTAGGCAATGTGGTGCAGGAAGAAACCGAAATCGGCCGCAACGATCTGGGCTTCGAATTCATGCTCAATGCGTTGCGCCTGAATCATGGTTTCGAGGTGAATCTGTTTAGTGAGCGCACCGGGCTAGCCCTCAATACGATAGAAAAATCCTTGAACCAGGCCGAAGCCAAGGACTTGCTCTACCGTGATCACAAAATCATTCGGCCGACTGCGCTGGGGCAGCGTTTCCTGAACGATTTGCAGCAGATGTTTCTGCTGGACTGAGCTGTTTTTCTGAGCGACTCAGTAGAATTCCAATAAAAGCGGGGGTGGTATCGTTAATTTCTCGCAAATTGGTTATAATGACGACCTTCCAGGAAGTGTGGCCGAGTGGTTGAAGGCACTAGTCTTGAAAACTAGCGACGGTTTATCCCGTTCGTGAGTTCGAATCTCACCGCTTCCGCCAGATATCAAGCAAAACGGCCCTCTACGGGCCGTTTTGCTTTTCTGGAAAATCCTTTCAACGCAATCGTCTCCGCATTTTTTCAAATCGTTTCTGCATATTTGGGCGTGCCTGAGTATTCGTCTTGATAGTCAGTGGCAGTTTATCTGGCCTGCTGGTTTCAATTTCACCGCGTTGCTCATACTTTCTCGCCTATTCGGCGATATGCCTGACTCAAGAGTCATTTCAAGTATCGCGCTCGACTGGAATTGCTTGTACTTTTACTAGTATGAAATGGCTGTCGACCATGATAAATTTGCCTTTCAGAAACTATTTGGGGGGGCATATGCCGCAATTCGAGATGGAGCACAAAGGGAGCGCGATCAAAGTCACGAGCACGATTGTCCGAGGCGGGATGTACCGCTGGGCAGTGTCGATTGACGGGGTATTGCAACAACCGCTGGCGGTTGAGCCGTCAGGTACATGGAACGCCGCTCGCGATCAAGGATTGACGTTCGCAAAGAGTCTCATCGACGCTGGCAAGTGAGTTCATGCTGCCATCGCAATTTTGCAAGCTTGGTTGCACAAGAACCCTCTTGTCGGCTGCGCGTTGGACATGAGGCATCAATTTGAATACAAAGGCATCTGCTGCCCGGTTGATGTTCATGAAGGCGAAAAAGGGGAATGGACTTGGTCTTATCAAATTGCGAGCGGAGCGATTTATACATGTAGAGACCTGCCATTGGATAAGGAAGAAACCGCACTTCGCGAAGCTAAACGCAAAGTCAAATGGACGATCGATCACAAGAAGTGACCACAGCCCCTGATTGCCTAACAATCAATTAAGAATGTAGTTGGCACTGTCAAAACTACCAGCTAGACATCTGGCGACAAAAATCTACAATCACATTTGTGCGTCGCACAATGTGCCATTTAAATCGATGGCACTCTGCAATCAATGGCTAGTCTTTAGCTATTTTTCGTCATCCTATTAATGTCGTTTTGTTTTACAACACCGACTCTTTGGAGAAACCATGTCTACCGCCGCAGAACAATTTTCAGCCACCGCCAAAGCCAATTTTGAAGCCAATTTGGCCCTGTATACCGATTTCACGACCAAAGCATTTGCCGGCGTAGAAAAGCTGATCGACCTCAACCTGAGCGCTGCCAAAGCTTCGCTGGAAGAGTCGGCCGCCACCACCCAGAAATTCTTTGCCGCCAAAGACCCGCAAGAATTTTTCACGCTGAGTGCAGCGCTGGCCCAACCGAACGCGGAAAAAGCCATCGCTTACGGCCGTCATTTCGCCAGCATCGCCTCCAGCACACAAGCCGAGCTGACCAAGGTCGCAGAAGCACAAGTTGCGGAAACCAAGCGTAAAGTCGTCGAGTTCGTTGACCGGGCGTCGAAAAACGTGCCGCCAGGCGCAGAAGGCGCAGTTGCTTTCGTTAAATCCGCGATCGGCAGCGCCAACGCCGGTTACGAACAGTTAGCCAAGAGCACCAAGCAAGCTGTTGAAACCATCGAAAGCAATGTCAACAACGCCGTCGATCAACTATCGCAGGCCGCCACCAAGGGTAGCGCTCATTCGACTAAGAAGTAACTGTTAGCTACATGAGGTAGCGTATAGCACGTGACTTATCGGGCGCGGGTTCGATTCCCGCTGCCCCACTATTGCAAACCAAAGCAAACCATACCGCCGCAGACCCTGTAAATGTAGGATGACGGTGTGCATACTTTCCTGGAGAGTGCGCATTACATCCGATTGGCAGACTATGACTCCAGCCAATCCTGCATGGGCGGCGCCGAGGTCTGGCTCGCAATTTGTTCCGCAAAAACTGTGAACCCCCTAAAAGGACGGCAGCGCTACCACATCCAAATTTACGAACATATGAGCGTGGTGTGATCCTGACGGTTATTGAACACTTTGCGAAAGTCCGCCAGGTAGGCCCGGCCTTTTCCGGTCAGTTGTGGCTTGCCATGACGTTGAACGGCAAGTCTGAGGCCGTAAAATTTCTTCAAATATAGTTCTGGGATCGATGCTGAATTGTTCTTTTCAAGTTCAAGCAAAGCGTCTTGCTCGAACGGACTTAGCTTGCAAAAAATTATCTTATTGAGAACTTTTTCGACTAGGATCGTTAGGCCAATCATGATCGCGTTTCGCTCCGCATCCTCAGGCGTTCTTGCATAATTTTCGACTGTTTCCACGTGTAATTCGGTGGCGCCCTTTGAAATGTGAAAACTTCCTTGCCATTTGCCTGGGCGAATTTCATGACTCACCGCGCCTAGGAAAAACCCCATGTATTCGACCGGATTGTCGTAAATCATAGTGACCTCCCTAAAAAGGCAGTTGTAGCGTGTGCAGGGCCAATTTCCAGCATCAAGGAGTTTTTTTGCCGATCAACAGTGTTTTTGTCTCAAATAGGGAATCGCGGAATACTACTTACTGCTAAGCCAGAATTTGACAGAGTAATGGAAATATTTCTCTGTGGAAATAGCTAAGTGTAGGTTAAGGGGGGCGTTTGTCAACGTAGTTATAGTTTGCGTCCAAGTGCTGTCTTTTGCTGTCGAGTGACTTATCAGACGCAACATTGGCAGCGAGCTAAAGAAAGTGGAACGGCAGCGTCAGGATCATCTTGATTGGGCAATTGAACAATGGGGGAGCGGTGTGGACGATGAATTTTTGTCGGATACCACGTCGCATCCATCAGAGAAATCCAAGCATTTTCGGTTCCAACCAGAGGCAGATACAACCACACTGCCACCTCCCGGCGATAGCAACGTTTCATAGGCTCGGCAGAATATGATTCCAGTCATTCCTGTATGAATGCGGCGTGGCGCGTCGAGTCGCAGAGGATGCGTTTGCTGATGCGTGTCCAATGCTCTTTGAACTTAGGTTACTTGCTTCTATCAAATAAACAGGCCGCGAAAGAATCATGTCTATCAGTTCAGCCAGTATTTATCGAGACGAATTTTGTGGTCTGAGAGCAGGTATTGTCTGCATAGTTAACAGCTGAAAAGGAGTTATATCATGCTGCAACACAGTGAGATCAAGCGACGCTTCGACCGCATTGAACACGATATCGAAGAAGCCGCAACTGCTTGCCAGGCCAGTGCAAAACTGCCGCAAGATTTGAAAGATTGCGTTATGCAGTGGGAACACCACTCGACTAAAGCGAAGAAGATTTTTGATTCGCAAGATGACAGGAACATACGTCGTTGCGTAGATGATCTTGAAGAAATCGGCGGCCGCGCTGAGCTGGCGCTGCAAGGCGCTGTTGGGGTGGACGCCAAGGTAAGAACCGCCGTAGTGCATGCGCACAGTGAGCTTGCCGACCTCAAAAGGCAATTGCATTAAAACTGTCTGAAAAAATGAGCAAATTTGATGCCGGCCTGCGTCCCATCCGTGGAGTAGCTGGTGGATTTTCGCCGAGTGAGGTACAAAATCTAGGTATCTCGGCAAGTTGGCTAAAGGGTTCCTACGTTTGCTTAGCCCAAGGGGTGCTACGTACAGCTCTACATAGCGCCCCAAAGCTGACAGAATTTGCGTCAGCGTGATTGTCAGCCTGATTCATACGAGTACCAACTCCTCGCATCCCATTCGATATCGCGCGTCGCCGCTTCGCGCAGCGTGCATTTTTCCCGGAAGGCCAACTGCATGTAAGACGCGATATCGGCCGCACCGCCAAAGACGGGCGCCTGATCGCCGCCTGTCATCAAGACGTCGCTGGCGGCACGGAAATCTTGCCACCAATGGCGCAGCGAACCATTCTGCAGCGCCTGCATCAATCCTGCGGTCAGCGCTGTCGGCACCGCATCGTCGATGGAGAACAGATGTAAGCCACTGATTGCGCGGGGATTGCATTCGATCACGCATGGGCCGTCGGCGTCCGAGTCGATCCAGTCGAAGGAAATCTGGCCGGTAAATTCAAGCCTGGCGACGATTTTCTCGACACTACGCCAATATAGCTGGCTACGATCTCGACATCGAACCCAATCCATTTCTACGGCAGACGCCATTTCAGCGTTGGCTGCTGCAGTTCCGCTATCAGCATCTCTACTGGCCTTTGATCGCTGCCTTGTCGCTGCCTTATCTCTGCTGGTATTCGGATTGGATGGACAGGCTCGGAGAGTCAATGCCTATGCTCGGAGAGTCAACGCCCACGCTCGGAGAGTCAACGTCGAGCCTCCGAGGTTTGACGTCCTGCCTCGGAAGCTAAATTCCACTTCGCCGCGGGCTCGCCGGCAGGATTAAGGGGCTCTGGGGCGCTGCCGTTGAGCCGCATTCAGGCTTCATTTCAACAGAAATTCTGTATGTTTTAGCAGCCGTACACTTTGCGTCCGTTCACCCACTGGTAGCGCCCGCCGCGCGGCCCGATGTGGCAAGTTGCATCCGGTGCGGTGCGGCGCCGATAAAGCCAGGGGGCGACCGGATGCGGGTCTGACCATAATCCTGTTTTTTCATCGCGGGCGGTTGCCTCAAGCATCTTCAGATCGCTGCCCTTTTTCGCAGTAGCCCAAGCCATGCCGCGCTCCACCTGAGCCTGGCTTGCATCAATACCGTTGCAGCGTACGGTCGCAACGGTGCGATCGTAACTGTCGATGGCTTTTGCATCGTATTGCACATCCTTGCCAGAACATAGCTGGAGCAGCGATTGCCTGGCCTGTAGCCCGAACGCTTGTTTTATTTCCGGCGCATCGATGCCGGCGAGGCGCAGCTTGAGCCGGCTTTGGCCGAGCAGCAGAGTCATGCTGTCGCCATCGGCCACGCTGACAACCTTATACGCGTGCGCGGCCAGCGGCGCGATCAGCAGTAAAGTGGCAAGCAATATTCTCATTTACACTGTAGCGAAGTCCAACGGTTATATGGTGCAGCGTAGAGTCAGGCGAGCCTGGCCCAACGCTGCTGATCCGATAGCTTACAGAGGAGGGGCAATGAAGAATATAAGAGGTATCGTATTTGATCTCTACGGTACGCTTTACGATGTGCACTCGGTCGCAGCAGCCTGCGATACCTATCATCCAGGGCGGGGACGCGAAATCAGCACGGTCTGGCGGCAGAAGCAGCTTGAGTACACCTGGTTGCGCAGCCTGATGGGCGACTATGTCGATTTCGAACAGGCCACTCGCGACGCCCTGGTGTTTACTTCCAGGCAGCTGCAGCTGCCGCTTGACGATGCGGCGCGTCTGGCGCTCTGCCAGGAATATCTCAGGATTGCGCCGTATCCAGAGGTGCCCCAGGCGCTGGCAAGGCTGCAGGCGATGCAGCTGCCGCTCGCCATCTTGTCCAACGGTTCTGTTAATTCCATCCGTAGCGTGGTTGCCGCATCCGGATTGGAGCATTGCTTCCAACATCTGATCAGCGCCGACAGCGTCCAGATCTTCAAGCCGCACGACAGCGTCTACCTGCTGGCCGAGCAGCAGTTGAGTTGCGATCGTTCGGAGCTTCTGTTCGTTTCGTCAAACGCTTGGGATGCATCCGGAGCGCGGCATTTCGGTTACCCCGTGTGTTGGATCAACCGGGCAGGCAACGCGTTTGACGAGCTGGGACAGTCTCCCGATCATGTGGTGCAGGGACTGGACCAGCTGGCTGACTGGATGGAAGCGCAGCAGCATACTGTTTGAAATTACCTAGCTCAAAAGCCGCTCACGTTTCTGCTCTTCGTCAAAAAACAGGCGCGACGGCTTGATCAGGTCGCTACGGCTGATGATGCCGACCAGGCGCCGGCTTTGCAGGTCGCTGACCACCGGCAGCCGTTCCAGATGATGGGTCGCCATGCGCGCCGCCACGATGCGGCAGGTTTCGGACGGCAGCGCAACCAGGGCGGCGGATTGCTCCGTGTGCGCGGGATTGAACAAGGTTGTCAGAAGATTGCCGCCGTCAGCTTGCGGACTGAAACTGCTGCGTTCGACCATTCCCAGCAAACCGTACTCTATGTCGACCACCGGGTAGCAGCGATGCGTTTGCTGCGTGCCGAAATAGCGCTCCAGGGTTTCCGCGATGGTGAGGCTGGCAGGAATTGCCATTGTTGCATGCGTCATCACCTCGTCAACGTGCTGGCGTTCCAGCGGATCGACGCCGTATTCGCGATAGATGTGATAACCGCGCCGGGCGATCTTCTCGGTCATGATCGAGCGCCGCATGGTCAGGACGGTGAAGCCGTAGGCGACGCCGGTGGTGAGCAGCAGCGGCAGCAGGGCGTTTGTGTCGTGGGTCAGGCCGAAGGCGAACACCGCTGCGGTAAGCGGTGCGCCGAGCACGCCGGCCAGGACCGCGGCCATGCATACGAGTGGCCACAAATGCGCGTCGCCGCCTGGCAGCCACGGCGCCAGCACGGTGCCCAGGCCGGCGCCGATAATCAGCAACGGCGCCAGGACGCCGCCGGAGGTGCCGGAGCCGAGCGCGATGACCCAGATCACGGCTTTCACCAGCAGCAGGCTGAGCGCCAGCTGCAAGGCCAGGTTGCCGTTGAGCAGATCGCCGATGACATCGTAGCCGACGCCTAGCGCACGCGGTTCAAAATAGCCGCCTATGCCTACCGCGACGCCACCCAGTGCAGGCCACCACATCCAGTGGACGGGCAGCTTGCTGAACAGGTCCTCGACTCGGTACAAGGCGGTCGACATCAGCGCCGACAAGGCGCCGCCCAGGACGCCGGCGACGACGCAGGAGAACAGCGCGCTGGGGCCGATTTCCGGCGTCTGCAATGGAAACAACGGACCGGCGTCCAACAGCAGCGGCCGGGTGAATCCGGCTACCGCGCAGGCGACGATCACCGGCAACAAGCTGCGTGGCCGCAATTCGAACAACAGCAACTCCACTGCCAGCAGCACGGCGGCCACCGGCGTGCCGAACACCGCAGTCATGCCGGCAGCAGCGCCGGCAACCAGCAGGGTCTTGCGTTCAGCCGCCGTCAGATGGAAATGCTGGGCGATCAGCGACCCGATGGCGCCGCCGGTCATGATGATCGGGCCTTCCGCGCCAAACGGGCCGCCGCTGCCGATCACGATGCCGGACGATAAAGGCTTGAGGATGGCGACCTTAGCTGACATCTTGCTTTTGCCGAACAGGATCGCTTCGATCGCTTCCGGAATGCCGTGGCCGCGAATCTTGTCGGAGCCGAAGCGCGCGATCAGGCCGACGATCAAGCCACCCACGACAGGTAGCACGATGACCCAGGCCCCCAGATGATGGTCGGCGGGTGAACGGGTGACGAAAGACAGCGTTTGATAGAAGAACAGGTTGGTGAACAGCCGGATCAGGTTCAACAAGGCGTATGCCGCCAGTGTGCCGAAGCCGCCGATGACTACCGCAATCAAGGAAATTCTGAGCAGGCGCGTGTCAGCCGCGAAATCGCGTTTGTGCAAATGGGGGTTCGAAGACATGGTGAAATCCTCAGGTATTGATAGTCGGCACGCGGAAGATATCGGTCAGGGTATTCAGTTCGGCGCGGTGCAACTCCGCCAGCTTGGCGAGGCAACGTTCGCCCGCCGGCAACAGGTGGATATTGACCTGGCGGCGGTCGATCTCGCTGCTGCGGCGTTCGACCAATTCGAGTTTTTCGCAACGTGAGATCAGTGCTACCACGCTGTGATGCTGCGATTGCAAACGTTCGGCAAGTTCACCGACACTGGCCCAGTCGCGGCCGGGCGTGCCTTTTACGTGCAGCAACAGCAAATACTGCTGCGGCGTGACACCCTCACTCTGGGCCGCTTCTTCACTGAAACGCAGGAATTTCCGGAGTTGATAGCGGAATGTCGATAAAGCTTCAAAGTCTTGCTTGGACAGGGATCGGGGTTGCATTTGACGCTCGGCTCTACGCGGGATGGGATTTTTGAGATCGAATAATATATCACAATACGATATATTTGTTTTGAGGTGGGAAATCTGACTCTGATTGGTTTCCTTGCTTGTCCCGAGCTGCGGCCAGGAAAATCTGGGAAATAGTAATAAAATGCGGTTTCCATCAGCGCAGGAAAAAAGCAGATGAATCCAGATCACGGCAAGGTTGCGGAGTTACCGATACAGCTTTTCGATCAGCAGAAAGATTGGGCCGCATGGCTGAAAAAGAACCATGACAAGGCGTCTGGAGTCTGGCTGCGTCTGGCGAAGAAAAATTCGGATCGGGGCTCGGTTTCTTACCAGGAAGCGCTAGAGTTAGCCTTGTGCTACGGCTGGATAGATGGCCAGAAAAAGAGTGACGATGAAGATTACTGGCTGCAGAAATTTACGCCGCGTTCAGCCAGGAGCATCTGGTCCAAGATTAACCGCGACAAAGCCTTGTTGCTGATAGAGACCGGACGGATGGCGCCGCCTGGTCTCAAGGAAGTCGAGCGCGCCCAAAGCGACGGCCGTTGGGACGCTGCTTATGACTCGGCGAGCAGCTCGACCGTGCCGGCCGATTTCCAGGCGGCGCTGGACGCCAGTCCGCGGGCACAGGCATTTTTTGCCACCCTCAACGGCAGTAATCGCTACGCTGTCCTGTTCAGGATTCAAACTGCTAAAAAAGCGGAGACCCGCGCCAAGCGCATCCAGGATTTCACCCACATGCTGGAACGACATGAGAAGTTGCATCCTTGAGTCCCTGCTTGCTTCGGTTGTGAGCCGGGCGCCGGCAGTGGAAAGATCAGCGATTTGGCGGCGTGATGCGCAATGTGCCCGGTCATGTGGTGGTGTTCCTGGTGGATGTGGCCATAGAACACGGTCACGTTGGCGTGCGGCATAACGTGATCACTTGATCGACAAAACCCTATACCGGTGTAACCTGTTATTTATTTCCGTTTTGCCCCTGTTTTTAGCCCCGTCTAAATTTTTGCCGGAACCGGTTTTTCGGGAATAAATCTTTCATATCAACGGTCTTGTGTTGCATGAACCCTGGAAGCGCCTGGATGATAGCCTCGACAAAAAAACAGCGATTCCAAGCAAGCGTACTGCCGCACTTGAATTCCGCATTCAACCTGGCGTGCTGGCTCACGCACAGCCGTCCGGATGCGGAGGATGTGGTGCAGGAGGCGTATTTGCGAGCCTTTAAATTCTTCGACGGTTTTCATGGCGAAGACAGCCGCGCCTGGTTGCTTACGATTGTGCGCAATACTTTCTACACCTGGTATCAGCAGCAGCATCGGCAGGAAACCGAGTTTGACGAGGAGCTGCACGATTTCAACGCCGGCGACGGCGTCGGCATGGCGTTTGCTGACAACAACCCGGAGACGTTATTGATGCAAAAGGACAGCGAGCGGCAGTTACAGCAGGCGCTGCAAGCCTTGCCGCTGGAATTTCGCGAGGTGATGGTGATGCGCGAACTGGAAGAGCTGTCCTATAAACAAATTGCCGCCATCGTTGGCATTCCCATCGGTACCGTAATGTCGCGCCTTGGGCGCGGCCGTAAATTGCTGGCGACAATTCTTGCGCCGGCCAGGCAGGAGGCATGATGGATCATCAGGAAATACTGGAGCTATTGCCAGCATATGCAGATCAGGAGCTCGGCGTAGTAGAGGCGCTGGAGGTGCAGCGTCATCTTGAGAGCTGTGCCGATTGTCAGCGCGAATATGCCGCGCAGCGCATCGTCAGCGCACGCTTCAAGAAGGAGGCAGTATATTTCGATGCCCCGTTGCACCTGGCGCAGCGCATCAAAGCGGCTTTGCCGCAGGATGTGCCACGGGCCAAGCCTTGGCATATCAATTGGCAGAATTTCGGCGCCGCTTTGGCGGCTGGGCTGGCGCTGGCGTGGAGCGTCGGCTTGTATCTCAATTTGCCGTCAGACCAGGAAAAAATGACTGAGGAAGTAGTGGCCAGCCATGTTCGTTCACTCCAGGTAAATCATCTTTCGGACGTGGCCTCAAGCGACCAGCATACGGTTAAACCCTGGTTCAACGGTAAATTGAATTTTTCTCCGCCGGTGGTCGATCTGGCGTCCCAGGGGTTTCCGTTGATCGGCGGCCGCCTCGATTATCTTGGAGGCCGGCCGGTGGCCGCGCTGATTTACCGGCGCGCGCAGCATCCGATCAATTTGTATATATGGCCGAGCAGCGACAAGGACAGTGCGCCGCAGTTGCAAAATCGTCAGGGCTATCATCTGGTGCGCTGGACCTGGGATGGCATGAATTACTGGACGGTGTCTGATCTGGCCGCGAACGAATTGGAAAATTTCGCTGGGATGGTGCGCTCTACGGTACGTCAATAACTGGGACCGAATGCTTCTTCAGCCGCGCTGCGCTGCAGCATCGCGCAGCCATGCGATACGTCGCCGATAAGATGTTGTCTTTTATTCCACTATGGAAGAAATGCCGAAGCGAATTTCTGCTCATGGCTTGGTCATGTCATCAGCGTTTTTTGATAAGCGCCAACAAATTAATAACATTTTCTTGTTTGACAGATAGCCATTCGTAGACGAAAGTGAATAAGTCCGGAATGGCAGTAATTCGCGGCAACTAGCTCGCTTGTCTGGATGGCGGGCCGCGGATATGCATAGCTGCCAGTATTGACAGTTCAAGAAGAATCACCAAAAGCGTACTATCAAGGAAATGAAGCGGGCCACGTGCCCGGCGCGCCGTTATTGCGGCAGAGCCGGGTATTCGCAATCTTTCCATACACTGCAATATCGTTATTTTTTCTTGCGCTAAGCGGGAAGCCGATACATTTTGCAGTGCTGGGACGGCCTGTCCTTTTGACACTAAGCTAAGGAGATTGTAATGGTTAGGCTGAATGAGGCAACCGTCACTTTTAAAGGACTGGCTTACGAATTTGATAGCACCGCCGAGGCAGCAGAATTCAAGAAACGCCTGGAAGCCGGCGGCGATCCAAAGCGTTATATCGATACGTTTAGATGTGTTGACATCTACACAACCCCGAGTAAGCGCGAGGTACAGGAAGCCTGATGTGACTGGCTTTCCTTGTTGCTTGTGTTGATGCAAGGACGGCATACAGCGACGCTGTCTTGATGCTGCTGTCTTGATGCTGTTCTGTGCTAGGATTCCTTTCGATAAATTCAATGCGCCACTGCATCTGTCAGATGCGGTGGCGTTCGTCGTTGAACCATCAACAGGAGAAACTATGCAGCTCATCGGTATGCTTGATTCACCCTACGTCCGTCGCGTCTCGATTTCCTTGCAACTGCTTGCCATTCCGTTCGAACACCGGTCTATCTCGGTATTCAGCACTTTCGAACAATTCCGGCAAATCAATCCGGTAGTTAAAGCGCCGTCGCTGGTGTGCGACGATGGCGAACTGTTGATGGATTCAACGCTGATCCTGGACTATGCCGAAGCATTGGCGACGCCTGGAAAAAGCCTCATGCCGACCGCTATCGGTGAGCGTCTGCATGCATTGCGGGTGATCGGACTGGCGTTGGCGGCATGTGAAAAAACTGTGCAGATTGCCTATGAACGCAACTTGCGACCGGTAGAAAAGCAGTACGAGCCATGGGTCACTCGTGTCCAAGGCCAGCTGTTTGCTGCGTATCAGGCGTTAGAACTGGAACTGCGTAATAAGCCGCTGGAAGTCACCAGCACGACCATTAACCAGGCCGGAGTGACGACCGCCGTTGCCTGGCATTTCACGCAAATGATGCTACCTGAAATCGTCATTGCGGCGGATTATCCGACGCTGCAATCATTCTCTGAACAGGCTGAACATCTGGCTGAATTCATCGCCGCGCCGCCGCGATAAAAATCTGAGGAGCCGCGCTGCCGGGGCCGGCAGCGTTGCGTCTATTGCGGATGTTTGGCGTCGTGCATGCCGCCGGTGTCGTCGCAATAGGACGGGCGGACGTCGGGATCGTCGCATTTCAGGCGTGGATAGGCACAGCCGGTCAGCAGCGAAATGATGGCAAGTATTCCTAGTGCTGTTTTCATGAGAGCCGCCTGTGGCCTGGGTTTTGATACCGGGGAGGGTAATTCCGAACTTACTTCCGAACCTAATTCATCATGCGGCATTGCCGCTGCTCGCACTTGTAAAGCTGTTGCTGACCGTCCTGGCAACTGACCTGATAGGTTTCGACAGCGCCGGTCCTGGCGATCAAGGTTGCGCCGGCGGCGGGGATGCAAGCCGTCTTTCTCGCCATGCGCTCCACGGTGTCAGATAACTCGCCACCTTTCCGTTTGGTAGACTGCTGCGGCACATCGATAATTTGTTCGGACGGGCTCAGCGATTCTGACAGCGATACCGGCGCCGGGGTGCTGCCGCGCGGTGGCGGTGTATAGGTGCGCACGGTAGGTTGCGCGACGCAGCCGGCGAGGATGATAGCGGCGATGGCGAGATATAGAGATGGACTTTTCATGCGTCTCCCAATAAACAATGCATCAAGCTTCTGCCTGAATCGAGTGTGCTAAATGTATCACCTTTTGGAACTGTTGAGCTTGGCTTTAAGTGTAGTCCCGGATGGCAAAAATGGAAACCGCAGGCGGCTGCCAGTGCTAACAAAGGATACGGCGCGCCCGGTCAGAATTTCAGGGTCTTGAGATAACCCGTCAGCTCCAGATAACCGCGTCCCGTACGCCGGCCGTCGCGATTGATAGTTACAGCACCTTCCCAATACACCGATCCGGTCGATAGCCGCGAGTCCAGTTCCTGATCGTCTTGCAAGGGGACCAGCGACCATTCGATAGCGCCGGTACGCAATACCTGTTGCACCGGATAGCTGGCGTCGGTGCGCGGCGAACGCCAGTTGCGTTGCGGCTCGAAACTGACTTGCTCAGGCGCGAATTGCGTCACTTTGCCGCTAGCATCGCGCAAGGCGGCATGCGCCCATATCTTGCTACCGCTACGGCTGCGAATCTGGAACGCCATCAAGGCCGAGCCATCGTCCAGATTTGCGCCCAGCCAATCCCAGCCGGTGGCGTCGGCGTCCAGCACGCTGGTCGACCATTCATGATCGAGCCAGGCGCTGCCGCTAACCGCCTGTTCACGGCCGGAGCGGATCAGCTTGCCGCTGACCTGCAACTGCGGTTCGCTATAGTAATAGCTGGCTTGCGCCGCCTGCGGCCCCTTGCGTGAATAGCCGCGCTCGCCTTGCAGCAAGGGCGGCTGGCTTGGCGTCAAATTCAGTTGCAGGGTAAATTCGTCGGCGGCGATGCTGGCCTGATAGCTGCCGTCGGCGTTACGCAGCAAGCGCCAGTCGTCCAGAGCGACATCAGTGTTGCCTTCTTTTGCGTAGGCCAGGCCGAAACCGGCGCGGGCGCTTTTTTGCGCATGCAAGAGTTTGCCCCGGCTGGGGTCGGACAGCGCCGCATGAGCAATGATCAATTGGGTCGGCGCGAAGGCGCTTGGATTGGCGCGATCATGTTCGGTGGCGGAGCGGAAGAAGGTGATCTGGAAGCCTATCGGTTTGCCGTCCGGAGTAGCCAGCCAGCCGGTGGCGTACCACCACTCGGTGCGAAAAGCGGGATGGGCGCCGCTATCCTGCGGCAGGGTCACGGGCCGCTCCGGGCTTACCTGCGCAAACTGGGGCGGCGCCACAAATGGCGCTGGCGCGGCCAACAGCAGCAGGGCGCCTGATAGCCCGCATAGCCAACCACGCAGCCAGCGACCAATCTCGTGCAACATTACCAATCCTCCCTTACCGAATGCAGCACATCGACAGACACCGCGCGCAAGCCTGCCAGCAAAGCCGTGGCGCCGGCGGATAACAGCAGCGACAACGCCACCGCCGCTAAACCCAGCCATGGCATGTGTAGTTCCATGGACCAGTGAAACGATTGCGGATTGACGATGAACACCAGAATCAGGCTGATGACCCAGCCGAGCAGGAAACCGACCAGCATGCCCAGCGCGGTCAGCAAGCCGCCTTCCAACGCCAGCATAGCCAGGATCTGGCGGCGCGTGACGCCGACATGGCGCAGCATGCCGAACTCCCGCGCCCGCGCCAGCGTCTGCGCCGAGAAGGTGGCCGCGACGCCAAACAGGCCGATCACGATGGCGACGATTTCCAGCAGATAAGTGACGGCAAAACTTCTATCGAAAATCTTCAAGGTCAGCGCGCGGATTTCTCCTGGCTGGGAGAATTCCAGGTTTGCCCCGAACGGCAAAGCACGCAACGCCGCAATCACCACGTTGGGATCGGCGTCGCGTTGCAAGCTGAGGGCGGCGTCGGTGATTTCAGTATCGCCGCTTAAGCGCTGGTAATCCGCCAGGCGCAACTGGATTGCTCCCGATTGCCGCGCATAATCGCGCCAGACGCCGGCCACCGTGAAGCGATAGGAATGTGTCGCCAGCGGTAGCGTGATTTGCTGGCCCAGATGATAGCCGTACAGATCGACCATGGCTTCCGAGACCCAGATCGGCAAGCTATCCGCGGCAATCGCGCTGGGCGGCAGTACCGGGCCTGTCATGGGCAGCATGCGCGCCGGATCGGCAGCGTCGATGGCGCGTGCGATCAATATCACTGGTGGCCGCGCCGGGTCCAGCGTCAGCGTTGAGGTGCGCAAGAAACTGGCGCTCGCCACGCCTGGCGCCGTGCTCAGCAATTGTTGCTCGGCAGGCTGCAAGGCGCCGGTCTCACCGCTGCTGGCCGAGCGCACATACAGGTCAGCCGACAGCAATTGCTGCATCCAGTCGTCCACCGATACGCGGAAACTGGTGACCATGATTGCCATTGCCACGATCAGGCTAAAGCTTGACAGCACGCCGCCGAGGGCAATCGAAGCTTGCCCCGGCACATTCGCCAGGCGCGCCAGCACCAGCGTTGTGATGAGGCCGTTGCGACGTCCCAGGCTGAATCTCTGCAGCGCGGAAAACACCAGTGCCGCCACCCGCGGCATCAATGTAATACCGCCGATCAGCAGCAGTGCGACTGCGATATAACCGAAGATGGGCAAGTCGAACCAGGGCGGCAATTGCGTCAGCACGGCGCCGAGCAGCAGGCAAGCCAATGCCGGCCACGGCGTCGCCAGCCGCGCCAATGCGGTTTCTTCGCTGCCGGCTTTGAGTGCCGCCGCCGGTTGCGCCCGCGCCGCTTCCAGCGCCGGCGCCAGGCTGCCGAGCAGGGCGATGCCGCTGCCGAGCGCAAAAAAAACCAGCGCCGCCGGCAGATCGAATTGCACGCTTGCCTGCACCCCGCGGAAATAACCGCCGCCGAGGTCGCCGCCAAAAAAATGCAAGGCAGCCGCCGCCAAGATATACCCCAGCGCCAGTCCGAGCAGCGCTCCCAGGCAGCCTAGCAGGCCGCCTTCCAACAACACCTGGCGTAATAGCTGTGCGCGCCGCAAGCCCAGCACACGCAGCAGGGCAAATTGGGAGCGGCGCCGGATCACCGACAGCGCCTGGGTCGAGAACACCAGGAAGGCGCCGGTAAACAGCGCCACCAGCGCCAGTACATTCAGATTGATGCGATAGGCGCGCGACATATTATTGTTGCGGCTGTCCTGATCCTGGCTTTCTGATACCTGCAAGCGCAGCGGCCACTCAGCTTGCAAGGCGCGCTTGAATGCTTCCCGATTGACGCCTGGCTGCAGCTTGAGGTCGATACGCGATAGTTTGCCGATGCGGCCGAAGCGCCATTGCGCCGCACCGATATCCATCACCGCAAGCCGCTGTCCGGCCCGCGCGCGCACCAGGCCGCCGGCCACCCGCAGCTTGACGATGGCAGTGCCGTTGCGCACAGCCAGGGTTTGGCCCGGCCGTACTTGCAGCCATTGCTGGGCTGCCGGCGACAGGAAGATGGCGTCGTCGGCCAGGGTGTCGAACGGCCGCCCCGGATCGGCTACGCCAATCAAGTCGGGCGTGATACGGGCGGCGCGAAAAGTATCGACGCCAAGCACTTTCAGTGCGCTGCTCTGGCCCGGTACGGTGACGTTGAGTTCCAGCACCGGGCTGGCTACGGCTACGCCATCGCGTTTTGCCAGTTGCGGATAGACGGCGTCGTCGAACCAGCCTTGCACCCCGCGCAGCTGCAGATCGGACTGGCCGGACAAGCTTCTGGTGGCGGCCGAGAATTCATTGAAAGCAGCGCCGTTGATCAGATCGACCGCATAGCCCAGTGCGACGCCGAGCGCGATAGCGGCAATCGCCACCAGCGCCCGTACCGGATGCGAACGCCATTCGCCCGCCAGCAGCCAACGCGACAAGATCACGATCGGATTACCCACTCTGAAAGCCAGGGCGGCGCTCGATTTCATTGCGTCGTCAGGAGTCAAGATTTTTCAGGCAACGGCTGCAGACCGTCGGCGCTCATGATCAGGATGCGGTCGGCACTGGCCGCTGCGGCGGCAGAATGGGTCACCATGATGGCCGAGGCGCCGTTGGCCTTGATCTCCTGACGCAGCAGGGCCAAAACCTCATGTGCAGTATCCGGATCCAGGTTGCCGGTCGGTTCGTCGGCAAGGATCAGCTTGGGCCGATGCACCAAAGCGCGCGCAATGGCGACTCTTTGCATTTCACCGCCTGACAGCTGGCGTGGGAAATCGTTGCCGCGGCCAGCCAGCCCGACTGCCGCCAGCAACTCCAGCGCTCGCTCCTGCGGCGCATCGTTGAGCAGCAAGGGCAGGGCAACGTTCTGTTGCAAAGTCAGGTGCGGCAGCACATGGAAGGCCTGGAAAATGAAGCCCATTTTCTGGCGCCGCAGCAGGGTAGCGGCATCGTCGTCGAGGCTCGACATGCTAACGCCATCGATCAACACCGAACCGCTGTTGGCGCTGTCGAGGCCGGCGATCAGGTTCAGCAAGGTCGACTTGCCGACTCCGGAATCGCCCATGATGGCGACGTATTCGCCCGCGCCCAAGGTGAAATCGAGATGCGCCAGCACCACCCGGCCATGACCGTAGGACTTGCGCAGGCCGCGGCATTCCAGCGCCGGGAAGGCGGTATCAGCGGCGGCATCGTCGGTATCGATAGGAAACATGGTGTCGGTGTGCATGCGAGCTTGATTTGTCGAATAGGGTAAATGCCAGCAGTGTAGAGGATTTTGCGTAACGACCCGGGTCCTTCAGGCAAACCAGCCTTTGCCCACTTCCTTGCCCGCTTGCCGTAGCTCAATAGTCAATAGAATGAAAATAATGTATCAAATGATTGCAGAAAGTTGGAATAAACTGGTTAGGCCGGCCGTTTAACTGCTATTCCAGCCGTCATTCCGAGAGCTGGTGCCGGGCTGCATTTTTTTCTACCGATCAACCTGAGGAGGAATCATGCGAAAGACCATATTTCTGTTACTAAGCTGCGCCACTCTTGCCGGCCCCGCCCTGGCAGAAGCGCCCAAGGCCGTCAAAGGGATGCTGGTAGATGCAGACGGCCGCACACTGTACACCTTTGACAAGGATACGGTGCCCGGCAAGAGCGCTTGCGAGGGCGGTTGCGCTGCGAATTGGCCAGCGGCACAGGCTGATTCCTATGACAAGGCCGCCGGCGACTGGAGTTTTGTGACAGCTGCTGACGGCAAGCGTCAATGGGCCTACAAAGGACATCCGCTGTACCGCTTTGCCATGGACCAGAAACCCGGCGACGCCACCGGTGACGGCAAGGGTGGCATGTGGCACACGGCGAAACCCTGATCAAACGCGGCGCGCTGAGCGCCGCTAGCAGGAGGCAGCTATGAAAGCAATTCGGTTCTTTTTAGTCATTTTCTTGTTGCTGCTGTCCGGCTGTTCGCCAAACGACGCTGGGCACAGCGGCGATAAGCCGTCCGGCGACAGCAGCCGCAGCAGTTATTGAAGATTAATACGACGATTAATACTGACGACTAGCCTGGGTGCTAGAGCAGGCGCTTATGAGTTTCGAGGCCGACATGGTGGTCTGGCTGCCGGCGTTGCGGCGTTATGCCCGCGCGCTGACAGGCGATGCCGCGTGGGCCGACGATCTGGTGCAGGACACGGCGGAACGCGCCCTGAACCGATGGCATACCTTGCAGCCGCACAGTAATTTGCGGGCGTGGCTGCTGACCATCCTCAGGCATCTGTATATCGACCAGTTGCGCAAGCGCCGCGAGATCGCCGTCGACGACGACAGTGCACCCTGGCGCACGATGGCGGCGCCGGCCGATGAAGTCGACGGCCTGTTTCTGCTCGATGTCCAGCGCGCGCTGTATTGCTTGCCGGTCGAACAGCGCGAGGTGCTGCTGCTGGTCGGCCTGGAAGAGCTCAGCTATCAGCAGGTAGCGAGCATCCTGGAGGTTCCGGTCGGCACGGTGATGTCGCGCTTGTCGCGCGCCCGGGAGCGCATGCGCTCTCTGTTGAAAGAAGATCCAGGCAGCAAACGGCCGCCTCTTACAGTAGTAAGGAAGGTAGTGAAAGACAAGTAGCGAGATACAGGTAACGAGATACAAGTAGCGAGATATAGGTAGCGAGATATAGGTAGCGAGATATAGGTAGCGAGATATAGGTAGCGAGATACAAGCCATGAATGAAGAGACCACATCCAGGTTGCCAGATCCGGACCAGGCGCATCTGCAGACGCTATCGGCATGGGTCGACAATGAGCTTTCCGACGCCGAGCGGGCTGTCGTCGTTGAGCATCTGGCGAGCAATTCACAGGATAGCGCGCGCGTGGCTGATTACCGGGCACAGAATGCTGCCTTAAAAGCCTTGTTTGCGACACCGCAAGACAACGTCCGGTGCATTTTTCTACCGCGCCGGGAGCCGTTGTGGCGGCGTGCCGGGGTAGCCGGCGGCTGGCTGGCAGCGGGTCTGTTGTGTGGTGTGGCGTCCGGCTGGCTGGGCCCGTATTTCTCTAACGATCAGCCGGCGTTCGCCAAGCGCGCCGACATTGCGTACGCTGTATATGCGCCAGAGCAACGGCATCCGGTTGAAGTTGCCGCAGCCGAAGAAGAGCATTTGATCAACTGGTTGTCGAAGCGCCTCGATCGTCCGCTGACGGCGCCATCGCTTCAGGAATACGGTTACATGCTGGTTGGAGGGCGCCTGCTGCCTGGGGAAACCGGACCGGCGGCGCAGTTCATGTATCAGAACGGCAAGGGTGAGCGCCTGACCCTGTACGTTACTGCGGCAGCCAAGGAAACCACGGCGTTCCGGCTGCTGAATGATGGTAAACGGAGTACCTTTTACTGGGTAAATCAGGGCATGGGATATGCACTGTCCGGCCAAACCTCGGTGGCCCGTTTGCGCTCGATGGCGATTGATGTATGCAGCGCTTTGGGCGGCCATCCCGAAGCATGGCGTTAATGCATCTGCTGTGCTGTCGACTAGCCGTCAGCGCCAGCCGCAAGCGTTTTCTCAAAAAAATACGCACGTCGCTGGAATAGTTGCGTCGCGCCCTTCGTTTACACAATACAGGCAGGCTTATCGCCGGACAATGTGGCGTCAAGTACCTGGTAGCGAGCCGATATTGCGGGTCGCTTGGTTTGCGCTTGGTTTGTTTACGCATGCGCGGCCGCCCTTGCATCGGGCATTCATTTAGGACGACATCATGCTTACCATGTTTAACGAAGTTCCTTTGGTAGTACTGCTACTGGCCCTCTCGGGCTGCGCCGGAACGCAAGGTACGTCGGGCTACGCCGGCAAACCGAGTTGCCAGAAACTGACCACCCAAGCTGAAATTAACGGCAAGGTAGAGCCGGTTACCGGCGTTGCTTGCCAGCAAAGCGACGGCACCTGGCAATTCATGCAAAATACCGACGGGCCATATTACGGTTACCCGTATGCCTATTACGATCCTTGGTATTGGGGACCGTACGGCTTCTTCGGTGCGGACTTTGTCTTTATAGACCGGGACCATCATCACCATCACTTTGATCACGGTTCGATGATGCATCAAGGTGTTGCGGCCGGTACTGGGGCTGGCGCAGGTACTGGTTTCCATGCGCGAGGCATGGGTGGCGCGATGCGCCACTGAACACGCATTGGGACGGCGCCGGGCGACCATCGAATGGCCGCCGGGCGGCGTTGCGTGAATGCATGCTGCGGACGCGGCGCTAATCGTTAATAAGCCTTCACAGAAGGGGGCAAGCGCACTATATTGAGACAAACAGCCCATAATTTTCTGTCCACCTCAGCCCGGAGGAGGATCATCATGTCAGTTTCCGCCACCTTGGAAGATTGCCTGCGCGACAAAGGCAGTCATTACAAAATCCTGCATCATCCGCACACCCGCACCAGCATCGAAACCGCAGAGGCAGCGCATATTCCGGGCGATCGCCTGGCCAAAACCATCGTCCTGGAAGACGAACATGGCTATGTGGCGGCGGTGCTGCCATCGACCTACCATTTGCAGTTGTCCGAGCTTTGGGACAAGACCGGGCGGCGTCTGGTGCTGGCCGACGAAGCCGAACTGCGAGAGCTGTTCAAGGATTGCGATATCGGCGCGCTCCATCCGGTGTGCACCGCCTACGGCTTGCAAACTTATCTCGACGAGAGCTTGGTGCGGCAGCCTGAAATCTACTTCGAGGCCGGTGATCACGAAGCCTTGATCCAGATGCATACGGCGCAATTCCTCGATCTCATGGATCAGGCTGAAAGAGGCAATTTCTCCTATCGGATGTAAGGCATTGCCATGCAACTGATCACGGTGAAAATCGAGAAGCCGGAAGCGACTAACTTCATTCTTGGCCAGGCCCATTTCATCAAAACCGTGGAGGATCTGCATGAAGCCCTGGTGGCTGCGGTGCCAGGCATCCGCTTTGGCCTGGCCTTTTGCGAAGCCTCCGGCAAATGCCTGGTACGCTGGTCGGGCACCGATCCCGCCATGGTCGAGCTTGCAAAACAGAACGCGCAGGCGATTGGTGCCGGCCATTGCTTCATCATTTTCCTGGGTGATGGTTTCTATCCCTTGAATGTCTTGAACACAGTAAAAATGGTGGCGGAGGTATGCCGCATCTTTTGCGCAACCGCCAATCCGACCGAAGTGATTCTTGCTGAAACGGAGCAGGGGCGGGGCGTGCTGGGTGTGGTGGACGGCCTTTTCACTAAAGGCATCGAAGGCGACGACGACATCAAGTGGCGTAAGGATTTGTTGCGGCAAATCGGTTACAAGCTATGACCGCTCGCACAGTTCGCAGCGCTTTATCGATTAAGTGAGAGACAAAATCAAGCCGCACAAAGTTAAAGCCCGCCAGCGCTAAAGTTTGCTAAACTCAACTGGACATCACCAAGCGCGAGGGAGCGGGTATGAGCCAGTGCAAGCCTCTGACGTTGCATGTTCCGGAACCGAGTGGCCGGCCTGGTCACGAAACCGACTTCTCCTACCTGCATCTGGCTCCCGCCGGCGCCGTACGCCGGCCGCCGCTGGAAGTGCTGCCGTCCGACACCAGCGATCTCGCCTATGCCTTGATACGGGTGCTCGATGACGACGGCAACGCCGTCGGCCCGTGGGCGATAGAAATAGATCGTCAATTGCTGCGGCGCGGCATGCGGGCCATGATGAAAACCCGGATTTTCGACGCCCGCATGGTGATCGCCCAGCGCCAGAAAAAAATGTCCTTCTACATGCAGAGCCTGGGCGAGGAAGCGATCGGCACGGCGCATGCGCTAGCGTTGCAGGAAGGCGACATGTGCTTTCCCACCTATCGCCAGCAAAGCCTGCTGATGGCGCGCGATGTACCGCTGGTGGACTTGATTTGCCAGCTGCTGTCGAACCAGCGCGATCCGATGAAGGGACGGCAATTGCCGGTGCTGTATTCGGTGCGCGCTGCCGGTTTCTTCTCCGTTTCCGGCAATCTTGCAACCCAATTCATCCAGGCGGTCGGCTGGGGCATGGCCTCGGCGATCAAGGGCGATACCAAAATCGCTTCTGCCTGGATTGGCGACGGCTCCACCGCCGAATCCGATTTCCACACCGCGCTCACTTTTGCGCATGTATATCAGGCCCCGGTGATTCTTAACGTGGTCAACAACCAGTGGGCCATCTCCACCTTTCAGACGCTCGCCGGCGGCGAAAGCACCACGTTCGCCGCGCGCGGCATCGGCTGCGGCATCGCCTCGCTGCGGGTCGACGGCAATGACTTCCTGGCGGTGTACGCCGCCTCACGCTGGGCCGCAGAACGGGCGCGCTGCAACCTGGGGCCGACCCTGATCGAATGGATCACCTATCGCGCCGGCCCGCATTCGACCTCCGATGATCCGTCCAAGTACCGGCCGGCAGATGACTGGTCGCACTTTCCGCTGGGAGATCCGATTGCCCGTCTCAAACAACATCTGATACGGATTGGCGCATGGTCCGAGCAGGAACATCAGGACACCGAAAAGGAATTGGAGGCAGAAGTGATCGCGGCCCAGAAAGAGGCAGAACGCTACGGTACCCTGGCCAGCGGCCAGATTCCTGAGCCGGCGACGATGTTCGAGGATGTCTATAAAGACATGCCCGAGCATCTGCGGCAGCAGCGCCGCCAACTGGGAGTGTGATCATGGCAGCCCAGAAAGATGTCAAACCGGCGACGGAGCAGATGACTACGCAGATGACCATGATCCAGGCGCTGCGTTCGGCGATGGACATCATGCTGGAGCGTGACAGCAATGTGGTCATTTTCGGTGAGGACGTGGGTTTTTTTGGCGGCGTGTTCCGTTGTACCGAAGGCTTGCAGGCGAAGTACGGCGCGTCGCGCGTATTCGACGCTCCGATCTCTGAAGGCGGCATCGTCGGCGCCGCCGTCGGCATGGCTGCCTACGGCTTGCGGCCGGTAGTCGAAATTCAGTTCGCCGACTACTTCTATCCGGCCTCGGACCAGATCGTCTCCGAGGCGGCGCGCCTGCGTTACCGTTCGGCCGGCGAATTCACGGCGTCGATGACGATCCGCATGCCCTGCGGCGGCGGCATCTATGGCGGCCAGACCCACAGCCAGAGCCCGGAAGCCTTGTTCACCCACGTCTGCGGCTTGCGCACGGTGATGCCATCCAATCCGTATGACGCCAAGGGCTTGCTGATTGCATCGATCGAGAATGACGATCCGGTGATCTTTCTGGAACCGAAACGCCTGTATAACGGTCCCTTCGACGGCCATCACGACCAGCCGATGGTGCCCTGGTCCAAGCATCCGTTGGGCGCGGTGCCGGACGGCTATTACACCGTGCCGTTGGAGTCTGCGGCGATATTTCGTGCGGGCGCCGAGCTGACGGTGATTACCTACGGCACCATGGTGTTCGTGTCGGCAGCCGCGGCGCGTGAGACCGGCATCGACGCCGAGATTATCGATTTGCGCAGCCTGTGGCCGCTCGACCTGGAAACTATCGTCGCCTCGGTCAAGAAGACCGGGCGTTGTGTGGTGGTGCACGAGGCCACCCGCACCAGCGGCTTTGGCGCGGAATTGACGGCATTGGTGCAGGAGCACTGTTTCTACCATCTGGAGGCGCCGATCGAGCGCGTGACCGGTTGGGACACGCCTTATCCGCACGCTCAGGAATGGGCTTATTTCCCTGGTCCGGCCCGTGTCGGCGCGGCCTTCAAACGCGCGCTGGAGGCAAGATGAGTGTCCATGTCATCAAAATGCCGGATATCGGCGAAGGGATAACCGAAGTTGAATTGGTGGCGTGGCGCGTCACGCTTGGCGAGCGCGTGGTCGAGGACCAGGTGCTGGCCGACGTCATGACCGACAAGGCCACCGTCGAGATTCCGTCGCCGGTGGTGGGGCGGGTGGTGTCGCTGGGCGGCGAGCCCGGCCAGGTGTTGGCGGTAGGAGGCGAGCTGATACGGATTGAGGTGGAGGAGGCAGAGCATGCAAGTGCGGCAGCGACCGCACTGGTGCAGACACCAGCGCCGTCAATGCCCGCGCCGCCAACACCAGCGCCGGTCGCCGCGTCGTCGAGCGAAGCCCATGCGCCAAAGCTCGTTATGCCGGCGCCAGGCTCTGGCTCCGTGCTCGCGATGCGGCAAGCCGCGACCAATTTGTCGACTGCGTCGACAGCGCCTACTGCATCGCCCGCCGTGCGCCGACGCGCCCACCAGCTCGGTATCGAATTGCAAAATGTACCTGCCAGCGGCGCCGACGGCCGTATCACGCATGAAGATCTCGACGCTTACGTCACTCGTTGCAGCAGTTCGCCGGTGGCCAGTACCGGCGACAATCGCTATGCCGAGCGCCACGACGAAGCGGCGATTCCGGTGATTGGCTTGCGTCGCAAGATCGCTCAAAAGATGCAGGAAGCCAAGCGCCGCATCCCGCACTTTACCTACGTTGAAGAATGCGATGTCACCGAAATCGAGGCGCTGCGCGCGCATCTGAACACAAGATGGGCTGGCGAACGCGGTCGCCTGACCTTGTTGCCGCTGCTGATGCGCGCCATGGTGCTGGCGTTGCGCGAGTACCCGCAATGCAACGCCCGCTTTGACGATGACGCCGGCGTGGTCACACGCTATGGTGCCGTGCATATCGGCATAGCGACCCAGACTGCAGCCGGCTTGATGGTGCCGGTGGTGCATCACGCCGAGGCGCGCGACCTGTGGTCGAATGCGGCTGAAATCAGCCGTCTGGCCGAGGCTGCGCGCGCGGGGCGTGCAGTGCGTGCAGAACTCTCCGGCTCAACCATCACCGTCACCAGCCTGGGCGCCTTGGGCGGCCTGGTATCGACGCCGGTGATCAATCATCCGGAAGTGGCGATTGTCGGTGTCAACCGGATTATCGAGCGGCCGGTGGTGCGTGACAATCTGGTGGTGGCGCGCAAGATGATGAATTTGTCATCCTCTTTCGACCATCGGGTGGTCGACGGCCTGGATGCAGCCGAGTTCGTGCAAGCGCTGCGCGCTTATCTCGAATCTCCCGCCACCTTGTTTGTTGAGTAACACGGATTCGATGCGGGGATTCCCTGGTCCGGGAAATAGGCGGATAAATGGACGGATCGGACGGATCAATCGCAGCTAGACATAGCCTGAAAAGGCGATTATCTTGAAATACAGGCACTCCCGCCAAGCCGCATTTCAACTTCTAAAAAAAGTGACGCTACGTAATTGGGCCAAGTTACTGTTGCTGATCAGCTTGCTCGGGCTGCTGGCGTTTGCGGCCCGGCTGGTCAATAACGAGTTGCGTACATCTGAATGGCAAGCGCGCCATCTGACCGAACTTGGCCGCAAACTGACATTCAAAGTTGAATCCGGGGCAAGCAACGCTATCCGGTTTCCCAAATCCGGCCCATACGACGAACGCCTCGGGTATAGCAAGATCCCGGCTTTTACCGAATATCTTGGCAGGCACGATTACCGTATTACGCAACAAGCGCGGATCTCGCCAAAATTTGCGCAACTGGTCGATAGAGGGCTGTCTCCGGCCTATAGCGAGAAGACTCAGGCGGGCCTCGATTTACTCGATTGCAATCAACAACCTCTGTACTCGGAACGTTTTCCCGAGCGTAGTTATAAGGATTTCGAGTCGGTACCGCGCTTGCTGGCGGACACACTGCTGTTTATCGAAGACCGTGACTTGCTCACTACCAGCTATCCGCTGCACAATCCGGCGATCGACTGGAGCCGCTTCGGCAGGGCGCTCTTCGATCAGGGCTTGCATGTGTTCGACAAATCGCACCAGACGCCGGGCGCCAGCACGCTAGTGACGCAGATCGAAAAATATCGTCATTCGCCTGAGGGCCGTACCGCATCGCCGCAGGAAAAGCTGCGGCAGATGGCGTCGGCCTCGGTCAGAGCGTATCTGGGCGGGGAGAACACGCTGCCGGCACGCCGGCAGATTATGGTGGATTACCTGAATACCGTGCCGCTTGCGGCCAAGCCCGGTTATGGCGAGATCGATGGGCTCGGCGACGGTTTGTGGGCCTGGTACGGCCGCGATTTCGATGAAGTCAATCAGCTCCTGGATAGTAACGCCGATCTGGGGCCGGGCGATTCCACCCCCGGCCTCGCCGCCAACCCCGTCCCCGATCAACATCAACTAGAACGCCGGGCAGAGGCATTCAAACAAGCGCTTTCGCTAATGATTGCGCAACGCCGGCCATCTTATTACCTGCGCGAAGGCGCCGCCGATCTGGAGCAACTGACCGATAGTCATTTACGGTTGCTGGCGACGGCAGGAATTATTCCGTCGGCCTTGCGCGACGCGGCATTGCCGGTCAAGTTGAATCTGCAGCAAAAAACAGTCAGCGCGCCACCGATCTCATTCATTACGCGTAAAGCGGTGACTGCGTTGCGCAGCCATCTTTCCACCTTGTTGCATGTCAACCACCTTTACGATCTGGACCGTCTGGACCTTAGTGCAGCGACCACCATGAATGGCGAACTGCAGCGCGCGGTGACGACCGTGCTGCGCCAGCTCAAGCAACCGGACAAGGCAAAAGCCGCGGAGTTGTACGGTCATAACATGCTCAGTCCTGGCGACGACCCAAGCAAGCTGATTTTCAGTTTCACGCTGTTCGAGCAGCGCGACGGCGCCAACCTGTTGCGCGTACAGACCGATAATTTCGATCAACCCTTCGATATCAATGAGGGCGCCAGACTCAATCTGGGTTCTACCGCCAAGTTGCGCACGCTGATTACCTATCTCGAAATAATCGCCGATCTGCATCAGCGTTACGTTGGCATGACGGCGGAGCAGCGGGCCAAACTGCTGGTAGAGAAGGAGGATGTATTGAGCCAATGGGCGTTGACCTATCTGGCGCAGGCACAGGATCGCGGCCTGCCGGCGATGCTGGAAGCGGCCATGGAGCGCCGCTACTCGGGTAGTCCGGGAGAGGCATTCGTGACCGGCGGCGGGGTGCAGACATTTTCCAATTTTGAATCTGAAGAAAACTACAAGGTGATGACGATACGCGAAGGTTTCCAGCAATCGGTGAACCTGGTTTTTGTACGGCTCATGCGCGACATCGTAAGGCATTACAAATTCAAGATGGCCGGCGCCGGTTCGGCAACGCTGGACGGCCTGAGTGCCGCCAAGCGGCAAGAAATACTGTCCCGCTTTGCCGACAAAGAAGGGCGTCAGTTCATGCTGCGCTTCTATAAGAAATACCACGGCAAGACGCCGCAGGAGGCGCAAGAGCTGTTGCTGGAAAATACGCATCCGGTGCCGGCTCGGCTTGCCACGATATTTCGCAGCATAGCTCCGGACGCGGATCTGCAACTTTTCTCCGGCTTCATGCGCAAGCAATTCCCCAAAGACGGCTTGTCAGACGCCAAGTTGAGTGCGCTGTATCTGCAGTACGGGCCGGACAAGTTTTCATTGGCAGATCGCGGCTACATCGCGCGCATCCATCCATTGGAGTTGTGGCTGCTCGGATTCATGCGCCAGCATCCCGACGCGACACTGACGCAAACCCTGGACGCCAGCCGCGATGCGCGCCAGGATGTCTACGCCTGGCTGTTCAAAACCCACAGTAAAAACAAGCAAGATAAACGCATACGGCAGATGCTGGAACTGGAGGCGTTTCTGGAGATCGGCCGCGCCTGGCGGCGGCTTGGTTATCCCTTCGAATCGCTTACTCCCTCTTATGCGAGCGCGGTTGGCGCCGCGGGCGACCGGCCTGCCGCGCTGGCGGAATTGATAGGGATTATCGTCAACAAAGGCATGCGTCTGCCGCTCAAAAAATTGCAAACCCTGGAGCTGGCGCAAGGAACGCCTTATGAGACCCACTTTGAGAACAGCGGGCCGGCGCCGGAACGGCTTTTGCCCGAAGAGATAACCGACGTGGTGCGCCGTTCGCTGATCGACGTGGTGGAGGGCGGCACCGCCAAGCGCCTCAAGGGCGGCTTGCCGTCGAGCCATGCGAACGGCAAGCCGGTGGCGGTTGGCGGCAAGACCGGCACAGGCGACCAGCGCTTCGAGGTCTACGCAGCGGGCGGCCGGCTGATTTCCTCGCGCGCTGTGAACCGTTCTGCCACTTTCGTGTTTTTTATCGGCGATCGTTTTTTCGGCACCATGACCACCTACGTCCACGAGCCGTATGCGGCCAGCTATAAGTTCACGAGTGCGCTTTCTGTACAATTGCTGAAATCGCTGACGCCGACCCTGCTACCCATGATAGAAGCGGACGCCAGCGACACGCCGTTAGCCTGTCGGCATTGACAGCTCACAACAATAGAATAAATCTCATGGTTACTCCAATCAATCCGTCCGAACTGAAACAATCTGCAATAAATATCAAAACACGTTTCGTCGCGATTTCATGGCGCGACCTGGCCATCAGTTTCGGCCCGATTGCCTTGCTGGCGGTGGTCGCCATCTGGCTGGCGATCTGGTTCATCCATCCGGCGCCGCCGAATACCATCACCATGGTTACGGGTCCAGAGCACAGCAATTTCTGGAACACGGCCGAGAAATACCAGAAGATTTTGGCGCACAATGGCATCAAGCTGAAAATCGTGACTTCCGAAGGGTCGCTGGATAATTTGAAAAAACTCAACGATCCGCACTCGGGGATCGATGTCGGTTTTGTTCAGGGCGGGGTGGCGGCGGAGCTGCCGATTGATCACCTGGTGTCGCTGGGCAGTGTTTCCTATGTGCCGGTGTCAGTATTTTACAGCGGCCGCGAGATGCTGAACCGTTTGTCTGAATTGAACGGAAAGCGCGTGTCTATCGGCGTGCCAGGCAGCGGTTCGCGGGTGTTGGCGCTGACCTTGTTGAAAGCGAATGGCATCGAAGTCGGCGGCAAGACCGAGCTGCTCGATATGGCCGGCGACGAAGCTGCGCAAGCGCTGACCGACGGCAAGATCGACGCCGCTTTCCTGATGGGCGATTCAGCCTCGCCGCCGACCATGGGCAAACTGTTGCGCACGCCCGGCATCCATCTGCTCGATTTTTCCCAGGCGGCCGCCTACGCCCGCCGTTTCAGCTATCTGAACCAGTTGAATATTCCGAAGGGAGTATTCGATCTGGGCAAGAACATCCCTAGTCGCGATATTCGCCTGATTGCGCCGACAGCCGAACTGATCGCCCGCGAAGACTTGCATCCGGCGCTCTCCGATTTGCTGATTGAAGCCGCCAAGGAAGTGCATAGCGACGCCAACGTATTGCAGCGCGCCGGCGAGTTTCCGGCGCCGCTGGCGCATGAGTTCCGTATCAGCGACGACGCCACACGCTACTATAAATCGGGCAAGGGGTTTTTCTACCGCACCTTGCCGTTCTGGCTGGCGAGCCTGGTGGATCGGACCCTTGTAGTGCTGCTGCCGATTATCCTGTTGCTGATCCCTGGTTTCAAGTTGGTGCCGATGCTGTACGGCTGGCGCATCAAGTCGCGCATCTATCGCTGGTACGGCATCTTGATTGCATTGGAGCGGGCCGCTATCACGCACACGGAGGAAGAGCAGGAGCAATTGCTGAAGCGTTTGGACCATATCGAAGAGGCGGTAAACCGGATGAAGATGCCGCTGGCTTTTGCCGATCAGTTTTATGTATTACGTGAGCATATCGGTTTCGTGCGCAGCCGCCTGCTCAATCGTAGCTGACCGCGCCTAACAATTGTGGGTAGATTCACGCATTGTAAGTACAGCAGATATCTAGCACATTACGAATGACAAGAACAGTTGCTGATGTTAAAACATCTTTGCAAATTGCTGTGCAGCATCGGTTATGATTTACGCTGAAATATGTCAATCGAGCAGAGGTGAACCATGAGATTTCCTGTTTCTGTGATTTGCGCATTACTGTTTGCGCAATCCGTGCCAGCGTTTGCTGCACTCGGTGCAGCCGCTGGTCCGGCCGCCGGCGTGGCCCAGGCCGCCGGTGCGAGTGCCAAGGTCAGCGCTCGCGTGACCAGCTACAACGGCTATTCGGTCAGTGAGGTGGTAGAGCCGTCAGGCACCACCGTGCGGGAATATATAGGCGCCGATAACGTCGTGTTTGCTGTCAGCTGGCAAGGACCAAGCATGCCCAATCTGCAGCAATTGCTGGGCAGTTACGCCGATCAATATGTGAGCGCAGCCAGTGAGCCGCATGCCGGCCGGCGCGCCGTGGCGATTCAATCGGATCAACTGGTATTGCGTTCGGGCGGCCATATGCGCTCCTTCGCCGGCAGTGCTTATGTGCCTGCCTTGCTGCCGCAAGGCGTGACCCCTGACAATATTCGCTGAGCGGAGATGACTATGCGCTTTTCAAATTATCTGCTATGCCTGCTCAGCAGCTTGATCTTGGTCGCCTGCGGTGGCGGCGGTGGCTCTGGCAGCAGCCCAGCCCCAGCCCCGACTCCAGCCCCGCCGCAACCGGTCCAAAATGTCCAGACTATCGTAATCGATAGCGGCCCCTCGGCGGCCTCCGGTTCCATCAATTCGCCCTATGTCACGATAACCGTCTGCCAGCCCGGCAGCACAACCCTATGCCAGACCATCGATCATATCCTGGTGGATACCGGATCGAGCGGCTTGCGCATCATCTCTTCAGCCCTGGCCGGCAATATGACGCTGCCTTCGGTGACCAACGCGAGTGGCAATCCCGTGGCGGAATGCGCGCGTTTTGCCGACGGTTATAGCTGGGGTTCGGTGAAGCAGGCCGATTTGCGTGTCGCCGGTGAAGTTGCCAGCAGCATTTCGGTGCATATCATTGGCGATAGCGCCTTTCCGTCCGTGCCTAACGGTTGTTCCGGCAGCCTAGTGGCGGAAAATACGGTGGCGGCATTCCACGCCAACGGCTTGCTTGGCATTAGTACCTTTATCCAGGATTGCGGCGCTGCCTGCGCCAGCCAGGCGCTGGAAGGGTGGTACTACGCTTGTCCAGGTGCGGGCTGCGGCGCTACCGCGCTGGCAGCAGCCAAGCAAGTGGGTAATCCGGTAGCAGCTTTCGCGCAGGATAATAACGGTACCTTGGTACAACTGCCGCCAATCGGCGCCAATGGCGCAGCCGGTGTCACCGGGTCGCTGATTTTTGGCATCGGCACGCAAACCAATAATGCGCTTGGCAGCGCCGGCATCTATACCTTGAACAGTGCGGGTAATGTGAGCGCCTTGTATCAGGGGCAGGTCATGCAAGCCTTTTTTGACAGCGGCTCGAACGGACTGTTCTTTGACGATTCGACCATCCCCACCTGCACCCGGAGCAAGGGTTTTTATTGCCCTTTGGTCACGCTTAGCCGGAGTGTGACGAATACCGGCTTGAACGGGCGCAGCAGCAACGTCAGCTTCGATGTGGTCAACGCGGATTCTCTGTTCCAGTCCAACCCGGGTAACACAGCATTCAATAATCTGGCCGGCAGCGCGGCTTTCTCTTCGTTTTTCGATTGGGGGCTGCCATTCTTCTTTGGCCGCTCGGTCTATACCGCGCTTGAGGGAGTTTCGGCCGGCGGCACGACAGGGCCTTACGTAGCCTATTGAGCAGTGGTTGGGGCTTGGCAGTGAGTGATCCGAAGGACGCAGCGATGCGTCCTTTTTTTTCGCCTGACTTATCGCCTGACTTAATTAGCGACTTGGTAAAAAACGCGACGGGTCTACAGGTTTTCCTTGGCGACGGATCTCGAAATACAGTTTTACTGCATTACTGTCGGATTTTCCCATCTCAGCTATTTGCTGGCCCTTGCTGACCATTTGTCCCTCTTTGACAACGATGGTTTTGTTGTGGGCGTAGACCGATAGCAGGTTGCTGTTATGTTTGATGATGACCAGGTTGCCGTAGCCGCGTATGCCGCTACCGGAGTACATGACCTTGCCGGCGGCGGCAGCCAGCACCGGCTGTCCGAGCTGGCCGAAAATATCTATCCCCTTTTTTCCCTGGCCAACGCCGTCGCTGGATTGGCCGCTTGCCGGCCAGGTCCAGTCGACCGGATCTTTTTCGTCGCTGGTCGCGGTTGGCGTGTCGGTGCTGTCAACGCTGCGCGGCGTGGTTTTGCTGCTGACTGCGCTGGCAGCGCGAGCACCTTGAGGCAAGACCCGCAATACCTGATCCACCTTGATGTCGTTAGGATCCGTCAGCTTGTTCCAGGCGATGATGTCGCTATTGCTGCGCCGGAATTTGCGCGCGATGCTGGACAAGGTATCGCCCTTTTGCACCGTGTAATAACCGGGTCCGCTGGGCTGTGCGGCATTGGAATCGGGGCCGGACGGCGTGCTGCAGGCGGTGAGGGCGGCCAGCAGGATCAGTGCCGGGCCGAAACGCTTGATGCCGTTTTGTTTTTTCGAGCTGGGTGCTTCGGTATTCTGAACCAACAATGACATTCCTTTGATCAATCGATCTCACTTTAGTTAAACAATGACAGGCGCAATGACCGGCGCCTCCGGCGCCAATGCGCATCTTCTGACCTCGTTTGGTGTAACTAGTTGCGTACTTTGCATTCACCGCGTTGTGAAATATACATGTGTTGCCGTTTTTTCTAGCGGCTTGAGGATATCTCAATTGTGCTGGTGGGGTAAATACCGACGGCGGCTTGGATTCTTTTACGCCAAATTAACTGCCGGTATCCTGCCTTCAAATGGTTTTATGTTTAATGTCAATAATGTATTTATTTGTACCTGTCCCAAGCTCGTTGTTACGTTACATGTAACGTATCAATTGCTGTTGGATATCTCTGGTTTGCGAATCGCCTTGGTTTGCGAATACATTCTATTTATTGCTTAGTTATTGATTTATAAGGTTTTATTTTTTTCGGGAAAGTAAATGACGATGTGATTTTTCCCTTTATTTCGAGGTTTTTCTGTTGGCATGTTCTTTGCGAATAGACAAGTAGGAACGTTCGAATATTCACTAAGGGGAAATACATCATGAACACATCGCAAAAAGGCAGCTTGATTGTCGCATCGTTGTTGTTGACCAGCTTGCTGGCCGGTTGCGCCAGCGGAGGCGGGAGTTTCGGCAAATCGCTCGGTTCGGGATCGGCAGCAGGAACAGGAGCTGCTCAGGGGGCAGGCAGTATGGGCGGAGGTAACGGAGGTAGCGGAGGTGGCGCTGGTACTGGCACTGTGGCTGGAGGCGGTGGAGGGGGGGCTGACGGTGGTGGAACCGGTGGTGGCACAGGCGGTGGCACAGGTGGTGGCACAGGTGGTGGCACAGGTGGTGGCACAGGCGGTGGCACAGGCGGTGGCACAGGCGGTGGCACAGGCGGTGGCACAGGCAGCCCTTCGATCAACTTCCTTTCTAATGCCGGTGGCACCGTATCCGGCACGGGCGCTGCACTGGGT
>Ga0210409_10000286_pt1 | contig 98217 bp, 84 predicted proteins | sample IncBWH17MmetaG_FD_161649 | JGI IMG/M metagenome (GOLD analysis project Ga0210409, IMG submission 161649) | Forest soil microbial communities from Barre Woods Harvard Forest LTER site, Petersham, Massachusetts, United States - Inc-BW-H-17-M | ecosystem: Environmental > Terrestrial > Soil >... | reverse complement strand
CCTCGCCGACCCTACCGACATCCTCAACCTCGCCGGCCCCTCCAACGAATACGGCTTCCTCCAATCCACAGGCACCCAAAAGGTCTTCTTCAGCCGCCCCCAGATGACGCCGAAGGCAAACCCCGCCGATCTCGATCCCGGCTTCAATCTAGCCAACACACCCTCGCTAGCCGACGTAGGCGCACTCTTCAACGCCCCCGGTATCTTCCCCAATCTCGCCGCCGCACTTCCCTTCACCCTGCCCGTCCCAAACCTGCAGCCCTCGCCCGACGGCCTCAGCCTCACCGCCACCATCGACATGAGCGCGATCCCACCCGGCTCCGGCAATGGTGCGCGAACCATCATCGACTTCGGCGCCGTCCAGATCCTCCTCGACTACCACGACGAAAACGGCGTCGTCCCCTCACCCACCGTCACCATCTCGCCCGGCTCCTGGAAGATCGATCTCGGCCGCATCTCCTTCCCCGTCGTCACGCCTCTTGGAGCAGCCGGCGATCCCCTGCTCAAGATATGCGGCCACCTCTCCGCGGCCTCCAATTCTGCTCCCGCGTTCTCGGAGATGAAGATCGTCTACGGCAGCATCCTCAATCCAATCGAGTCGCTGTTCTCAAACCTCCAATTCCTCGATCAATTCCTTCCCGGAGGCCAGGCCGCTCAAATCGATGTCAGCTTCTCCGACGGCAAGCTCACCATCCGCAACGTCTTCGCCCTACCCCGTCTCCCGCTCGGCGTAGGCTTCCTCGAAAACATCGCTCTCGACATCGGCGCCACACTCCAACTTGCCCCGCAATCCATCGAATTCACCTGCGGCATCGGCAGTCCCGACAAGCCCTGCCAATGGCTCGTCTCGCCCCTCACTGGCTCCGTAGTCGTTCAGGTCGGAGTCAAAGACGGCGACCTGGCCGTTCTCATACAAGGCGGCATCGGTGCCGCTCTCTCCATCGACGTAGGCATTGCCGAGGGAGCCGCCGCAGTCCTCATCCAGCTCCAAGTCTCCATCGTCGGCACCAACGTCTCGCTCCTTCTCCTTCTCACCGCACAGGCAAGCGTAGACGTCCTCGATGGCCTCGCAAGCGCTTCACTCTCACTCACAGCGGGCGTTGGAGTAACCCCGGAACCTCCCGGCGTCCTTCCGCCCAAACAAATCACCTTTACAGCCGCATGCGGTGTCGGCATTCACCTCACCGTCTGCTGGCTCGTCCACGTCGACTTCGACGGCTACTGGCAATTCTCCGAAACCGTCGATGTGCCAGACGTCACCTCCGTGCTCCCGATCTGAGGATATTGAGGAACTGAACCATGGCTCTGTCCGATCTCGCTCTCAGCATCATGACGCTTCCGCAGTACTGGGATGGAACCCAGCTCACCCTCAATCTGTTGCTTCTCCCCGCCTCCGACCCAACAGTAAAGCTCTCGACAAACGGCCCAATCTTCGCCGGAACAACTTTTTCTCTCGAAGCCATTTTTATCCCCAGCCTACAAAACCCACCCGCCGACAATGACCCTTCCGCCAAAAACTTCCCGCTTACAACACCCGCACCCGCATCCGCCGCCACACTATTCACCAAACTACAAGCCACCTACGGCCCAAAAGTCATACCTCCATCTCCTCTCACAAACGTCATCATCCGCAAAGTTTTGCCGGACACTTACCTCCAAACCTCAGGCTCCGGCAACTCCGGCAGTCCATACTTCGCGATCGGCGAAGAGTACGGCTGCGCCATCCGCGCAAAAGACCCCGGTGTCAACACTCCTCCGCCCACACGCGACATCTCCTGGGGCGGCATCATCTCCTTCGCCCTGCGACAGCCAAAAATCGCCACCGCATTAGGCCTTCTCTACCCCAACCTCACCATCTCCCCCGACCCCAAAGACCTCGTCAACGGCGGCTGGCTCTACGTCCGCTTCGTCCCCGCAACCAACCCCTTCGCACTTGATCTGCCAGGCACTCCCGATCTCCTCCGAGTCTTCGCCGCCCGCATCTCTCCCCTGACAAAAGAGCGAACCCTCTTCGCCCCCGTCCTCTTCCCTCTCGGAACCGCCGCAAACAACGCCTCCACCTTCGACGACGCAACCACCGAATCGCAGGAGTTCGACGACGGCTTCGCCAAGATTGTCCACACCAACCAACCCACATCGGTAGACGCCGCCACCGGCGTCGACAACACCCTAACCCCCGCCACCGACGCAGGCATTCAGATCGGCTGGGACGATGAGCAGGTCACCATCTGGCATAACCGCCAGCTCGACGCCGCACGCGCCGCAACCCCCGATGGCCTTCCCCTCGGTGTCCTCGGCTACCGCATCGACCTCCGCGACGTCACCCTCAACACCGACTGGACCTGCCTCTGCGCCGCCCAGTCCGTCATCAACTTCGATCCCTCTGTCGACGGCCCTGTAAACATCGAGCAGCCCTTACAGCCTGCATCCATCCGAGCCCTCGGCGGCGACACCGAAGCCTGGCTCCCTCGCTACTTCGCCCAGTGGCGAGGCAAATCCCTCGTCGCGCAGGACCCCATCGACTACGCCTTCTCCGGCAATACCAACCCTGCACCATCGACGATGCTCAAGTCACTCGTCCCCCCAAACCTCCTCCGCTATGGCCACGAGTACCAACTCCGCGGACGCCTCGCCGACATCACCTGCGGCGGCCCTCCTATCGCTAAATCCCCACTCAACCCCTCCCGCGCAGCCATAGCCGACACCACCTTCCGACGCTGGATCAAGCCCACCCGCGTCCGCACCAGCACCACCGCAGACCCAACCAACCCCGCCACCCTCACTCAAATTCAGGTCTGGCGCCCCATCATGGGCTTCCCCCAATTTCTCTTCGCAGGCGTCGACGACTCCGTAGCCGTCTCTCTCGCCGCCACTGTAGCCGCAGCCAAAGCCGCCAATCAAACCCTCGGAGCCAACGACCCCGACGTAGACACCCTCCGCATCATCGTCGAAGCCAGAACCCTCACCAATGACACCGCCAACCCCACCTCCCTCGACGACAACTACCGCATCATCTACTCCGTCGACGCCCCATTCCCCGCCTTCCGCGACCCCGTGCCAGCCTATCCCCCAGACCCCATCGACGCCGTCACCATCTCCCTCGACTATCAGGACGTAGCCGACATAGCCGACCTCACCGCTCCCGCCTCATCCAATCCGCAGGCCATCCCCATCCCCCGCGCCCGCGACGTCCGCATCCGCCTCATCGCAATTGCAAACAACACAGTTACAAATTACTTCGGAGACGCATCCGTCCAATTAGGCATCGAATCTCACCTCGACACCCGCAGCGACGCAGGCACCGAACAAAATCTCTTCGACCCCTCCCAGCTCCCCGTCGATCAGTGCAAAGCAATCCTCCTGCAGCCCGCACTGGACGCGGCCCAGCGCTTCGCCACCGCTCTCGGCCTGCAAGTCAACGGACTCACCCTCTCCGGCACACCTGGCCAGCGCATCGTCTTTGGCGCCTCCGGCGCCCTACGCACCTCCATCTCTGGAGACGGCGCGTCCCTCACCCTCAACACTCAATCCGAGCTCTTCGGCCATTGGATTACCGCCCTCACCCTGCAACTCAACCGCGACTGGACATGGGACGGCCTCGCCTCATCCGGCTTCGCCATAACCCGCGACGGTAACCCCTCCGGCGTCCTTCAAATCCCCCGAACCGTCATCCCTTCCATCGGCGCCGACCCCGTAGCCACCCACGACTCCACCCTCCTCATCTTCCTCGACGCCATCGACCCCAACCCGCAACCCAACTCACCATCTCCGTTCCCCCAAGCCCTCAATCCCTCCTGGACCATCACACCAACTCTCAAACCCGGCCTCACCCTCGCCGACGCTCCCCTCACCTGCACACTCTCCCTTCCCAAAGCCGCGCCACCCGCCCAAACGCCACGCATCGCCTCCGCCGGAATCGCCCTCTCGCCTTACCAACCCTCCAGCGACTACTCCTCTACCGCTCCGCGCTCCAAGATGCTCTGGCTCGAATTCGAAACCCCTCCTCAAGACCCCGCAGACATCTACTTCGCCCGCGTCCTCCAGTACGCACCCGACCCTCTCCTCACCAACGGAGCCTTCTCAGCCAACGCCGTCACCACTGAGCCACCCGACCCACCCATCTCGCTCGACCCCGAGCCCATCCGCATCATCACCCCCGGCGCCACCGCCGACCAATCCGGCCTCGACGCCATGACCCCGCTCATCGCCGAAACCGCCGCCAACCCCCTCCGCTTCCTTCTGCCCCTACCTCCCGGAATCACCGCCGACGACCCCGAGTGCTTCGGCTTCTGGACCTACGAGCTCCGCGTAGGCCACACCGGCTCCGGCCTAGCCGACTGGTCCACCGCCCAGGCCCGCTTCGGCCGCCCCCTCCGTATGACCGGCGTCCAGCACCCCGCACCCCAACTCAAATGCACCGTCTTCCGCAATGCCATTCAAACCATAGGCACCGCCCCCTTCGCCACTCCCGTAAGAAACGGCGCACCCATTCGCAAAGAGGTCTACGTCCGAAACCAGATGTGGATGCTCCTCTACGCCCAGGTCACCCAAGCCGACGGAGCCTCCCATCGCAACGTACTCCTCCTCGTCCGCGCCGCCAGGCTCCTCACACAAGCGCCACCCACCCATGTCATCCCATCCCTCGGCCGCGACCTCTACGGCATCGCCATCTTCACCGAAAACGACGACCCCACCAACGCCGACCCCGCCGAGCGCGCCGGCATCTCAACAATGCTCACCACCCTTGGCCTCCCGCTGAACTCCCCTCTCAGCATGTTAGCCGTCGAGCTCCTCCCCACCCCATCCACCGATATTCAGCGCCCACTCGACACGAACAACGCCTTCGCCCAGCAAAGAATCCTGCGCACCTCAGCCCTGGTTCCAGTCCCATCCGTCTGCTAACAACCCAAAACCGTCACTCTGCGGTCGGATTTGCAGTTGCACTTGCCTTTCTTGTTTGTCATCCCGTAGGGATCTGCTGTTGCATTTGCAGTTATCTGTTTTGGTCCGTTAAACAAACGAACCAACTAATCCTTAAACCGTCCCTCAAAAGCCCAAAGCCCCAACCCCGGATTCGAGATATAAAAAATCTCCTCCCCATCCACCACATTCCACCCATCCTGCAGCTTCGCCGGATCATATTTCGCCGTCATCTGCGCCAGATCCCCATACTCAAAGTGAACACTCTCAATCTCCTCGCGCGTCAGATGCCCCGGGCAATACCGAATCCTGAACCGCCCTTCGCTCGACCCATGAATCAAATGCGCCGCCGCACTCAAATTCGCCGCCAGCGCCGGATCCTCCTTCACCAGTTCCAGCGTCCGCGGAGTCCCGCAATACCCATACCGTCGAATCAACGCATCAATCGCCGAGTCTTCCCCAAACTCATGCACCCCCGGAGCCAGCACAATCAACTCCGCATGATCAGCCAGCGCCATCCGCGTCCGATACACACTCTTATTCCCCAGCCACGTGCTCTTGAACTCATGCGGATCAAGAAACACCACAGCCTTCTTAATCTCCCGATCCAGCATCCTGAAGTTCACCTTCAAACTCAGCGCCGCCGCCAGCTCAAAGCACTCCACATCGTCGCCGATGTAAAGCCCACGAACCACCAGCTTCCCGGCATCATTCTTCCCCACCACAGTCTGCACATAAACAATCGGCAGCCCCGTAGCAAAGTGGTCGCTCGCATAATTCAGCACCCGCCGCACAGGAGTATCGGCGCGCCCCATCATGCGCTCCATGCCATACACCGCACCCAGAAAATGGCTGCGATGAATCCCAATCGACCCACCCGTCCCCACAAAGATGTTCTTGTTGTAGTTCGCCATCCCCACAACTTCATGCGGAACCACCTGCCCAATCGAAAGAATCAGATCATGCCCGCCATCCCGCAGCAGCTTGTTCACCTGCGCCGGCCAGCAGTAATCCACCTTACCTTCACTCACCTCATACAAAAACTCCCCCGGCACTTCCCCTAGCGTCACAACATCGTTCCGCCAGTCATGCACCCGAAACAACCCTCGCGGAGTAGTCCCATACATCGTCGCAATCTCAGCATCCGTCATCGCCTTATGCGTGCCCAGCGCAGGCAACACATCTACCAGCCGATCGCCGTAATACTGCCACGCCATCTCCGTCAGCACACCACTCTGTGAGTGCATCCGCGTAAAGTCCGGAGGAACAGCCAACACCTTCGTCCGCGCACCCAGCTTATCCAGCGCAACATACAAACCTGCCTTGATCTCCCCGGCAGACATCTCAGTAGACGGACTTCCAGCAGCAAAAAATAAGCTCATAGCAGTCCATCTTACGACGGCAAAATTAAGAATGCCGCGTTGGCTGAAGCCCCTTCACAATAGCAGCGTCAAACAAACGTCGCTGACTCCGTTACTTAAGTCCGCTGTGCCCTCGTGCAGCTTCAACCACCTCTCGAATCGCACCGATCACGACATCAGGACGATCTACCATGATGTAGTGACTACTGTCCGACACGACCACCTGCTTTCCATTCGATGAGAGTGCCGCATACGATGGCCCCGCTCCAGTAGAAAGAACGATCAGAGGTTTATCGCCAAGCGGATGAATCTGATTGCGCGTTGCGGCTTCTATATCCGCAACACACTCAGGGACCATCGCTCCATTCCTCGCCATCGTCGCTGCATGACCTGGCAACGAATCTCCCCATAGGTGAAGCTGGTAGTCGTTTGCAGGAAGCTTTTGAAAATCGCTATTTGCGCTCTCAGATAGAACGTCCACAAGCGGATTCACCGGCGCGACCGGAGCCGGAGACTGGATACCGTAACGGTTACCATCCTTACGACCAAACAATGTCGGTCGAGTCCATGGGAGATTAGTGAAGGTGCTCGCATGATCGACTATCACCATCCCCGTAATTTCGTCAGAATATTTGTTCGCGTATAACCGCGAAACGAGCGCACCAAGCGAATGTCCAACCAGCAAATAAGGACCATCGACCTTAGCGTTTCTAAGCGCAGCATGTATTTCCCCTACGCGTAGCGAGCAAGTATCTGTTGGCCCGGTATCACTCCACGCAACTCCAGAATGATCGTAGGCGCAAACCCGAGTGAACTTCGCGACCTCAGGTTGAACCAGCCCCCAGTCAAACGAGTATCCAGCACCAGTTATCACCACTGTCGGAGTTCCCGCTCCAACGCAATAAAGATGCACACGATAACCGCCTACATCGACTAATCTTCCAAGCGGTGCCGGGGTCGCAACCTGAGTCTGGGCCACTCCAAAAGGGAAAAGGAACAACATGAGCGCTGCTATTGCAAGACCCCTGTAACCCAATGTCAATTCTCCCGAGTTGTTACCGTTTTTGGTTCTATGCCACGAAGTGCCCTCGACTGACATCTCAGTAGACGGACTTCCAGCAGCAAAAAATAGACACATAGCTGTCTATCTTACGACCGCCATTGAGCGAAACACACCATAGCTACGGCAAATAGCAGCTATCAGGAGCAGCGCGAATCGCGGACACCCAGCCGAGACTGCAGTTGCCTGCGATGGCTCCGGCTCAATCTAAGCTTGGTTCCGTTTTCGAGCAATACCTCATACTCGCCGTCTTCATTCAGCTTCAAACCTTGAACGCGATCGAGGTTTACGATGCTCGATCGGTGGACCCGGCAAAAAGTATTCGGATCCAAATCCTGCTCGAGTTCCGATATGCTACGACGCAGCATGTGGGTCCTCGGTCCAACATGCAAACACGCGTAGTAATCAGCAGCCTCAATCCAATCGATCTCAGAGATTCTCACAAACGATACCTGCCCCGCGCTCTTGATCACCAGGCGCTCCAGTTTTCTCGGAGAATCTTTCCCACGCACGATCCTCTGCTTGGCGCGATCAAGAGCCCGGTCGAATCGAGCATTATCAAACGGCTTCAGAAGGTAGTCGAGCGCACCAGCTTCAAAGGCCCGCAGCGCATACTGATCGTAGGCTGTCACAAATACAAAGGCGGCAGGCGCATCGTTGCCCAGCAGTTCGAGCACGTCGAACCCGTCACACTCTGGCATCTGAATATCGAGGAACACCAGATCCGGCTTCGCACTCCGAATCACTCCAGGCGCATCCAGGCCAGACCCGCATTCGCTGACAATCTCAATCTCAGGATCAAGCCGCAACAACACCGCAAGGTTGCTCCGCGCCAGTGGTTCGTCGTCCACAATCACCGTGCGTATCTTTGTGGGCCGTTCTTCTGCCAACACGAATTACTCCTTGAAGGGTAAGGTAACCGACACTTCCACTCCGTCCGGGCTCTGATTTCGCATGTTCAAATCGAATGCATCTCCATACAGGCTTTGCAAGCGAGTTCGCATATTCGAGATCCCAATCCCGAGACGTTCTTTCTCCCAGCTAACAGGCAGGCCAGGACCGTCGTTGTAAACGCTGAGCGTCAGCATGCCGTTCGTGCGAGCCGCGGCAATGCGAATCGCGCCACCACGAGCACGTTTTGCAATTCCATGTTTGATCGCGTTTTCAACGATAGGCTGCAAAATCAGTGTGGGAACCTGCGCGAGAAGAAGCTCCCCAGGAACATTCACACTGCATTCAAGACGCTCGACAAATCGCACCTTCTGAATGTCCAGATACTTCTGCGTAAACTCCAACTCCTCTCCCAGCGGCACTTGTTGTCGATTCGAATCTTCGAGCACCCGGCGCATAAAGTCGCTCAGCCCTACGATCATGGTTACGGCCGAATCATTCCTTTTCTCGCGCACCAGGCCAGCAATGGCGTTGAGTGTATTGAACAGAAAGTGCGGTTCAATCTGCCGTCGGAGAGCACTCAACTGTGCCTTCATGAGTTGCTCGCTGAGACGTGCGGTTTCGGTCTGTTGAACTGCCAATCGCTCCCGCGAGTCGAGTATGTAGCCGACCAGCAGAAGAATGCCGTAAAGGATCACATAAAAGAAAAGTCCGTCAAAGAACTTATGTAACCAAAGAGGAAGAAACGGCTCAGGGCCTGGAGCCTTGGCCCATGGATTGAGCCACACTTCCATCGCAGCGGTCCAGGTCGTGTAGATAATGCCGATTGCAATGCAGACAGCAAAGTGCCTGCCCCACACCGAAAACCGCCTCCATTGCTCACGGGAATAACGGCGACCCATGCTCAGCACCAGCGGCGTTGCCAGGGCCCACGGCAACCATGCAAAAAACGACGTTAGAAACAGTTTGGTCCATGCATGGTGCATCCCTTCCGCATGCATCATGAAGACAGTCTGAGTAGCGTCGAACAACCCGAACACAGACCAGATCGCTGCGATCCAGAACCATTGCGACGCCTCAGAACGTTTACGGGCTGCATCCATAGGGAGAATCGTATTCTACGACTCCTTTCAAACGATCAACAATGCAGCGAATTGCCTCCCCGATGCAGCCGGCGGTATGGCCATCTGAAGAGTGCGGCGCAATACTTTCCACCATGATCGGAAAAATGATTTTTATACTGCTCAGCGTCGCAACTCTGGTATCCCCAATCGCCCTCCGCGAATTTGCTGCGCCGCCAAACTCCGCGCCGGAGTTTACAAGTGACGGCCAATTGAAATTACCCGAGCACTATCGGGAGTGGGTCTACCTCACCACGGGGTTCGACATGAGCTACAGCCCCGCGGCACAGGCAGGCGACCACCACATGTTCGACAATGTCTTTGTAAATCCCGAGGCGTACAAAGCTTTCGTAGAGACTGGAACATGGCCCGACCAGACGATGTTCGTGCTTGAAGTTCGCGGCGCTCAGGGCAAAGGCTCCATCAACCAGAGAGGCAACTATCAGGGCACCGGCATCATGGGGCTTGAGGTGCACATAAAGGACAGTGCGCGTTTTCCAGGCAACTGGGCATTCTTTGGCTTCGACGACGGCAAGACCGCAAAGATGACGCCAACATCCGCCAGCTGCTACACCTGTCACAGCGAACATGGAGCAGTCGACACCACGTTTGTCCAGTTCTATCCCACGCTTTTGCCGATCGCAAAGAGCAAGGGCACCCTGGCTGCTGCGTACCAGAAAGAGACCGCAGCACCACCACAAAAGTCGCAGCCTTATTCGCAAAAATAACTGTGGCTTTGTCCCCGTAACCCAAGCTACATCAATAATTTGAACAATGATATTTCGTTTTTACTCAGCAAAACACTTTGTCAAATCCAAAAACATGCTAACCACATCAAAACAAAGCACATCGAGATTGCAAAGGAGTTTTCTCCAATCCTCTACAATTGAATTAGATGAAAAAAAAGCTCCGGACTAAAACCGGAGCTTTGCCCATTAAAGGCCGTAACTCTTTTAGATGCACGAATTTACCGATAACTCATTTAGAATGACGAATTTGCGAGGATCATATACAAGTAAGTAGCTGATTACAATACACTTATCCATGGTAGTAACCCCTGGGGGGGACCCCACCGATTCATTCACGATCTGCCGTAATGCCGCCTTATAGCTTGTAAGCCTTTTTCACCAGGTTCACCGTCAGATCGAGAGCGACTTCAAACGCCTCGTCCTCATCCAACCGATGCTCCGCAACCAGCCGCCCAAGGAAGGCACAGTCGACCCTTCTGGCGACATCATGCCGAGCCGGAATCGAGAGGAAGGCACGAGTGTCGTCATTGAATCCGACCGTGTTGTAGAAACCTGCTGTCTCAGTAGCCTGCTCGCGGAACCGCATCATGCCCTCGGGCGAGTCCTGGAACCACCACGGCGGTCCCAGACGCAGCGCAGGATAGTGCCCAGCCAGCGGTGCCAGTTCACGCGAGTACGATGTCTCGTCCAGCGTGAAAACGATAAACGTCAACCTCGGATCGTTGCCGTACTTGCTCAGCAAAGGCCGCAGGTTCCGTGTGTACTCGGTCGATGCAGGAATATCAGCGCCCTTGTCGCGGCCGAACTTCGCGTACAAACAACGGTTGTGATTCCGAATGCTTCCTGGATGAAGCTGCATTGTCAGCCCATCTTCCACGCTCATGCCGGCCATCTCGGTCAGCATCTGCGCCTGAAAGATCTCCTGCTCCTGAGGAACCGAGCGGCCCGAAAGGATTCGCCCATACAGCGACTCCGCCGTTGCCGGATCAAGGTCCACCGTCATCGCCGACAGATGACCGTGGTCCGTAGCAGTAGCACCCAGGGATTTGAAGTATTCACGACGGTTGCGCAGTGCGTTCAAATAGCCCTTGTACGTGCCGATGTTCTCGCCCGTAATCGCGCCAAGCTTCTCGATGTTTTCAAGAAAACCAATGTACTCAGCATCGATTACAGAGTCAGGACGGAAGGTCGGGATCACTCTTCCCCTCCAGCCCGACTCCCGAATCGCCTTGTGATACTCCAGCGTGTCGAGCGGCGAATCAGTAGTGGCAAGCACCTCAATACGGAAGCTCTCAAACAGCGCCCGCGGCCGGAACTCAGGCGTTGCCAGCTTCGCCGCGATGGTGTCGTAGTATCTGTCGGCGTTGTCCGGACTCAACCGTTCGGTCAGCCCAAACTGTTTCTCGAAGGCGTAATCGATCCAAAGCCGGGTAGGCGTCCCGCGAAACAAGTAGTAATGTTTCGCAAAGATGCGCCAGACCTCACGCGGATCGACAGCTGTAACCTTGCCATCGGCTTCAGGAATTCCCAGCGACTCCAGCGGAACTCCCTGCGAATAGAGCATGCGAAAGATGTAGTGATCTGGCTGAATAAAAAGCGCTGCAGGATTCAGAAACGCTCCATCCTCTGCAAACCACCGCGGATCGGTGTGACCATGCGGCGAGACGATCGGCAGGTCCCGCACCGTCTCATACAACTTCACCGCCACCGAACGCGCCGCAGGGTCGGCAGGAAACAGCCTGTTTTCATTCAACATCAATCTTCTCCTTCAGAACAGCCGGAAACAAAATACGGCAGCTTATGAAGCGTATCAAATTTGATCACACCACGAACAAAACCATTTTCCACAACAAAAGAGGCACCCCAAAGGGTGCCTCTTTCAACCACACGAGCAGTTTAGGGAATGTAGTAACGCATGCCGGTAAAGACCATGTTGTTGGTCGCATTGGCGCCGCCACCAGAACCGGCCCACGCTTTACGGGTCAGATAGCTGTACTGCAACTGGTACTGCAGACGCCCGTACTTAGGACTGTTATAGACCCGGTACGTGAAGCCAGCCGTACCCTGCATAACGTAGCGCGTAGCTCCAAGGCAGTGCGCCGGAGTGCCAGGAGCGTATGGCGGGGCACCCGCTACGCCAATGCTACCCAAGCCGGAACCAGGAGTCGCAGGCACCGTCTCGGTGCCGCATCCAGAGTTGTCGCTTGTCACCGGAGCATAGCCAACAAGTTTTCCGGTCGAGCTCAGGTAAGTTGTGCGCTGTGCATACTCGCCACCCGCATAGCCAAAGAGATCCAGCTTGGGCATGGGGTGCAACTCAATCGATACCAGCGACTGGGTGTTCTTGATGGGCGCCAGCGTTCCATCCGGACGAACCGTGGTGTCAGGCAGAGTGGAGGTACCGTACCGGCCAACGCCCGTACCGGTAAGCACGTGGAAACCGAGGTCGGCATAGTGCTGAACCGGTACGCGGAGATTGGCGTAGAAACCGCCGCCAGCCCTCGTGTCGTTAAAAGCACCCGCTGCAGTAGCCGGAGTCGCTGTCGCGTTCGGGTAGACGCGGCTGCGGAACCAGCGTGCTAAACCGCCAATTTCGAAGTGCCCATACTTCGCATCGTAGGTCCCCTTCACGATGACGTCAGGAGCAACGTTGTTCGAGTAGTTCGCCGCCAGGTTATAAAGACCACCACCGGTGCCGGCATTACCAATAAAGAAATTCGTCGGCGCATTGGTTGCCGAGTAAATGATCTCAGCCTGTTCGAGAGACCCTGCAACTGTAAAGCCATTGCCAAACCTCTGCTGCAAGCGGATTGCTGGCTGACGAGCCCAGCTGAAACCGACGTGGTACTGAGCATCGACAGTCATCGGCAGGTTCTCAGTACGGTTGTCTGTTGACTTCTTGGTCTCAGTCACGAGCGACCACATCTGGCCGCCGGTGACCGCGAAGCCACCCTTGGTCGCAGCCTGACCCCAGATCTGCCGCTGTCGCAACGTGTAGCTGTTGCTCTGGTTTTCGTTGCTGGTCGCGCCAGCGGAGAGAAAGTCAGCTTCGACGTACCCTGACAGTTTGAAAGGTCCAGTGTTGCCCTCAAACAAGGAGCCCACACGGCTCTGGCGTCCGGAGAAGTTCAACTCGCTGACATGCGCCATGCCTGCTCCGTTGAAAGGAGTCGAATTGAAAGGTGTGTTGACGTCCGAAGCGAGCGACCGTGAACGGTAGACCGTTTCAAATGCGAAGAAGGCAACAGGCGTAATCGCGATTCCCTTGTAGTGAATCGCCAAGGGACTCTCGATGGCCGCATTGATGTCTTTCTTGGTATCACTAAGGGTCTGCGCGAGACCAACGTTGGTGCTCTTGAGGTCGGTGACCGTGTTGTTGAGAGTTGAGACAGCCTCAGAATTTGCACTGACGCTTGAACTGATGCTCTCCGCCTTCGCATTTGCTGCTGCCGCAGACGCCTCGGCTCCCTGCGCAGACTGCTGAACAGTGGCCAGTTTCGCATCTCTGTCGGCCAAAGCTGTCTTGAGAGCGTTGATCTGTTCCTGCTGGCTAAGCATCTGTTCGCGTAGTTCGCGAAGCTCGCGCTGGGTTTCTGTCTCGGCCGGCGCCCTCCTCGCAGCTCTCTTACTTGTTGTCTTCGCAGGAGTTGTTGCTCCGCTCGTCTGCGCCTGCATTGACATGGTCGTGAATACCAAAGTCGCTGCTATCGCCGCTCTCAGTTGCTTCGTCATGGATCCTCGCTAGTGTTGAAAGGCAACGAAACGTTCTCTGGTGACGGACAGGTGCCTGGAACCCTTCCCGCCTCTTTGTCCCGTTTGCTCTTTCGGTTATGGAAACAAAAGCATGTGAACAGACGAATAATTCACTGACGTTTAATATGATCTCGCCCGATAAATTGGCCAAATTTTTCCACAAAGGGAGCCGGCAGGCAATCGAATTCCAGATGCAGTAACCATGGCAGATGCTCCCTGGAATGAGACAGGTCATTTACCGTTATACCCATGCATTTTTTTCGCCTTGCCAGACTTCTGCTTACTCTCGCACCACTCGTCCCGATCGCTACGTTCGCTCAGGCATCCAGCACACAGTCGCTTCCGTTAATCCCGGTGCCGCGCGAGGTTATGCCAGCAACGGCCCAATCCCTGGCAAACGGTGTGCAAATCAACTGCGCTGCGCTTTGCCCGACAGAAGATGGCTTCGCGATAGACGATTTCAAAAGCTATCTCGCCTCCCAGGGAATTAACGTGAACACCTCCTCGCCGGTGAATATCCTCGTGACGCGCTACGGATCACCTGTTTCAAAGTCGATCTATGCGGATGCGACCCATGGAAAATCGAACAGCGGGGAGTTTCCAACCGAGATGAAGGCTGAGGGCTATGCGATCATTCCCGATGGCAAAGGTCTGGCAGTTACCGCAGCAAGCGATGCGGGCATCTTCTATGCTCTACAGACGATCAAGCAGCTCGTCACCGGGGTGGGCGTCAATGCGATGTTGCACACTGCAGCGATTCGAGACTGGCCGGCTCTGAAATACCGTGGCCTGGACGACGATCTCTCTCGGGGACCTGTGCCTACGTTCGAATTTCAGAAGAAACAGATTCGGATGATTGCGGCTTACAAACTGAATATTTATTCGCCTTATTTTGAGCACACAATGCAGTACACAGGACATCCGCTAATGGCGCCCCCCGGAGGAACTCTGACCCAGGATCAGGCGCGGGAATTGGTGGCCTATGCGACGAAGTACCACGTGACAATTATTCCGGAGCAGGAGGCGTTCGGTCATCTGCACTATCTACTGAATTGGGAGCAGTACGCGCCCATGGCCGAGACGCCGCATGGTCATGTACTAGCACCGGCACAGCCTGACGCCCAGAAGCTGACGCACGATATGTTCACTGAATTGGCCGGTATCTTCCCGGGGCCATTTCTCCATCTTGGAGCGGACGAAACAGACGAACTGGGCAAAGGCCAAACAAAGCCACAAGTGGATGCACAGGGACTCGGAGCGGTATATCTGGGTTTTATGCAGCGGATCGTGGCCGATCTGCAACCGCTTAATCGCAAGCTGCTGTTCTGGGGCGATATTGCCATGCACGATCCCGATCTGCTGAAACAGTTACCGGAAGACTTCAGGAAGGCCGTCATCGCCGTTGCCTGGGAGTACAACCCGCAGCCGAAAGGCTTTGCTCGTTTCATCACGCCGTTTACCAATGCCGGGATAGAAACTTGGGTCGCTCCAGGCGTCAACAACTGGTCACGGGTCTGGCCCAACTACAACAATGCTCTGGAAAATATTCAGCAGTTCACAGCTCAGGGACAGCAGCTAGGAGTTACAGGACAGCTAAATACGATCTGGAACGATGACGGAGAGGCGTTGTTCAACGCCAATTGGTATGGAATCCTGTTTGGCGCGGAAGCCGCGTGGCATCAGGGTGAGGCCTCCATCCCCCAATTCCAGTCCAGTTTTGGTGCGAATTTCCATGGAGACATGACCGGAGACATCGATCAGGCTCAGCGGGAGATGATGGCAGCGCACAAGATTCTGAAGGAATCTCCTCTGAAGGTCGATGGTTCTGATCTTTTGTTCTGGATCGATCCGTGGTCTGCGGACGGACAACGGCAGGCGGCGCAGTTGCGGCCTATTCTCTCCGAGCTGCGGCTGCATACGGAGCGCGCTATTACGCTGGTGGCGCAGGCGCGCAATGCGAATCCCAATCTTCGAGAGACAGATGCGCTGGATGTATTGGAGTTAGGGGCGCGACGGATGGATCTGATTGGACTGAAGTTCCAGATTGCAGATGAGATTGCGACCGACTACGCGAACGCCTTTGCTTTGCAGGGCTCGAAGAAGAAGGAAGACCGGGAGGAAGTTAGCCGTAGCCTGAACGATATCAACGCGGTGAATGGGAAGCTGCAGGACCTTCGAAATAACTATTCGCTGATCCGGGACCTGTATGAGGCTGCCTGGTTGAAGAGCTATCGTCCTTATTTTCTGCGAAATAACCTGGAGCGGTACGATTTCACGATTCAGACCTGGCTGCAGCGCATTGATAAGGTCAGGTCGGCACAGCGTCAGTGGGCCAATTCTCAATCGATTCCTTCAGCGACTGATCTCGGAATTCCTCCTCCGCCACCTCCTGCTGTGCACTGATTTTTTGTTGTGGTGATGTGGGTGTTTTTCAGGGGTTTTTCCAGAAAATGGTCGATAAAGATGGTGTTTTTATGGTCTGATCGTGGTGCATTGCATGGTAATCGTGGTTTGCTGACTGCACCTGTTAGAGCCATGTGAAATTTGCAGGAATTCGAACTTTATTTGCGATCATGTGTGGAAATAGATGGTCGCTCACTTCCAAGATCATTTGCTGCACTAAACTAAAGGACGATGCCGCAAACGCTTACTGCCCGCCGACTTCTCACACCGCAAGGTACGATCGACCACCCCGTAATCACGGTTGAGAACGGCCTTATCCGGTCTATCGAGACTGCGGGCAGCAGCAGTGACGACACTACCCTGACCGCGACCTTTTTGGATATTCACATGCACGGAGCGGCCAGCCATGACGTAATGGAGGCGACGCCTGAAGCGATGGCAACAGTGAATCGCTTTTTGGCTACCCGGGGAGTCGGACGCTACCTGGCGACGACGGTGACGGCTCCTATTGAGCGGACGCTGCGGTCGCTGGAAGGGATCGCCAATGCGATCGAATCGCCGGTAAGCGGAGCAGCCGTTCCCATCGGAATTCATCTGGAAGGACCATTTATTTCGCATATCAAACGAGGGGTCCATCCACCGGCGGATATTCAGCCGCCCTCGATTGCGTTGTTCGACCGGTTCCAGCAGGCGGCTCGGGGACATATTCGGCTGATGACGATTGCACCGGAGGCCGAAGGAGCCCTGGAACTGATTGAACATGCAGCAAAACAGGGCGTAAAGCTGAGCGTGGGACACTCGAACGCCACCGCCGCCGAGACTCTTGCCGGCGTCGCACTGGGAGCAACCAGCGCAACCCACACGTACAACGCCATGCGGCCGTTGGGACATCGTGAACCCGGGATTCTGGGCACCGTGCTCGATGACGACAGACTCTTCTCCGAGTTGATCTGCGACGGCATCCACGTAACTCCTGAGTTGGTAAGGCTGTGGCTGAAGGCTAAAGGCGTGGATAAGACCATCCTGGTAACCGACAGCATGGGGGCCGCCGGAATGCCGGATGGAGTTTATATGCTTGGTAGCTTTCCGGTTACAGTAACCAACGGCCGTGCAATTTCGGAGGGCCATCTTGCAGGATCGGTGCTGACGATGGATAGGGCCGTAGCCAATTTGCAGGAGTTCACAGGAGCTTCGCTCGAAACTGCTGTGCGACTAGCATCGACCAATCCGGCGACGATGCTTGGAATCGAGAGCACGATTGCGCCCGGCCAGCCTGCGAACTTCAACCTCTTCGATGCGACGGGCCGCTTACAGGCGACCATTCTTGATGGTGTTCCGGTCTAGTAAAATTTCCTGCACGAGCGCTTCACAACGCTGATTTTCGGAGCCTCTCGCACCATCCATCTTGATGCGGTCTTTCAACATCTGCCCCGAAAAAGGGCTGCGGCTCCGTTGCCTATAATCGGCATGGGAGCACGCCAAAATCCGCGGCTTAAATAATCTTTGAAAAAATTTATAGCCGTGTCGATTTTGTCATTCTCCGTTCGACGTATAAGTAGAGTCCGGGTTTAGCCTATCGAGGCCACTGCCAGATGGCTCTAAATAGAAGTGAGAGGAGAATGAGATGAAATTTTTGTGCCTATACAAATCCGCGAAGGGCGAGGGCACTCCGCCAACACAGCAAGACATGGACAAGATGGAGAAGTACATTGAGGATTCGTTCAAGTCGGGGGTTTTGCTGGCGACCGAGGGCTGCCTGCCGAGCGCAATGGGCGCGCGCATACGGTTGTCGGCAGGAAAGTTTGGTGTAATAGACGGTCCATTTACTGAAGCGAAGGAGATCGTCGGCGGCTTTGCGCTCATTCAGGCTGCCTCCAAGGAAGAAGCAATCGAAACAACAAAAAGTTTTATGAGAGTTGCGGGCGATGGCGAGACGGAGATCCGTCAACTCTACGAACCAGGAATGGACTTCGCAAAAAACTAGCGACCTGCAAAACAACGGAACAGGTTTCGTCCATGCGAGACCTGTTCTCCCAATGAGTGATCGTTGGGGGTCCTGTTCTTATCAAAGCACTTGGCACCCGCTCACTCTCTTTCACAATTCACAAGGAGATATGCAATGCGATTCATGATGTTGATGATCCCCAAGGACTACGGGAAAGCCGAACCCGGCGCGATGCCGGATGTCGAAGCTGTGGCAGCAATGATGAAGTACAACAAATCGCTGCAGGAGGCTGGCGTGCTGCTGGCGATTGATGGACTGCACCCGCTCTCGATGGGTGCGCGAGTGTCGTTTACTGGCGGCAAGCCGAAGATCACCGATGGGCCTTTTAGCGAAGCCAAAGAGGTACTGGGAGGCTATTGGATGATCCAGGTTAGATCGAAAGAGGAAGCGATCGAGTGGGCGGCACGGTGCCCAGCTTCAGAAAACGATGTGATCGAAGTTCGTCAGGTGCAGGAGTTCTCGGATTTTCCAGACGACGTGCAAGAGGCAGCGGCTGGATTTTCGGAGATGCAGGCGCAGTCCACGCGACACAATTGAGCGTGGAGTCAACCGCATCGATCCTTCCAGCTTGCGTCGGTCGATTGAAGATGGTGTGATGGGTACCTGTGACAGCAACCCATGCACATCGAGCAATTGACGCGGTATGGAGGATCGAGTCGCCGAGACTGATTGCCGGTTTGACGCGAATGGTGCGCGATGTCGGAGTTGCCGAAGACCTCGCGCAGGATGCACTGGTCGCGGCGCTTGAGCAGTGGCCTGAGTCGGGCATTCCGGATAATCCTGGCGCCTGGCTTATGGCCACCGCAAAGCATCGTGCAATCGACTTCTTCCGCAGGAACAAGCGGGCCGAACAGAAGCATGAGGAGATCGGGCGACAGCTCGCCGATCAGGAGTCTCTGACGCCCGATCTGAACACCGCGTTGGACGACAACATCGGTGACGATCTTCTACGGCTCGTATTCATATCGTGCCATCCGGTGCTTTCAACAGAAGCGCGGGTTGCGCTGACGTTGCGCCTGCTCGGGGGTCTGAAAACCGACGAGATAGCGCGAGCGTTCCTCGTGACGGAGTCGACAGTGGCACAGCGGATCGTGCGAGCCAAGGCAACACTGGCCGATGCGCACATTCCCTTCGAGGTCCCCCGAGGAGCCGAGCTCGACTCTCGATTGTCTTCGGTGCTGGAGGTTATCTACCTGATCTTCAACGAAGGGTACTCCGCGACTGCGGGAGATGACTGGATGCGGCCTGCGTTGTGTGAGGATGCGCTACGCCTCGGACGAATCCTGCAGGAGCTCGTCCCGAAGGAGTCCGAGGTACATGGACTGGTTGCGCTGATGGAGATCCAGGCGTCGCGCTCAAGAGCGCGCGTTAGTCCTTCGGGAGAGCCGATTCTCCTGCTCGATCAGAACCGCGCACACTGGGATCAGCTTCTGATTCGGCGTGGACTGGCTGCGCTCGAACGTGCAGAGAAGACTGGCAGCATGCCCGGCCCCTATGCGATACAGGCCGCGATTGCCGCGTGCCATGCGCGTGCAGCAGCAGCAGAGAATACGGACTGGGCACGCATCGTCGCGCTGTACGGAATTCTGATACAGCTCACGCCCTCACCTGTTATTGAGCTGAATCGCGCGGTCGCCGTCACAATGGCATCTGGCCCGCAAGCCGGTCTCGAGTTGGTCGATTCATTGACGTCCGAACCATCGCTAAAGAACTACCATCTCTTGCCGACCGTGCGAGGCGATCTCCTTGCAAAGCTGGGGCGACACGAAGAGGCTCGCGCCGAGTTCGAACGAGCGGCCGCGCTGACACGTAATTTGCGCGAGCGCGACCTTCTGCTCAAACGCGCGCAAACATGCACGGAGAACCAGGCGCTGCCTCGTCAGTGATAAGCGAGCGAGTTGCAGGATGCCGGTTTAGAATAGGTCTTCTGAGCCATGCCTCCCCTTTCCTCTTCTCAGCCTTCAATCGGCATCGATTTCGGCACAACAAACAGCTCTATCGCGCGTGTTTCTCATGGCAGTGAGGTGGAGCTTGTGTCGTTCCCCACGGCTACCGCCGTTACAGAATCGTTTCGGTCCATCCTGTATCTCGAACAGCACAAGCAGGCGGGTCGCAGTCAGGTGAAGAGTTTTACGGGACCTGCCGGGATCGAGCACTATCTCGCGGCCGAGAATAAAGGACGATTGATCCAGTCGCTGAAGTCTTATCTTTCGAGCCGCAGCCTTACAGGAACCGAAGTGTTCGGACGACGCTACACCGTCGAGGATCTGATCTCTCGCATTCTTACCGACCTTCGGCAGAGCGCGGAAAAACAGTTTGGCGGACCGATTCGCCACGCTACTGTGGGCAGGCCCGTGCGGTTTGTAGGAGCGGAAAATAGCGATGACGACGCCTTTGCAACCGGCCGGTTACGAGAGGCGTTTCTTCACGCTGGATTTGAGTCGGTAGAGTTCGAGATGGAGCCAATTGCAGCGGCATACGCGTATGAGTCCACGCTGGACCACGACGAGCTGATCCTGATCGGCGATTTCGGCGGTGGTACAAGCGACTTTTCGCTGCTGCACGTTGGTCCGGGAGTTCGAGCCCGAGGACGCGCGGCGAAGGATCTTCTGGGAAACAGCGGGCTTGGGCTGGCGGGAGATACGTTCGATGCGCGAATTGTGCGCAAGCTGGTGTCGCCCGCGCTGGGAGCGGATTCGCTGGCGCGCTCGCTGAATAAGCTGCTGCCAGCGGTGCCTGCGTGGATCTATGCCAATCTTGAACGCTGGCACTATCTCTCGTTTTTGAAGACTCGCAATGTGAGCCAGATACTGAAGACCGCACATGCAACCGCACTTGAGCCTGAGAAGATTGAGGCGCTGATTAACCTGATCGACGAGGACCTTGGCTACCAACTTCATCAGGCGGTGCAACGGCTGAAGATCGAGCTGTCGCACGAAGAGACCGCGCGGTTTCAATTCCGCGATGGCAGCATGAACATTCAGTCGGTAGTGACGCGCGAGGAATTTGAGTCGTGGATCATCGATGATCTGGAGCTGATTGAGAGATGCGTCGATGGGCTGCTCGAGACGAGTGGAGTTGCGGCCAGTGCGGTCGACCGCGTGTTTCTGACCGGAGGCACCAGCTTCGTTCCCGCGGTACGACGCATCTTCGAGACACGGTTTACCGCGTCTCGAGTGCGGACGGGCAATGAGTTCACCTCCGTGGCCCGTGGGCTCGCGCTGCGTGCAATGGAGTCGTCTGACGTGCGCGCCTAGTTAGTTCTTCGCTGGGATCGTTGCATCGTTGCGAGCACGCCAGAGTGCTCCTTTCAGAGAATCGGCTGCGCCATCCATGACTTTGGCTTGCGGGGTTGAGCGCTTCAGTGCGGCGATGAGCGACTGCCGCACCGGGGCGATGTTTTCAAGAACGCCGCCGGTATAAGCTACGCCGATCTCACCCTGAGGGCCTGATTCCGACATCTTGACCGCCACCAGGGCCACCTGCTCGGCCAGTTCTTCTCCGGCACGATCGAGGACTGCCTGGGCGAGCTCATCTCCTGCTGCAGCGCATTCGGCTACGAGAGGCGCCAATGCGGCGAAGTCAGGGCTGGGGCGCTCGTTGGCTTTCTCGACGATCTCGCCGAGCGATTCGGTTCCCCAGTATGCGCCAATCTCATCCAGAAGAACCGTAGCGACACCACGATCCTTGGCCCAGAAGCCGGCGCGCAATGCTTCCTGCCCGATCCAGAAGCCGGAGCCTTCGTCGCCTAACGCTGGCCCCCAGCCCCCGGCGTGGTATTTGGTGCCATCGGCTACGCGGCCAACGAAGTTTGAGCCGGTGCCCGCGATGATAAGAATTCCGGGACCGCCGGAGAAAGCTCCTTCAAGAGCAATCTCCTCGTCGCCGCAGAGAACGAGCTCTCCGCCGACGACATCGCCGATCTCGCGCTGCGCCCACTCGCGCACGGCAGCAATGGTGAAACCGGCGAGTCCGATGCAGGTACGCGTAACCTCGCCAAGGCCAACTCCTGAGGCCATGGAGAGCTCGGAGAGCATCGTGCGCAGGCGTGCCGTCGCCTCGGCCTCGCCTACACGCATTAGTTTTATGCTGCCTGTGCTTGCGCGGCCCAGAATCCTTGTTTCATCCGCCAACAAACATGTTGTTTTCGTCCCACCTGCATCGATCGCCAAAAATAAACCCATAGCCAGCAATCATAAGGCACAGGGTGTACAGCTGAAAAAGTTTGTCGGGAGCGTCTGCTCCGGGCGCATTTTCTATACGCGGGAGTAAACTCATGGCCACGTCGCCCCATCAAAAAGGAGGGGCCTCTAGTTTCCATCCAGGCGAAAGGCAGGTCGTAATGGCAACCAGCCGCCGTACCCTCTTCATTGTTCTCGGTAGCATCCTCGCCCTGATCTTGATAGTTGTCCTTGCGATTCCGATGTTCCTCAACGCGGACAACTTCCGAACGCGGATAGAGTCCGCGATGTCCACATCGCTGGGGCGCAAGGTCACGCTGGGCAAGCTCAATCTCTCCGTCCTGTCCGGTGGCCTCGTCGCTGAGAACTCTACCGTAGCCGATGACCCCGCGTTCAGCAGCGAACCCTTTCTTCAGACCGGGCCCGTCAAGATCAACGTGGAGATGATCCCGCTTCTCTTCAGCCACGAGATCCACGTCACCGGTTTTACGCTGGATTCGCCACACATTATTCTGCTGCGCAAACCCAATGGAACGTGGGATTACTCAAGCATCGGCGGCGCTCATAAGACGCCCACCTCCGGCACCGAAGCGACAGTTCCAAATCTAACGATCGGCCATCTCAGAATCACCAACGGCAAGCTGACCGTCGGCACAATCACTGCCGCCGGAGCTACTCCAACAGGCGTTCGCACCTATGACCAGCTCACGCTCGAAGCCAGGGACTTCTCGTTCGATAAGGCATTTCCCTTTACGGCTTCGGCTCGGTTTCCGGGCGAAGGAACCGTCTCTCTGAAGGGCACAGCCGGCCCCATCAATCAGCACGATGCCTCCCTTACACCTTTCACCGCCCAGTTAGACATGAAGCATCTCGATCCTGTTGCTGCAGGTTTTCTCGATACGGATGCGGGCATCACCGGACTTATAGACGCCATCAACGTACAGGCCGTCTGGAACGGCCAGCAACTACACGTCGCCAACCTACTCATCGACACGCCCAAGCTCACGCTCGTCCGCACCAACCAGCCCACGACGACACAGCCCACGGCTCCAAGCAGCAACAACATGCTCAGCACGCTCACGGCAGATCATCTTCAGGTCAAGAACGGCACCCTCACCATTACAACGCCAGGTCAAACGACTCCGGCGGTGTACCAGCAACTCAATGCCGAGATCACAAACTTCTCTCCCACGACGTCCTCGCCCTTCAAGCTAAGCGCGCAGATTCCCGGCGGCGGATCTCTTACCGCCGACGGTAGCGCAGGACCACTGAACCAGATGAACGCTGCCGCTACACCGCTGAACGCGCATGCCACGCTCACACATATCGATCTTGCCTCCAGCGGAATCGTCGCTCCCGATGCGGGCATTAGCGGGCTTGCCAATATCGACATCAAAGCCATATCCGACGGCAAAACTCTCAACGCCAATGCGGCAGCCAACGTTCAGGGACTGCGCCTGGCCAAAAACGGCTCGCCGTCGCCTAAACCCGTCAATCTTCAACTCACAGTTGCTCAGAACATGCAGGCGCTCACCGGCCAGATTCAAAACGCGGTCGTCACAGTAGGCAGCGCCACAGTCAACATCGCGGGCACGTATCAGACAAGTGGCCCAACAACAGCAATCAACCTGAAGGTTACAGGCAATGGCCTCTCCATCGATGAGATTGAGGCGTTTCTTCCCTCGGTTGGAGTTCACCTGCCTACCGGATCGCGCCTGCAGGGAGGCACGCTTACGGCCACTCTCAACGTCACAGGTTCCACGGCGAATCCCATCATCAGCGGCCCGGTTCAGTTGAACAATACCAACCTCGCCGGGTTCGACCTCGGCTCGAAGCTCTCGGCTGTCACCGCGCTCACCGGAGCAAAGACCGGCTCCGTCACCGCTATCAAATCGCTCAGCACGAACATCCGCGTGGCCAACGGCGACGTCCGGACCGACAACCTCGCGATCAACGTTCCTGCGCTCGGCACCGCCACCGGAGCCGGAACCGTAAGCGCAGCGGGAGCGCTGAACTACCAGCTCGTCCTCAAGCCCACGGGTCTCCTCGGCGGAGGCTCAGGCGGCTCAGCAGCAGCTGGAGGCGGTATCGCCGGCCAACTGATGGGGATGATCCCAGGCGGAGCCGCAGGCAGCGCAGTCGGAAGCATAACCGGAGCTGCCCTCAAAAATGGCATCCCAGTCGCCATCGGCGGAACCACGGCGAATCCCACCTTTACACCCAACCTCAGCGGCATGTTGAGCAGCGGAGCCAGCGCCGCAACCAATAGCAATAAATCCCCCGCTAAGAAGCCGAACACGACTGACCAGCTAACAAACGCTCTCGGAGGCCTGCTCAAACAACATTGAGTTTTTCACTCACGAAGCCGCCCAAACCATCTCTTCATTGCGTGAAAACCTGCAGATGATACTCTTGCGCCGAAGAGCGTAACCAGCACTGCATACGCCTCCAATCATTCCAGGGAGACTGCAAGCGATCCCATGAAGCGCCTCTCGACCATCAAGCTATCGACCCCCTCGATTGCGACATTTGTGGTTCTCTCGCTCCTCTTCGCCTTGTCTCTCCCCGGGCAAGCCCAGAGCGCCGATACGTTGAACCAGGTGAAGAAGGTCTACGTCGACACCTTCGACGGAAAACCGGACGCAGCCGTGATGCGGCAGCGACTCATCGACGCTTTGCGGAAGACCCCTTCCCTTGAGATCGTGACCGATCGCGCCCAGGCCGACGCAGTCCTGAAGGCCAGAGGTGAAACCTGGGTCAAGGCCTATATCTCAGTGAATCCGCGTTCCAACAGCAGCTATCCGGTCTACGGCGGCTTCCTCGCGGCGCAGCTCATCGGCAAAGATGGCGAGACCCTCTGGTCCTACCTCGTCACGCCGAGCCGCTATCCATCGTCTGGCATCCATCAGGACCTCGCCGACCAGTTAGCCCGGAAGCTGGTAGTCGCGCTTCGCGAGACCGCTTCAGTCGGGGGCGCAGGCCGCTCCACGCAAGCCTCCGTCCGCGCGCTGAAAGCCGCCGGCGCTACCTTCCCGGCGCCTCTCTATCAAGCGTGGATTGAGTCCTTCCGGCAACGCCACCCCGACATTCAGATCACGTACAGTAGCGTCGGATCAGAGGCCGGCATTGCGCAGCTTCGCGACGGCAAGATCACTTTCGCAGCCTCGGATGTGCCACTCTCCGATGCCAGAATGGCCGATATGCCTTCGAAGGTGTTCCAGTTCGCCACCGTCATTGGGGCAGTCGTCCCCGTCTACCATCTGCCCGGGGTTGGCCGCGACCTGCGCTTCACCCCAGAGGTGCTTGCAGGCATCTATCTCGGAAAGATACGTAATTGGTCCGATCCTGCGATCAAAGCGATCAACCACGGAGTCGCGCTGCCTGACGCCGCGATCGTCGTAGTCCATCGCGACGACGGCAGTGGCACCACATTCGCCTGGACCGACTTCCTCAGCAAAACCAGCCCTGAATGGAAGGCCGCAGTAGGCAGCGGCACCACCGTAACCTGGCCCGTTGGCCAGGGCGTTCAAGGCAATGATGGGGTTGCGTCCATGGTCGATCAAACGCCCTACTCCATCGGATACACCGAGCTCACTTACGCAATTCAGCGCGGATTGAGCTACGGGACAGTTCGCAACGCCGCTGGAAACTTTACCCAGGCAAACCTCGCCAGCCTCGCCGCGGCTGTCGCCAGCGCCTCCACCCGTAACGCCGGCAACATTTACGCCCCCCTCACCAATGCCCCCGGCAAAGAAGCCTACCCTATCGCAAGCTTCACCTGGCTGCTGGTTCCGGAATCGATCCCGGACACCGCGACCAAATCGGCGGTCGCCGAGTTTCTCGAATGGATGCTAACCACCGGCCAGAAGGAGGCCTCGGGCCTCGCCTATAACCCCTTGCCAAAAGAGATCGTCGCGCGGCAACTACAAACGCTCGCCTCCTTCAAAGCCAAATAACGATCAACCTCCAGCCCGCATTGCTACCACGACCTTCGCTGTCGTAACCGCCTGCCCCACATGCCGCTGTGTATGCTCGGCGCAGTGCACCACCAAGCCGCCCACCGTGCTCTGCAGCATCTTCCGCCCTACACCGCGAGCCTCGTCGTAACTCTTCGGCGAGATCACCAGCAAACGGTCTACGGACACCTCCATCGCCTTGGCAAACTCCATAAACGTAGCCTCGCGTGACTCGCTCTCCATCTCCGTCTGCAAGGCCTTCAGCTGTCTCTTGCTCAACTGCTGACCCTCCGCATAGGTCAGCAGCCGGTCCAGGCTCCGCGCAATGTGCCGCAACTGAAACCCAACCGAGGGCAGCCCCAGCGGCCGTGCCTCCATCTCTTCGTCTGAGAGTGGAGCACACCACCGCTCCACATCCTCCGCCGCTAGTTCCAACGCGTGCAGCACCTGCCTCCGCACCGCATCCACATGCGTCAAAGTTCCCCGCAACCATGGCTCAGTCATAGCAGCACCTCCAGACTCGAAATCAAACCACACACCTCTAATCCAATCCGTCTTTCATCGCTCTTATCAGCTTTTATCCCTTTGATCACCGTTACGCCTTTAATCCGTGAAAATCCGTGCGAATCCGCAGTCGACTCAAAGTCCCTTCGCCCTCCGAAACTCCCGCACCACCTCACCCACATCCCGATGTTGCCCATCCACAGCATCGTTCATTTCCTGCACCTCTTCCGCCGACACCTTCCCGGCCAGCCTTTCCATCGCAACCTGAATCCCCGGATGCATCCTGATCGAATCTTCTCTGATCAACGGCACAGCCTGATACGGCGGAAAGTAGTGCCTATCATCCTCGAGCACCGTAAATCCCAGCGCCCGTATCGGCCCGTCGGTCGAGTTCCCCGCCACCATATCCACCTGCTGGTTTTGAAGCGCGCGATACAACAAACCCAGATCCATCGTCCGCGGAGCCTCTTTGAACTTCAGCCCATAGGTCGCTTCCAACCCACGCAACCCATCCGGTCTTTGTTCAAACTCGTACCCCACACCAAGCCGCCAGTCTGGAGCGTGCGGCACCGCATCGGAGATCGTCTTCAAACCCAGCCGCCGAGCATCGTCGCCACGAATCACCATCGCAAACGTATCTTCAAATCCCAGTGGAGGTCCCACCCGAACCCCATACTTCGACTCATACAAATCGCGCACGCGCCGCAGCACCGTCTCAGCATCACGTTGTCCTACCGGAGGCAGCGGCTGCTTCAGAATCGCCGTTAGCGCCGTGCCCGTGTACTCCACATATCCATCGATTCGCCCGCTCGCCAGCGCCTGCTGACAGATATAACTCCCCGCCAAATAAAACCGCCGTGCCACTGGCTGTCCAGTTACGGCTTCAATCTCCTGCGCCAGCAACTCGCCCAGCACCACCTGCTCGGTAAAGTTCTTCGCTCCAATCGTCACTCGCGAGGATCGAGGCGGCGCACACGCCGTCAGAAGTTGCAGCCCTATCACGGCGAGCAAAAAGAAGAGAAAGCCTCGTGAGACTCTTCCCCGATCAGCACCATCGCTTGACAAAAGCGCTTCGCAGAAAAGGCCCTCCTTTGTGCTTCCTCTACCCGGCCCCGCATGAAAGTACGACCCTAAACAACCTGTTTTGAATACTTTGACACATAAAGATAGGGGTAGGGGGTACCAGTCCGCTCTCATGCTCGCCGCACCGACATCTTCTTCTCCAACAGCCCCAAACCAGCATCCGCCACCAGAGCCAGCAGCGCAGCCGGAATCGCCCCGGCGAGTACAAGTCCGTTATCCACGCTGGCCACACCGCGAAAGATCAGTTCCCCCAATCCCCCCGCGCCAATCGCCGCCGCAATCGTAGCCACACCAACGCAGGTAACAGTAGCGGTCCGCAGACCAGCCAGAATCACACTCGCCGCAATGGGCAATTCCACCTTGATCAACCTCTGCCAGGAGGTCATCCCCATCGCATTAGCCACATCCACCAAGGCCTCATCGACACTGCCGATCCCCGCATAGGTATTTCGCAGAATCGGCAGCAGCGCGTAACCCGTCAGCGCCAGAATCGCCAGCCTCGCAGCGTTCTCCCCCAGCCAAGGAACCGGCAGCAGCAGCCCAAACAGCGCAAGGCTCGGCACCGTCTGCACAATGTTGGCAAAGCCGATTACTGGCCCCGCAAATCTCCTCTTTCTACTGAGCAGAATTCCGAGCGGCAACCCTATCGCGGTTGCCAAAAGCATCGCTGAAAGCGTAAGCCATAGGTGCTCAAACGTCAGCCGCCCGATCTCCCACCCGTGAGATTGAAGGAACGCTATCACTTTGGCTCCCAATGATGTACAGCCCGAACATAATTCTTCACATAAGGATTTTCAGACTTCGAAACCTCTTCCGGCGTCATGTCTCCGACGATCGCTCCATCGGAAAGGAATATGACTCTACTGGCCAGATAGAGCGCTTCCTCGAGATCGTGTGTCACCAGCACGACCGTCTTCTTCACGCGCTCCATCAGCCCCAGAAGCATGGTCTGCATCTCTGCCCGAGTGAGCGGATCCAGCGCGCCGAAAGGCTCATCCATCAGCAGGACCTGCGGATCGGTAGCCAAAGCCCTCGCGAGTCCCACGCGCTGCCTCTGCCCGCCCGAAAGCTGCCACGGATACCGCCGCCGGTACTCCTCAAAATCCAGCCCGGCAAGCTCCAGCACTTGCTCCACCCTGGCGGCTTTCTCATCAGCAGAACGCCCCGCCAACTCCAGCGCCATCGCAGCATTTCGCTCAACCGTCATGTGCGGAAACAGGCCCGTCTCCTGAATGACATAGCCAATGCTCCGCCGCAAAGCGACCAGATCATATTCCGTCGTGGCCTTATCACCCACCCGCACCTCACCCGAGGTAGGCATCACCAGCCCGTTGACCATCCGGAGTAGCGTCGTCTTGCCCGATCCGCTGCGCCCCAGCAGAGCAGTGGTGGTTCCCGCCTCCAGTTGCAGCGAGATATCGCGCAATAAAAGACGCCCACCTGCCAGCGTGTAGCTCACCTTCGCGAACTCAACGCCAACCGTGGGCATGTCCCTCTATCGAATGCGGCTTTTTGAAGTTACTGCGCCACCTCAGGCGCAGCTTCCGCTGCAGGTTCCGTTCCCGGCTGTCCCTTTACGCGGACCACAGTAATCTTCTCGAACCCTTCCTTGAACGTCGGCGGCTTCAAGCGTTCCGCCATCTTTTGCATCACTTCGTCCGTCACGGCGCGGTCGCGCTTGCTGTTCCGCTCCATGCATACGGCCAGCGGAACGTCGAAGAACACAGCCTGCACCTCATACCCGAAGCTCTTCGCCATCTTGATCCACTGCCGTCGCTCGTGAGGAGAGAGGTTCGTGGCGTCGACATAGTTCCACGGCATCTTTGCGATCAGCCGCGCCCGCAGCAGGCTCCGCAGGGTTGAGAAGACCAGCCCCTGATAGCGCTGCTCCGTAATGTCGTCAAACAGCAAAGTCCGCAGCAGGTCACTCGAAAGCGGCGTTACGCCCCGGCGCTTGTACCAGGTCGTTTTGCCCGATCCAGGTAACCCAATCGTCAGTACCACATAGCCCTTCGGAGACTTCAATGCGGTCTGTTCGGCCGGAGGGGTACCCAGCTGTTCCGGCTGCGTCTCAATTTCGATCTTCCGCTCTGGCTCGACAACCGCAGGCACCGGTGCAGCGGCTACGGGTTCCGCTGGCTCTGGAATTTGTTGAGTAACCGGTTCAGCCGCAATCGGTGCAGGCTCATGGTCGCGCACTGGCGCGGCTTCCGGATACTGTGGTCTCAGGGGAGCAGGCTGGTTTGCTGGCAGTTCCTGCCCGCTCTTCCCCGTGGACTCCGATTCGTTCGGTCCACGTCTAGGGCGTCGTCTCATCTTTTCGCGCATCCAATCGCGCAGTTCGCGCATATCTCGCTTATAACAGAGGGTGGAAGGCTCCCGCAAATCTTCGCACCTCCGACGGTACTCCCGGTCAGCCCGCTCGACCTCTTTTTTTGCCTGCAAAATTAAATCGCCCATTCATATAGGTTCGTTACCCTTCGACTTTATCGAGGTGAACGATGGAAAGTGCAACCACTGAACTCGATCAACTGCAGCGCGCCTATCAATCCGCCGTTGAGGCCTGGATCGCGGCCATCCGCTACGAAGAAGCACTCGCCTCCGCCGAGCACTCCGTCGCCGACATCGATCGATGGGAAGAAGCGGACTCCGCTGAAGAAGACGCACGCGATAAGGTGAAGGTCGCCAAACGAGACTACGAGGACGCCCTGCGCGAGAAGTTCTTCAATTTCTAAAGCCGCCACGCACCCCCTCCTGTCGGATCTGCGGAAAGCAACGGCTTTACGTGTTTGTTTGCGCCGCCTCAGCCTCGGTGATAGATTCCCTTCTGGTGGAGTGCAGGCCATTCCACCGCGTTCTACAATCAACATCAGTGCATTTACTCGGATAGGAGCAATCGCAATCATGGCAGTAAAGGTAGGCATCAACGGCTTCGGCCGCATCGGACGCAACGTCTTCCGCACCGCTCTCGGCAACCCGGACATCGAATTCGTCGCCGTAAACGACCTCACCACACCGGCCACGCTCGCGCACCTGCTCAAGTACGACTCTATCCTCGGCAATCTCAAGAACGAGATCGGCCACGGCGAGGATTTCATCTCCGTTGATGGGAAAAAAATCAAGGTCTTTGCCGAACGCGATCCGGCCAAGCTGGACTGGGCCAGCGTAGGCGCCCAGGTCGTCGTCGAATCCACCGGATTCTTCACCGACGCCGAAAAGGCCAAGGCCCACCTCGGCAGCACGGTCAAGAAGGTCATTATCTCGGCTCCGGCGACCAACGAGGACATCACTATCGTCCTCGGTGTCAACGATGACAAGTACGATGCGTCGAAGCACAACGTCATCTCGAATGCGAGCTGCACCACGAACTGCCTCGCGCCGATCGTCAAGGTGCTAAACGATACCTTCGGCATCGCGTCGGGCATTATGACGACGATCCACAGTTACACCAACGATCAGGTCATCCTCGACACTCCGCACAAGGACCTCCGCCGCGCCCGCGCCGCCGCTCTCAGCATGATTCCGTCGAGCACCGGCGCCGCTAAGGCCCTCAAGCTCGTCATCCCCGCGATGGACGGCAAGCTTGACGGCTTCGCGATCCGCGTCCCGACACCGAACGTCTCGGTCGTCGACCTCACTTTCGTCTCCGAAAAGCCGATTGACGTCAAGAGCGTCAATGCTGCTCTTAAAGCGGCCTCCGAAGGCGAGCTGAAGGGCATCCTCGGCTACACCGACGAAGAGCTCGTCTCCTCGGATTTCAAGGGCAACGCACTTTCAAGCATCGTCGACTCCAAACTGACCAAGGTCATCGGCAATACGGGCAAGGTGATCAGCTGGTACGACAACGAGTGGGGCTACTCCAACCGCGTAAAGGACCTGATTCTCTTCCTCGTGAAGAAAGGTCTGTAACTTAGGGACGCAAATCAGCGGTTACATGCAACTCGGCCTCGATGTCATTCATCGAGGCCGAGCTTCTTTTGCTCAACAGAACTTACATCAAATCAACTTGCTTCTTAGTAAAATGGAATAGGGAACATCATGGACAAGACCATCCGCAAAGTAACCGACCCCATTGCCCAGCAGGAGGAAACCTACCTCTACTGGCAAAGTGTCTCCGATTCCGAGCGCATGAATGCAACATGGGAATTCACGTTGGACATTTACCGTATGAAAGGCCTCGTCAAGGATGCACAAGGACTTCAAAGAACTGTTGTCCATATTCAACGCGGATAATGTCCGTTACATGATTGTCGGTGGCTATGCTTACGCGCGGTACACGGAGCCGCGCACCACGAAAGATCTCGACATCTTCGTTCGGCCCGATCCTGAAAACGCGATTTCAATTTACCGCGCACTTGCAAAGTACGGAGCCCCTCTTGGCGAAGTAAGTATTGATGACTTTACCAAGCCGTCTACGGTATTTCAGATCGGCGTAGCTCCATTCCGCATCGATATCATCTTCAACATCGATGGCCTCTCCTTCGACGAGGCCTGGTCCTCCTCGGAACCTGCGCTCGTGGATGACGAAATTCCCGTTCGATACATCTCTTGCGATGGACTGATTAAAAATAAGCTCGCCTCGGCACGTCCCCAAGACCTCGTGGATGTGGATAAGCTTCGCCATGCCGCAGATACAAAAAGACGCCACTTGGCGAAGAAAATGGAGCACCATCCATGACCCGCACCAACATCCCCGGCACATCCCCTTACGAGCCAATCATCGGTTTCTCCCGCGCTGTACGCATCGGCAACCACGTTCACGTCTCCGGCACAGGCCCGGTCGGGGCAGATCACGGCGACATCGCCCAGCAGACCGAGCAGTGCCTCAGCATCATCGCCACGGCACTTAAAAATGCAGGCGCCTCGGTCGAACATATCTACCGGACTCGCATGTACCTCACCCACACCTATGACTGGGAGATCGTCGGCCAGGTTCACGGCAAATACTTCTCCGGCATCCGCCCGGCCGCCACCATGGTTGTCGTTAAAGAGCTGCTCAATCCCGCCTGGCGTATCGAAATCGAAGCAGACGCCTACATTCCCGACTAAAATCGGAGGCCATGGAGCCTTCAGCCGATCGCCGCCCCTCTCTGCTGCTTATCATTGCAGGTGCCGCGCTGCTCATCGGCACCCTCGACCTCATCGACGCCTTTGTCTTCTTCGGCTATATAGGCGTCCCGGCGATCCGAGTTCCGCAGTCCATCGCTACCGGCTTCCTCGGCCAACTCGCCTATCACGACGGGATGGTCTCCGCTGCCTTCGGCCTGGTTCTTCACTACTTGATCGCCTTCGCCGTCGCCGGGACCTACATGTATATCAGCGGCGAACTCCCGCTCCATCGGAAACCAATCCTATCTGGAGCCATTTATGGCGTCGCCGTCTACTGCGTCATGAACTATATCGTCATTCCGATATCCAACTTCTACCCTCAACCTCACTTCGCCGTCAGGCCCTTCCTTAACGGCATCATCGGACACATACTGCTGATCGGTATCCCTCTGGGGCTCATCGCCAAGCGTTATGTTCAGGGGCCGAAAAAGAAGAACGCATGAACATTTCGCCTAGTAGCCATTCGAACCGCTATCATTGATTCTGCTTCTGATATCTCTAATCAACCTCATCGGAGGGCACGCCCTCCTCGGCTCTGAATTGTCGAACTTCACTTACTGTCAAAGAAGGAAATCGAATGTCCAAGCTGTCCATCCGCGATCTAGACCTTACCGATAAGCGCGTCCTCATCCGAGTCGACTTCAACGTTCCGCTGTCCAAAGACGGCCTGCAGATCACTGATGACACTCGCATCCGCGAGACCCTTCCTACCATTGAGTACGCCCTTCGTCGCCGCGCCAAGGTCATCCTCTGCTCTCATCTCGGCCGTCCCAAGGGCAAACCCGTCGAGACCATGAGCCTGCGTCCCATCGTCGATCACCTTCGCCATCTCCTGGATCACGTCCTCGACGAAGACGAGAACGTAGCCTTCTCCCCTGACTGCGTAGGCGAGATCGCCACCGAGCTCGCCAACAATCTCGAGTCACGCCAGACCCTCCTGCTCGAAAACCTCCGCTTCCACGCCGAGGAAGAGGCCAACGACCCAGCTTTCGCCAAGCAACTCGCCTCACTCTGCGACATCTACATCAACGACGCCTTCGGGAGCGCCCACCGCGCCCACGCTTCAACCGAAGGCATCACCCACTACGTCAAGGTCGCCGCTGCCGGTCTCCTCATGGAGAAGGAGCTGACCTACCTCGGCAAGGCGCTCAGCGAACCCGACAAGCCATTCGTAGCCATCATCGGCGGAGCCAAAGTCTCCGACAAGATTCAGGTCATCGACAACCTGCTCGACAAGGCCGACGCAATCATCATCGGCGGCGGTATGGCCTACACCTTCCTCAACGCACAGGGCCAATCCACCGGCAAATCCCTCGTCGAAACCGACAAGATCGACGTCGCCAAAGCCGCGCTAGCCAAAGCCCAAGCCAAAGGCGTCCGCTTCCTCCTTCCTATCGACCACGTCCTCGCCGACAAGTTCGCCCCAGACGCCAAGACGCAGATCTTTTCCGGCACCGGCGGCTTCCCTGCCGATCTCATGGCCCTCGACATCGGCCCCAAATCCATCGCACTCTTCGAAGACGAGATCTCCGAGGCCCGCACCATTATCTGGAACGGCCCCATGGGCGTCTTCGAGATGCCCGCCTTCGCCCACGGCACCAACCAGATCGCCGCAGCCGTCGCCCGCAATCGCGACGCCACCACCATCGTGGGCGGCGGAGACTCGGTCGCCGCCGTCCACCAATCCGGTGTAGCCAACCGCATCACACACATCTCAACCGGAGGCGGAGCCAGCTTGGAATTCCTTGAAGGAAAGATCCTTCCGGGGGTTGCTGCGCTTACGGAGAAATAGCAGAAATGGATGGCCTGCTTTGGCCACTGATCGGAGTGCTCCTCGGTATTTGTACCGCCGCGGCCTGCCTTTCGTGGCCTCCTCTTCGTCGTTTCACCCTTGCTGCGCTGATTGCCATTCCAGTCACTTCGGTCGTGTTCCTTCTCGGTGCATTCGTCATCGCGGACATGAATCCAGCACGCGAGTATGGCGCAGCGTATATACCAAATGGTATGGAGCATAATCCGACCTGGTTTCATTACCTGATATGGATAATCTCAACTCTCGCCACTCTTTTATCCATTTCCTGGCTTATAGTTCGCCTACAGGCGTGGATCATCGAAGAAGTAAAGTCATATTTCAAGCCCATATCAGTAAGCATTCTCGAAGATCACGACAAGCTTTGATTTTTGAATTCCACAAAATATCTTCTCTTCCCTGAACAAAGCCAAGATGCAATACTGATCCCCACGATGCGCAAACCCCTGATCGCTGCCAACTGGAAGATGTACAAGACCCCGAAGGAATCGCTAGCCTTCCTTCAAGAATTCCTTCCCATGGTGAAGGACCACACGGCCAGTCAAATCGCTATCTTTCCCACGATGTCCTCGCTCGGCTACGTGATCGAAGCCACGAAAGGCACCAACGTCTCAGCCGGCGCGCAGACCATGCACTGGCTCAACGAAGGTCCCTACACCGGCCAGACCTCGCCCACCATGCTTGAAAGCATCGGCTGCACCAAAGTCCTGCTCGGCCACTCCGAGCGCCGCATCTACGCCCACGAGACCGACGACATGGTCAACTGGAAGCTCAAGGCTGCCCTCGAACACGATCTCGTCCCCATCGTCTGCGTAGGCGAGACGCACGACAAGCGCGAATCCGGACTCACGGAAGCGGTCCTCTGCTGGCAGATCGCCTGCGCACTCAACGGCATCGGCGGAGATTTTTGCGGCCAGCTTGTGATCGCATACGAGCCCGTCTGGGCCATCGGAACCGGCAGCGTGGCCACTCCGCAACAAGCCAACGACGCCCATGCCATCATTCGCCGCGAGGTCGCCGCGCACCTCGGCCATAACTGCGCCGATGGTATGCGCATTCTCTATGGCGGCTCCGTAAAGCCTGACAACGTAGCCAGCCTGATGGCTCAGCCAGAGATCGACGGCGCGCTCGTCGGAGGAGCCAGCCTCGACCCCCGCTCCTTCGCCAACATCATCTTCAACGCAACCAGCTAGGCCTACCGAACTACCCCAGCCTGATCCATCGGCCAGTAAACAAACGCCGCCTTGCCGTAGATCAGGTCCCGCTCCACCGGCCCAAAGTCGCGGCTGTCGCTCGAGATCGACCGGTGGTCTCCCATCACAAAATATTCATTGTCAGGAATAACCAATCCAGGCAGCGAGCGATCATCCGTAAACCGAACCGGCACATAGTTCTCCTTGATTGCGTTGCCGTTCACATACACCAGCCCATGGTCGATCCGCAGATCGTCTCCGGGGAGCGCAATCACCCGCTTGATATAGCTCTTCGTATGATCGTGCGGATAAAGAAATACCACCACGTCACCGCGATGAATCTCGCCGATCTTATACGCCATCTTATTGATGAACAGGCGATCCTGGTCCTCGAGCATCGGCAACATGCTCGTGCCTTCCACGCGCACCGGCTGATAGAGAAAGATAATGATGAACGCCGACACAACAATCGAGACCACCATGTCCCGAAACCACGAGCGCATCCCACCCTTCGCGCTCGGTGCCACAGGCGTCTCCCCGGAATCTGGGTTCGGCTGCAAACCCTTCTGTTCTTGCGTCTCCACGATCTCTTTTCGATCCTCTATCATTTAGACGCACCAACCGGCGTATCGCTAACCAACCCCGTCAGCCCAAGCCCCGGCACGAGAATTTTACCGTTTAGACCCGCTGGCGACCAGGCCTCCACAATCTCCCTCGCCAGCCGCCCAATCAGCACTTCTCCTTCATTATCAGCCGTCCAGCTCTGATCCACATTCTCATAGGTAAAGATAGACAGAACCATAGGCCCGGTCCTCCCCGCAACAATTGCCACATCCGCCCGAACCGCATCCAGGCTGCCCGTCTTGCTGGCAATCGCCGACCCGGTCTCGCTCGAGTCCAGCTTTTCCAAATACCGGGGAATCGTATTCCGATAAAACTGGTTTCTCAGCATCTTCAGCGCTACCTCGCAGATCGCGGCATCTCCCGGCAGCGCGGCCTCGCCCGGCCCAGCCAACTGACACCTGCCGATCCGTTCCATCACCATGGCCATCTCACGCGCTGTCGTCTTACCAAGCCCGAACTTCGGCTGGTCAGCAGGCATCGGTCCTGTAGCCGGCTTCATCACCTTTTTGTAGAGATGCGTATCCTTCAATCCCAACCCGGCGATTCGCGCATTAATGGCGTCCACTCCAAACCGGTCGATTGCCAGATTCGTCGCGGTGTTGTCGCTCACGATCACCATCATCGCCAGGACATCCTTCAGGGTTAACTGCACGGGAGCGTCAAAAAACATCAACACACCGGAGCCGCTGACGGCATCCCCGCTTGCCAGCGTCAGCTTCTCGTCCCAGTTCGCCTTGCCCGCGCGAACCTGCTCCATCGCTTCAAACAGAATTGCCAGCTTAATCACGGATGCCGTCTGTACAGGCCTGTCCGCATCGATCTCCACGCTTTTGCCCGTATTGAGCTGCGTCGCGTACAACGCAACATGCCCGTGATGCGCTCTGGCCAGCGTTGTCAGCTTCTCTTGCAACGGCCTGTCCACTCGCTGCGGCCGCGCTTCGCCCACAAGCAGAACAGACGCAGCAATCCCCACAGACAGTACTCGAAGACTCCGACTGATTGGCATATCCAGAATCTTACAGGCTGGCCTTTCGATACTACGAAATTCAGCAGACCAGCCGCTGTCGCAGACAAATTTTAGACAGATCTCGGTAACACATTTCCCAGCGCTCGACTACTCAAAAAGCGAGGAACCCGCCTCAGCAATGGGTCCAGTCAACGCAAAGCTTTTGTTTACGCATCCAAGAGGGATAGGACTAGAATGGCTGCTGAAGTGCAGTAGGACTTATATGGCAACTCTAACCATGCTCGAACCGGCCACCACGCCAAAGCCCGTAAATCGCGGACCCTCTGACTTTCACGAACTCACCACGGAGACAGCAAACGTAGCCTCCGAAGGGTTTGATACCAAGTCCGCCATCGAGATAGCCCGCATCATCAATCATGAAGACGCCAAGGTAGCCGCCGCCGTCCGGAAGGCGCTGCCTGAGATCGCCCTTGTCATCGACACCGTCGCCCGTTCGCTCCGCGACGGAGGCCGCCTCATCTACGTCGGCGCCGGCTCCAGCGGACGCATCGCCTCGCTCGATGCCTCAGAGTGTCCACCCACATATTCCACCCTACCCGCGCAGGTCCAATACATCATGGCTGGCGGCCCCAAAGCCCTCGCCTCCGCCTCTGACGTCAATGAAGACTCGCCTGAGATCGGCCAGCGTGACATCGCCCGCCGCCGACCCACCCGCAAAGATATCGTCATCGGCGTCTCCGCCAGCGGCACCACCCCCTACGTCGTCGGTGCCGTCGAGTACGCCCGCGCACGCGGAGCGAAAACCGCCGCGGTCACCTGCAACTACGGCACTCCCCTTGCAGACGTCTCCGACACGACCATCGTCGCCGAGGTAGGCGCCGAAGTCATCTCCGGCAGCACGCGCATGAAGTCCGCAACCTCCCAGAAGATGATCCTCAACATGATCACTACGGGCGCCATGACCCGCCTGGGCTATGTGTACGACAACCTCATGGTCAACGTGCACATGAAGAACGCAAAGCTGGTCGAGCGCGGCATCCGTGTCCTCATGAAGGTCTGCGATATCGACCGGGACACCGCGATCCGCACCATCAAGTCCGCAGGCAAATCCATCCCAATCGCCGTGGTCATGCTCAAGGCCAACGTCGACAAGATGGAAGCAGTCCGTCGCCTCACCAAGTCCGACGGCAACGTCCGCCTGGCCATCGACGACTCAAGGCTCGAGCTTTAAACAACGATCGATCTTGCCAATAAAAACCGCGCTCCGAGCCAAAACTACTTTGAGACACATAGGCACGCTTGCATGCATGCCATTATTGTTCTTGGCCACAGTGTCCTCTACCAACGCCCAGCAGAAAACACCGAAGAGCTACGACTGCGTGCGTGCGAAGAAGCCAATCCATATCGATGGGAAACTGAACGACCCTGCGTGGAAAACCGCAGCCTGGACAGATCTCTTTGTCGATATCGAAGGCGATATAAAACCGTCACCGCGCTTCCGTACGCGAGCGAAGATGCTTTGGGACGACGACTATCTCTACATCGGTGCCGAGATGGAAGAGCCGGATCTCAAGGCAAAGCTAACGGAACACGATTCCGTAATCTTCCATGACAACGACTTCGAAGTCTTTCTGAAGCCGCCCACCGGGACACCCGGATACTACGAGTTTGAGATCAATGCGTTGAACACATCCTGGGACCTGTTTCTAAGCAAGCCCTATCTTGACGGAGGCAAAGCGGACAACTCCTGGGACATCCCAGGGCTGAAAACCGCCGTGGCGCTCCAGGGAACCCTGAACAACAGTAGCGATAAAGATCGCGGCTGGACTGTCGAAATCGCAATCCCATGGACAGCATTTCAGTCACGCCTCCCGGTAGCAAAGCCAGTCTCCGGAACCGAGTGGCGTGTTAACTTCAGCCGCGTCGAATGGAAAACAGGCCAGCCAAAAGAGGACAATTGGGTGTGGTCGCCGCAAGGGATCATCAACATGCACGTTCCTGAAAAGTGGGGATACGTCCGCTTTCGTTAGCGTGCACTGAACCTTGCATCCTCCTTTCAGTCGACCAAGATAATCGCAACCTTTTCCGCAAAACCTCGTCTATTCCTCCAGAAAAGCGGCTATTGGGCCGCTACAAGGAGCACTCCTGATGAAGCGCAGCCTTCTCTCCACCTCTCTAGCCCTGGCTCTCTCTGGCGCTTTCGCCTTCGCGCAATCGGCCACCACCACCCCAGTCCCCACGGGAAAGCACTACCGTCAGCACACTCATGATCCCCAACGAGAGGCCGCCAGGCTCACTAAAAAGCTCAACCTCTCCCCTGACCAGACCGCAAAGCTCGAGCCCATTCTGGCCGATCACAGCCAGAAGATGGCAGCACTAAGAAGCAACACCTCGCTCTCACACGAGGAACTGAAACAGAAGGCGCTCGTCATTCACGAAAACACGAAACAGCAGCTCGCCACGGTTCTCACTCCCGACCAGTTCCAGCAGATGAAGTCCATGCATCCGCACCATCGCCACGGTGCTCCACTACAGGGCCAATCACAGGCCGCCCCGCCAACCGGTTTCTAGCAAATAAAGGGGCGGACAAGTCTCCGCCATTTTTCACTCAACCGCAGAATTTCTTCGCCACGAAAACCGCCGCCCCACAATCCCTTTTACTATCAGGTGATCGGTAGCGGCCGTCATACCTACCCCCACGCCAAAGTTGATCTCCCAATTGGGCGAAACGTTGAGGTCCGTCACCGCAAAAAGTTGCTGCTGCTGATCTCGCAGTGCGGCGATACTCCTCAGCGAGCCATAATCGCCGTAGTACTCCACTCCCCCGCTGATCTTCTTCGTAAAGTCGTACCCCACCTTCACCGCCGGCGCGAACGCAACCCCTTGCGAAACATCCGGCCCATGCCAGGTCCGCTCGAACGCCGGATTGACCGCGAAGTACCATCGCCCAATCGACTTATCGACAATCGGCCGAATCTCCCACGTCCACGTGTCCGGCGAATATTGCGCCCTCTGGTACCCCACCTCCGTCGACAAACTCACGCCCACGGGCCAGTGCCATTGCTCCGGAACCCTTACCCTTGGGCGAATATGGTCACCCACCCACTGCACCCCGTGTCCATCCTGAGCACTCGTAAAAACGTAGAAGCCAACCTCCGACCAACTGGTTATCCCCTGCGTAATCTCAATCGTCTCGTGCAGTTGATGGTTTGTCGGATAAACCCCGTCAATCTCCTGCCCCTGCCCCTGAAGGGTGTAGTTCGAATGCAGTTCCACCATCGTGGTCTTAGGTGGCACCGTGTCTGATCCGTAGACCTGAATCTCGTAGTTCCCTTGCGCCCACAGGCTACCGGCGCCGAAAAGGCACATCATCACCGGCAACAGGAATCTGCCACCCTTTGGATGGCGAAAGAACTTATGCATATCGAAACAACATCATGAAACCATTATCCATGTGGTCCTGTTGATGACAATGAAACAGCGAGAGCCCCGGGTCGTTTGCTGTGAATTCCACGTCTGCCTTTGTTCCTGCTTTCACCAGCACAGTGTCCTTAATGATGCCACGGATCGGTACGCCATTCAGCCGCTTCAACTCAAAGCTATGCCGGTGCAAATGCACCGGATGATCATCCTGGCTCTTATTCTCCATCGCCAACCTGTACCGCTGTCCCTCTTTCAAGACCGGACTCTCCGTATTCGGAAACGACCGTCCGTTGATCATCCACTTATCCATCGCCCCATGTCCGGCGAACTTCGACTCAAAGACCAGCGGAATCTCTACCACTTCCCCCGCGGCCTTCTCTCCCTCACCCGCCTCTCCAAACTGGACGTAATCCCAAAGCAGATCATTCGGCTGCTGCCACACAGGCTGTCCGGCGCTACCAGCGTATTCCACAACTACGCCCATGCCCGCCCGCATTACACTCTTCCTCACCTCGCCCATCACCCACACCCCGGGATTATCCATCGTCACCACCGCGCTCACTCGCTCAGCGGGAGACAACCGAAGCATTGGAACCTTCCTCGTCCGCGGCACCGCATTCCCGTCCAGTGCCACAACCTCAAACTCATGCCCAGCCAGCGCGACCCAATGCACTTCCGTAGCGCTCGCGTTGAGCAGGTGCAGCATCAGCCTATCCGCCGGCTTCACCCGGATGGGCTCTCCAAACCCGAGCATCTTTCCGTTGATCGTCGACTTGTCATAGCTGGCGCTCATCGACCCGTCACCGCTTCCCATCAGATGGCCGCCCCAATCCTGCAGCACGACGAACTCTTCCCGGTCGAACCGTCCTGCATCCTCCTTCGGCTCGATGTACAAAAATCCATGCTGCCCGCTATACAAACCCCGCCCCAAATCCTTACCTGCGAGCACATGCGAGTGGTACCACCGCAACCCCGAAGGCCGCGGCGCAAACTCATACCTCTTTTTCTTTCCTGGCACCAGATGCGGCGTCCCCTGCTCCATCGCTCCGTCTATCTCTGACGGCAGAAACAGCCCATGCCAATGCAGCATCTCATCGACCTTCGTTCCATTGGTCACATCAATCGTCACCGTCCTGCCTTCTTTCAGCCGCAGCAGTGGCCCCGGAGCCTTCCCGTTATAAGCTGTCGTTTTAACCAGCGTTCGGGGCGCAATCTCCAGGACACTCGGCGCAATCTCAATGCTGTAATCTGCTGGCCCCTCGGACCGTGCCGCGAGCGCCGCACCTGCCACGGCCATCCCAGATAGCCCCATCATCTGTCGCCGGGTCATCATCTTCACATCCTACCAACTGCACCCATCGCACCCCGAACCACCCCAGCCACCCATTTCCACGGAAAATCCCCGTAAACTAACCGGATGGACAAGTTCGTTGTACGCGGCGGAAACCCCCTTCTAGGCACAATTCGAGTCTCCGGAGCAAAAAACTCCGCCCTTCCCTGCATGGCCGCCGCCATCCTCACCGAAGACGAGGTCATCCTCGAAAACATTCCCCAGGTCCGTGACATCGAGACCGAGCGCAAGCTCCTCGCCTCCATGGGCGCCGAAGTCGAGCTAGGCTACGGCCGCGCCCAGCACCGCACCCGCATCAAGTGCGGCATCCTCTCCGACCCCGTCGCCAAGTACGAGATCGTCAAGACCATGCGCGCCAGTTCGCTCGTCCTTGGGCCGCTCGTCGCCCGCACCGGCATCGCCCGCGTAGCCATGCCCGGCGGCTGCGCTATCGGTGGCCGCCCCATCGACCTCCACATCAAAGGCCTCGAAGCCATGGGCGCTACCATCGTCTACGACCATGGCTACCTCGAAGCCCGCGCTGACCGTCTCAAAGGCGCGCACATCGTCTTCGACAAGATCACCGTCACCGGAACCGAAGACCTCCTCATGGCCGCCACCCTCGCTGAAGGCGAGACCATCTTCGAGAACTGCGCCCGCGAGCCCGAGGTCACCGACCTCGCTGCCCTGCTCATCGCCATGGGCGCAAAGATCGAAGGCGCAGGCACCGGAACCATCCGCGTCCAGGGCGTCACCAGGCTTCACGGCGCTCGCCACCGAATCAATCCCGATCGCATCGAAGCCGGCACCTTCCTCATCGCCGGAGCCATCACCGGTGGCGACCTGAACGTCGACAGCTGTGAACCCAAACACCTCGGCGCAGTCATCGCCAAGCTCGAGCAGTGCGGCGTCAAACTCGACGTTGGCACCGACAACATCCGCGTCCGCTCCGGCGGAGCCACAGGCGAACTTCACGCCGCCGACATCTCCACAGAAGAGTACCCCGGTTTCCCTACCGACATGCAGGCCCAGTTCATGGCGCTCGCCACGCAGGCCGAAGGCACCACCACGGTGATAGAAAACATTTTCGAAAACCGCTTCATGCACGTACAGGAGCTAATCCGCATGGGCGCGAACATCACCATCTCGGGACGCACCGCCACCATTCGCGGCAAAAGCCCGCTGCAATCAGCAGCCGTCATGTGCTCCGACCTTCGCGCCTCCGCGTCCCTCGTCCTCGCAGCCCTTGTAGCCGACGGCGAAACAATCCTCGACCGCGTCTACCACCTCGACCGAGGCTACGAGCACTTCGAAGAGAAACTCCGCGGAGTAGGCGCACAGATCCGTCGCATGGGAGACGTTTTCGGTAGAAAGTAACCGAATAGGTTACAAATAAGCCAGTTCTTTCCGATACTCAAAAGCATCCAGCCCCTCTGCCCCATAGAATCGTGGCACCGTTGCAACTCGCTGATACCCTATCCGCTCATAAAAGCGGATAGCCTTCTCATTTTCCGTGAACACATGCAGTTCCATCCGCAGTGCTCCCGCCGTTTCTACAAGCATCTCCACGGCTTCCATCATGCGCCCCGCCAAACCTCGCCGCCTGTACTCCGCAGCAACATCGAGCGTCACGACATAGCCGCGCAAGCCCGCTGACACACGGTCGAGATGCGCAATCACAAATCCGACGATCTCGCCCCGCTTTTCCGCGATCAGGCTGACAGCATTGCGAGCCTCAGCATAGGCCTGCATCGATCGTCGATCGAAGCGAAACTCCTCATCAAAACATCTCTCATCCAGGCGAACGATCTCATCCAGATCGCCCTTTAGATACTCCCGCAGAACAACCTCATCCACCTTGGTCATTCTCGTTCTCCACCCAAAACAAAATGCGCTCCGTCCCGTTATACAGAACGAAGCGCATTCAGCAAAATCTACTACTAGAACTGAAACTTGGCGCTCAACTGAAGCTGCCGTGAAGATCCGCCATCGCTCGTAGGAAAGCGAGTCGATGTAATCTGCCCAAAGGTCGATGACGTTGTATTACCGCTGGGCTGACCGAAGTTAGGATGGTTGAGAATATCGAAGGCATCAGCGCGCAGCCTCAAATTAAGATGCTCCGTGATCTTCGTATTCTTCTCTCCCGACAGATCAAGTGAAGCGAACCCAGGACCATAAACCATATTCCGAGACATATTTCCTAGACTGTTGCTCGTGTTCTGGTAGCTGCATCCGGATATAACTCCAGTGCTCGGGCATACAGTGGATTGAATAAAAGCCACATTGGTCCCTGCAGTCTGGACCTTCCTGGTCACATTCCGCCCCACCAGATTGGGACGAATCACTGCCGGACTCGAAACACCGGTAAAGCTTGATGTATTGGTGAGATTTACCGGATTGCCAGTCTGGTACTGCATGATAGTCGACAAGCTATAACCTTCCACGAACCGATTGCCCTTGAACGGCAAGTTATAGATCGCAGTCCCCGAATAATGATGGCGCGTATCAAAGTCCGAAGGCCCATAGTTATTGCTGGGATTGGTGCTGTCCTGGAAGGTATAGACGCCCTGCGATCCGAGTGAGTTCGTATCCAGCGACTTCGAGAAGTTGTAGTTCATGTTGAACTCAAGCCCATGACCGATATTCTTGCTGGCGGTCAGCCACATCGCGTTGTAGTTGGACGAGCTGACGCTATTAGCCTCAGCGATATTTGCGTTGGATGAGACACCAGCAGAGATCGGACTGGTCGCTGAGAGTACGGGGTACGGACGAACCCCGGCACTATTCGGTTGATTCTGGTTTGTTCGAGCCCGCAGATGTCTTCCGACCGCCCCATAATAACCAACCGAGAATACAATCCCAGCCGGTCCGGCCTGCTGCACGTTCAAGTTAAACGTCTGAGTGTATGCATTCCTGAAGTTGCGATTAACCGAAGAGATCGCTATCCCGGATGCCTTCGCCGAGTTGAAGAGTGAGCTAACCGGAATTGGTGCCGATACACTGTTGTAGTTGACGGCAGTGCTGAAGGGAGGATTCTGGGTTAATCCCGTCACCACATTGGATGTCGGCTGGTCCGACATCAGCCCATAGCCCCCGCGCACAACTGTTTTGCCACTGCCGAAGACATCCAACGCAAATCCTAAGCGTGGCATGTAGTTGTAATTCTGCTTATAGACATTCCCGACGCCGTGCGTTCCGGTTTGAATCAAAGACACAGTGCTCGGATCAAAAATGACAAACCGGTTTGCGCCTTCAGTCGGAGTACCGTTCCACTCCCAGCGAAATCCGTACTCAAGCGTAAGCCGCTGATTCAGCTTGTAATTGTCCTGTATGAACAAGCCCACCGCATTGATATAAACGCGGCTGGTAAGATTCGTCGGCGTCACCGCGTACCCTGTCGCCAGATCATGCGCAAAATTAGTAGACCCCAGTACCTGCGGAGTTGCCGGACTCGTTGGCGTCGCCGGTTTAGCTGGTGTATTGGCAAACGTCAAAGTTCCTATATCGCTGTTAAAGCTGGCGGCAAGGAACCTCCGAAACTCTCCGCCAAATTTAATCGTGTGTCTCCCTTTGAGATACGTAGCCGCATCCGAAAAAACTCCGAAGGTATCTGTCCGTCCCTGAGGAAATAATGCAGGCCCACCAAAGGTCAGATTAAGATCCGAGATCGTTGTCTGCGGCAGGCCAACATTGCCGGTCAAGCCGCCTCCAATAAAGAACTTCGAAGGATCGAGCAGCGTATTAGGCGTAAAAGCAATGCTGATGCGGTTCGCTCCAATACGCGCCTCATTGACAAGATTCGGGCTGAAGATATGGGTGTAGTTCAGCGTAAGAATCTGTCGATGAGCATTGCGGTGGTCGCCGAAGCCGGGAATCGTATCCCCCTGCAAAGCTGGCTCCGTGCGCACGTCCGACTGGAACGCATAGAAACCGTGCAACGAGTCCGATTGACGTATCTGATAGAGGAAGTCACCCGTGTACTGATCGATATTCACAGGCCCCGGCGTAAACGCAACAAACTGATTTCCACTGTTCGGCAAAGGAATCAACGGCAGAATCGCATTTGCCGAAGGGCTCCCAATCGCAACAATGGCCGCACGCTGCGCAGGGCTGAAGACGGTACTGTTCTGCAGGAGCCCCTGACTTTGCCGCAACCCCTCATAGCTGCCGAAGAAGAAGATGTGATCCTTCCAGATAGGTCCGCCGATAGCCACACCAAAATTGTTCCGCTTCAAAGGAGCTTTTCTTCCAGGCGTACCAGTAATAAAAGGAGCACCACGGTTGAAGTAATTGCGTGCATCCAGCGCCTCATTACGGAAGTAGTTGAAGACCTCGCCATGGAAACCGTTCGTACCCGATCGTGTGCTTACATTCACGATCGAGCCCGAGCTTCTGCCATACTCCGCGCTGAAGGTTGAGTTATTGATCTTGAACTCAGAGGTCGTATTGATCGAAGGCTGGAACGTAATCTGGTTCTGACTCATGTCGTTCAGATTGACGCCATTGATCTGAAAGTTTGCAGAGTCTTCGCGATTGCCGGCTGTGATAAACGAATTCGCCCCCAGGCCGCGACTCGGAGTCGTCAAATTCCCCGTAGTTGGGGCGACAACGCCACCGGGGGTAAGCGTAGTCAGGTCGAGGAAGTGACGACCATTCAACGGAATATTCTGCACCGTATTTCGATCGATCACCTGGCCGACGGTCATCGTCTGCGTCTCAATCTGTTGCGCGACACCCTCCACCTGCACCACTTCGCCTGCAGTTGAAACTGCGAGACGCATATTAAGCGCTACTTTCTGATCGACAGCAAGGGTAAGTTTTTGCACGATGTAAAGGCCGAAACCCGCCGCAGTAACCTGCACCTGGTAATCCCCTGGCTCCAGCGAGGGAACGGAATAAATACCAGAGCCATCCGTTATTGCTTCACGATCGAGTCCGGTAGCAAGCGAGTGGACTCTTACATGCGCACCAGCCACGACGGCATCACTCGGGTCGGTGACAATGCCGGACAGGCTCGCCGTCGATTGCGCAAAACCAGAGCCGATACTTACCAGCATCACAACTATTAGAGCGAACAACCTGTTTGAAAACGTTCTTGACTGTGTCACAGTTAGCCTCCATAAAAGAAACGTTCAGTTCGTTCTCCGTTTCGCACTTTGTGTGTGCTCAAACGGGCTTTTCTGAATCGTTAACGGTCTGCACCCCCACGAGCAGCCGGTCGAGTTTGATTCCTGTATCCGTAATTCGAATACACGACAAACTTCGTTGATCTATCCAGAATGTGTCACCAACCGCTTATCAAGTCAACGTTCCCCGTCACTCGTTTTATCGTTTTCCCCCACATCCACAAAAAGCTGCCGCGAGCTTCTTTTCCAATCAAAAAGCTGTGGGACCGTCCCAATGCAAAGTCAATAACGCTGAATGCGGGTAATACCTAAATTAGGGATTACCCAATGGAACGTTGTCACAACTTCATCGGGACGTTGTCACTTTTATGTAAGAACAACAGCATCGCAAATGACACGATCCGTTCAAAAAGGTGTACAACTGTCTGAACACACGTAGATGTTCAGGAAAACGATGACAGAAAAGAAGAAGAACCCACCCGACTCAACCAGGCCAGTTACCCTCAAAATCCTAGCCGAATATCTCGACCTCTCTCCCGCCACTGTCTCCATCGTTCTCAACAACTCCCCTGTAGCCAAATCCATCTCGCAGGCCACCCATCAGCGAGTCCTGGCAGCCGCCAAAAAGTTCGACTACCGGCCCAACCTGCACGCCCGCATGCTGCGCACACGCCTCACCAACACCATCGGCGTCATCGTCCCCGAACTCAGCGAAGGCTACTTTACCGGCGTCATGCTCGGCGTCGAAGAGTACCTCATGCAGGAGGGCTTCCTATACTTCACCGTCAGCCACCTCGGGCGCCCCGATCTCATCGAGGAGTACCCCGACCTGCTCATGAATCGCGCCGTCGACGGCTTTCTGACCGTCAACACGGAGCTGCACCATAAAATCTCCGTTCCTGCCATCAGCATCTCCGCTCACAGCCAGATTCCCGGCATTACCAACGCCATGCTCGATCACAATCGCGCTGCAAAGATGGCCCTCCGTCACCTCTACGATCTCGGCCACCGTCGTATCGCCTTTATGAAGGGTTCGAGCTACATCAGCGATTCCGAAGTGCGCTGGCAGGCCATCGTCAGTATCGCGCACGAAATCGGTATCGTCATCCGCCCAGAGCTCTGCATTTATCTCGAGAAATACTCCTGGTCGCCCGATCTCGGCTACCCTCCCGTTCGCGACCTTCTCACCCGAACGCAGGATTTCACCGCCATCTTCTGCTTCAACGACACCGCCGCCATCGGCGCCATCCGCGCCATCGAAGACGCCGGCCTCAGCTGCCCTCGCGACATCTCCGTCATCGGCTTCGACGACATCATCATCGCCGAGTATTACAACCCGCGACTCACTACGATTCGTCAGCCACTCCACAAGATGGGATGGACCGCAGCTCAGCACCTCGTCAAACGCATCCAGTCTCCTGATGAACCTTATCCCCAGGTCATCTGGTTCGAGCCCGAGCTCGTAGTGCGCGAATCTACCGCTGGCGTCCATCGTGTCCCTGCAAAAAAATCGCGGCGACCCAAGTCGTAGCCGAGGACGTTTTGCAACGCCACGACCCAAAGCTCCGCTTGTCAACCGACGGACACGCAGCCGTTCTGCGGTCCCTCATCCCTCTCTTTTTCTATTTCGTTGTAGCCGGCATCGTCACCGTCATGTTGGGCCCGCTGCTACCGGTCTTCATCCGGCAGTGGAATATCCAGGACTCTCAGGCAGGCTCGCTGTTCGTCTTCAACTTCGCCGGCCAGCTCTGCGGAGCCTTGTTCGCCGCACGAAACCTGCGCCTCAGTGTCGTCCTCGGTGCACTCTTCTCCGCCATCGGATGCGCCTTCATGGTTCGGGCCAGCTTCTCCACCGCCCCATACGCGTTTTTCCTCGTCGGCGCAGGCATCGGCATCGGCCTCACCGCAGGCAACATCATCGCCGGCACCGCAATCCCGGCATTACGCGGGCGTCTCCTCGCCATCGTGAACATCGCCTGGGGCATCGGAGCCATCTCCTGCCCTCTGCTCCTCCACGCCTTCGGCTCCATCAACGTCAGCCTCTTCCTGCTGATCACCTCGGCTGTGCTTATCGCCTCCGCTCTCTTCAGCATCGTTTTGCCGCCTTTGATCCTCGAAAAGCCCTCGACCAAGCATCAGCCAGCCCGACGACTACCGCTCGCCTTGCCCCTGCTGTTTTTCTTTACTATCTCCATGCTCCTCTACATCGGCATCGAGAACTCACTCGGGGGCTGGCTCCCCAGCTATGCCGTCCGAATCAACCCAGCCATTCAGGCCTCCACTGTCACACTCTACTTCTGGATAGCAGAGCTTATCGGACGCCTTCTGCTAGCCGTGGTCGTAACCCGCCTCGGCGAGCCCATTCTCTATCGAATCTGCCTGGTGATTCTCCTCATCACCACCGTCCTCTTCTGCACCTTGATCCACCCCTCCTCCGGCAGCCTGATGACCCTCACCTTCCTCAGCGCGCTCTCTCTAGCGCCTCTCTATCCACTCATGGTCTCCCTTCTGCTTGCACGCACCGGAACTCACCCGCAGCTCGGCCTTCTTTTCTCCGTGATCAGCCTCGGCGGAGCGGCTCTCCCATGGCTCACGGGCGTTGTTTCCACGCGTTTCCATCACCTCCGCGCCGGACTCATCGTTCCAACCATCGCCGTCATGGCTCTCCTGTCCCTCTCCGGAGCTATCACACGCAAACCTACTCCATCTCTCGAAACATGATTTTCCCCATACAGATGGCTAAAACGAGCCCTTTAGCGTTATCCTTGTGAACGCAAGAAATCGTTTACATTTCATTGCATCAAAGCCGTCTGAAATCACCTGGCCAGCCCGCTGGCACCGGAGAACTAAAGTATGTCCCAGCTTCCCCGCAAACTTCTGACCCTCGCCCTCGCAGCATCGCTCTTCCCTGCCATCGCCTCAGCCCAGCAAGCCCCCGCCACTCCCCCGCCCATCTACCTCGGCACCGCCTGGTATCCCGAGCAGTGGCCCGAGTCCCGCTGGGACGCCGACCTCACCCTCATGGAGCAAGCCGGCATCCGCTTCGTCCGCATCACCGAATTCGCCTGGTCCTCCATGGAACCCACCGAAGGCCAGTACAACTTCGACTGGATCGACCACGCCATCGCCGCCGCCGCCAAACACCACATAACCGTCGTCCTCGGCACCCCCGGCGCTACCCCACCCGCATGGCTCACCCAGAAGTACCCCGAAGTCCTCCGCACCATGCAGGACGGCCGTCAGGACCAGCACGGCAACCGCGAGCAGTTCAACTGGGCCAGCCCCAAGTACCTCGAACTCACCCGCGGCATCGTCGAGCGCATGGCCAAGCGCTACGGCCATAATCCCAACGTCATCGGCTGGCAGATCGACAACGAATACGCCAATCTCTCTTACGGCGACGACGTCAAAAAGCAATTCCAGGCCTGGCTCAAAGACCACTACGGAACCCTCGACAACCTCAACGCCCGCTGGACCACCGCCTACTGGTCCGAGTCCTACACCGACTGGTCCCAGATTCCCATCGAGGAGAGCGGCGGCAACCCCGGCCTACTCCTCAACTGGAAGCGCTTCGTCTCCGACACCTGGCGCCGCTACCAGAAGAATCAGCTCGACGTCATCCGTCCCAACAGCGATTCCCGCCAGTTCATCACCACCAACATGATGGGCTGGTTCGACGGCTACGACCACTACACCGTCTCCCAGGATCTCGACCTCGCCTCATGGGATGACTACGTAGGCCGCGGCCATCTCGACCCGTACCGCAACGGCGCCGCCCACGACCTCACCCGCGGCTTCCTCCGCAAAAACTTCTGGGTCATGGAAACCCAGCCCGGCTTCGTCAACTGGAACGCCGTCAACACCGCCCTCGACAAAGGCGAGATCCGCGCCATGGCCTGGCACGACGTAGGCCACGGAGCCGACGCCGTCTCCTACTGGCAGTGGCGCTCCGCCCTCAACGGCCAGGAAGAACTCCACGGCACCATCGTCGGCCCTGACGGAACCCCCGTCCCCATCTTCTCCGAGGTCGCTCAAATCGGAAAAGAGTTCGCCAAAGCCGGCCCCGCCCTCGCCGGAACCAGCCCCCACTCGCAGGTCGCTATCCTCCACTCCTACGAGAGCCGCTGGGCCATCAACTGGCAGCGCCACAGCCACGACTTCGACCCCGTCAACCAGATCCTCAGCTACTACAAACCCCTCCGTAACCTCACTCAATCCGTCGATATCGTCCAGCCAACAGCGCCCCTCGATGGTTACAAATTAGTCGTTGCCCCCGGCCTCGCCGTCCTCACCGACGAAGCAGCCAAAAACCTCATCACCTACGTCCAGAACGGCGGCCACCTCGTCCTCGGCCAGCGCGCCGGTATGAAGGACGGAGACAACAGCCTCCAGCCCCACCGCGGCCCCGGTCCTCTCACCGATATCCTCGGCGGCCGCGTCGAGCAGTTCTACGCCATCGACAACACCCCGGACTCCATCGTCCCCGTCGAGGGCAAATGGGGCAACACCACCTCAAAAATCTGGGCCGAGCAACTAAGCACCAGTTCACCTGACACTGAAGTCCTCATGCGCTACGGCAAATCCAACGGCTGGCTCGACGGCCAGCCCGCCGCCATCACCCGCAAAGTAGGCAAAGGCCGCATCACCTACATCGGTGCATGGATGGACGACGCAGCCCTGCTCAACGCCGCCAGGTGGATGACAGAGACCAGCAACATCTCAGCAGCCTTCGGCCCCGTCCCCGAGGGTATAGACGTCTACCCACGCGAAGGCGCCGGCAAGAAAGTCTTCATCCTCGTTAACTTCGCCAAGACTCCACAGACCGTTACCCTTCCCTCGACCATGTACAGCGTCCTCGACGACAAAGACCTCACAAGCCTTTCACTTGATCGCTACGGTGTAGCCATACTGCAAGCCAAATAGTTCACAACAAGCCAGGTGAAAGCCTGGCTTTCCTTCACCTCAAAAACCGATAGGGAGCATTACTTCGAGCTCGTGAAACGAAACTGATCGCGGAGTTGAATCACGGCAATGGCGACAATGGCGGCGATGGCGGGCGAGAAAAACAAGTACATGGCAGTTCTCCTTTGAGATAGATAAAAGCAATTCAAGACATCTCCTGCTGCGAAGGACCCCGAACAGGCGCCCTTCGCGGCAGGCCCTTCAATCCAGCTAAGCGCGGGCCAGCTTACGTCGAACAACACCCGCCATTCCAACCAGTCCCGATCCGAACAGGAACAGGCTCGAGGGCTCGGGCGCGGGTGAGGTGTTCACAGCCGTCCCGATCATCTCCTGCGGCAGATCGTCACCATGGCCAGTCGGGATGTAGAAGCTGAAGTCATCCAGAAACGACCCGGTGTAGTGGAAGGTGGCCGCATTGCCAATCAACGTATTCGCGTACGAGTTCGTATCCGCGCCATGGTCGAAGATGTACCAGAGCGCATCCTGAACATCGGTGGCGTTGTAGGTATGCCCGTGTCCGTTCGACACACCAAGCATGCTGTAGATGTAGGCCTCTTCCTCATACTTGAAGTCGTTGGAATGTGTGTTGGAGGTCAGGTAATCCGCACCGTTGACCACCGTGACAGTCCATGTCTCCCCAATGTGGACCGACCTGAAATCATCGAGGCAAAACAGGTTCACCGGGGTCGTTCCATCCAGATTCAACTGATACGGACCAGTCGAGCCGGTGGCAGCACCAGTCATTTTGAGTGTGTCCGCCTTTGCTGAAACGGAAAAAAACGCAAGACAGAGAGCTGACGCAAGATAAGCAATTTTCTTCACTTCGATCCCCTCGCTCGCCGTGCGAGCAGTTGTTTCAAAGTGCCAAGCTGCCACGGTCTTCGTTGCCGTCTAGCTGCAACAAATTGCAGCCTGGTGCTTGACACTCTGCCTTCGGTAACTCAAAAGAAAGCTCCCGAAAGAAACCATAGTTCTGGTCACGCGTCCAAATCGGAATCTGGGCGCCACGACCTCTTCAGTTGCAACTTTTTGCTGATACGCAAAGGCTTATAGCAAGCTAGCTGCCATTCGCAAATGCCCACTGGAATCAACGTTTCTTACAAAAACAGGCCAAACCAGGTTCCGAATGCCACCACCAATGCCAAACAATTACCCTCACCCGTGGGTAAACACTTTCCCTCTATGTAGCAACTCTTCGGAACGTCGCAATTCACAGACAAGACCGTTGCCGTTGTTGCTGTTTGTTGTCTTGTCTTTGTCTCCTTGTCTTTGTCCTTGTCTTTGTCGTTGCTTGTTCTTTTGTTGTCATCCCGTAGGGATCTGCTTCTGTCGTTGCAGTTGCAGTTGCAGTTGCATTTGTCTTTGCCGTCGCTTCTAAGTACCTGGTAAAGCCATGGCAAATAAACCATTTACAAAAAATACCCCTAAAAAATCAAAGCAAAATCGTCTGTCAAGTCCAAAACATGAATAAACCTTTGAAAACAAACCAGATACCATTTGCAAAGGAGTTATCCCCAACGCGCTACAATTGAATTAGAGATAAAAAAAGCCCCGGTCAAAAACCGGGGCTTTCCTTATTAATCCCATAACTCTTTTAGAAAGAATAATTTAGCTATAACCCATTTAGAATGACGATTTTACAAAGGAAAACCAACGCAAACCATTGAATCTAAACCATTTCCAGCGAGATAAGGGGAGGGGGTTAGACCGCAACCGTAAACGAATCCTCGCTCCTGGTCACAGCCCGATACATCGTGTCCCGCTCAAAAGGCTCACGCCCGGCCTCAGTAATTAGCCGAACGAGATCCTTCCGACGCATACCCTGCGGAGTCGTAGCCCCCGCATCGTGATAGATCTTCTCTTCGATCACCGTGCCATCAATATCATCCGCACCGAACCGCAGCGAGATCTGTGCCATCTTCGGCGAGACCATCTGCCAGTAGCTCTTGATGTGCGAAAAATTGTCGAGCAGTAGCCGCCCAACGGCAATCTGCTTCATATCGAGCATTCCCGTCGTCCGCGGAATATGCGCGAGAGCTGTGTTATCCGGATGGAACGCCAGTGGAATAAACGTCTGGAATCCGCCCGTCTCATCCTGAACCTCACGCAGTTTCAGCATATGGTCCACGCGGTCCTCGTCGTTTTCGACATGCCCATAGAGCATCGTCGCATTCGACCGCAAACCAATCTTGTGCGCCATCCGCGCCGTATCGAGCCACTCGCTGCCGTCGATCTTGTGATCGCAGATGATGTGCCGAATCCGATCTGCAAAGATCTCCGCGCCTCCACCCGGCAGCGAATCGACGCCGGCCTCTTTCATCCGCTCCAGCGTCTGGGCAATCGTCATCTTGCCGCGCTTGGCCAGAAACGCTACCTCCACCATGGTGAATGCCTTGATGTGCACCTTGGGAAACCGCTCCTTCAACCCGCGCACCAGATCCATGAAGTACTCGAAAGGAAGATCAGGATGCAGTCCACCAACAATATGGAACTCGGTCACAGCCTCGGTATAACCGCTCGCCGCAGTCTCCCAGGCTTCTTCCAGAGCCATCGTGTACGTCCCGGCCTCACCCTTCTTCCGTCCAAAGGCGCAAAGCCTGCACGAAGCCACGCAAACGTTAGTCGGATTGATGTGCCGGTTCACATTGAAGTATGCCGTATTCCCATGCAGCCGCTCACGAACCATGTTCGCCAGCCAGCCGACGGCAAGAATATCGCCGCTCCGGTAAAGGGCCACCCCATCGTCAAAGTTGAGCCGCTCGCCGGCCTCCACCTTCGCCGCAATGGGCAAAAGCGCCGCATCATCTGTCTGAAAGGAATGTCGAGGCCGCATGCTCAGGGTTTGAAAACTCATAGAACGATTCTATCCCTCCCGCAGCCGATGCGACGCGACTCAGCGCCCAGCCGCCTTCTCCGAATCAACCATTTCAGGCTCAATCACGACGCCATCAAACAACGTCGCCCCAACCATATGATTTCCAACCGGACGGATCAGCTTCAAATTCCACCCCGTGTTCCAGTACTTCACCTTCTTATCGGGCAAATGAACCGCGAACGCGAAAGTACTCGAGCTATTAGCCGTGATCAGTATCCGTTGCGAGGGCTCGTCATAGTAAATGCTGTTCGCGTCCCGCATATAGAGGTTCTTCACACTCTTCCAGCTCGCCCCGGAGTCTTCCGAGAGAAAAACCCCTTCACGACCTCCAACCCAGAGTTCGCCATCTCCATCAACAGCCACCGCACCAACCTGGGTCAGTTCATCAGGCAGCTTGATTGTGAGCCAGCTTTGGCCACTATCCTTCGACAACAACGCGCGCTTCAAGTCGGCAGTCAGCACCACGGATCTCGACGCAGCCACAAATCGCCACTCCTGCGGAACAGGACCCGAAACCTGTTTCCAGCTCTGCCCAGCATTCATGCTCGACAGCAGTCCATCAGCTGTGGCTGCATAGAGCACGTCGCCACTTCGTGCAAACGCGTAGACGTTACTGTTCAGTTGCACAGTCTTGCCGGGAACAGTGACAACAGTAGGAGCAGCAGCTACGCTTGCCCTGCTCTTGGCAGTCTTGCTCGTCGAAGCTGCCGTTCTCTTTGGAGCAGGTTTCGTAACTGTCGTGGGCAGCAGCGTCAGTTCGTTCGCACGGCCCCATATATCGCCGTTCAAACGATAAACACCATGACGCGTTCCGGCCACCAGGCTTCCATCCGAAGCCTGCTCAAGGCTGAATACATCATGCCCCTCAAGCCCACTGCTCTTCTGCGTCCAGGTCAACCCGCCGTTATCGCTCTGGAACACGCCGCCCCAGGCCTTATCGTTAACGACGCCAACATAGATCTTCGCCGGATTCCGAGAGTCGCCAAGATACGAGGTAATCTGCCGGGAAGAGAACCCGCTATTCGAGGCAACGAAACTAAACCCTCCATCGTTGCTCGCCAATACCCCGCCACGGTCAGTCGCCAGCAAAACCCGGTTGGAGTTGGTCGGATCGACAAATACATCGTTCACGATCACCTCAGGACCCGTCGTCCGCACCCACGTCTTTCCCGAGTCGACAGTCCGCCACAACCCTTCGGTAGTTCCAGCAAAAACAATATTCAAGTTCAAAGGATCCTGCATTAGAACCCTGGTTCGCCGCGCCGTTGAAGGAATGCCCTGTATCTTTTGAAACACGTCCCCACTCGTCACGCTCTTATAAATTCCGGAGCAGGCACTCAGGTACATCTCGTTCGGCTGTTTAGGATCAACGATGATCGAGAACACATCAGAGTCATCAATGATCCCTTGCTTGATATTGTTCCAGTGAGCTCCTCCATCCGTCGTCTTCCATGGAAGATGCCACGTTCCCGCATAGATCGTCTGCGGATTCTTCGGATCGATCGCGATCGACTCAACCTCGTGCAGTTCCTGGCTTCCCTCCGGACTGATCAGTTTCCATTGGGTTCCGCCGTCGGTCGACTGATAAACACCCTTCAGAGTTCCAGCCACCAGAATGTTCGGATTCGAGGGCGCCGCCGAAAGGGCCCTAATCGACTGCCCTTCCATAGACTTCTCACTCGCCCAACTCACCCCATTATCATTACTGACGTAAATACCGCCATCCGGACTTCCCAGCACCCAGGCACCCACCAGAATCCTGCCGGGCTTGCCAGGATCGACCACGATCGAATCGAGCACCAGATCGTCTCGTTTGCCCATGCGAGCCAATCTCTTCCACTCCCGGCCCCCATCGCGTGACTCATAGATCCACCCATTCGCTGTACCAAGGTAAAGATGAGCGTGATCGCGTGGATCAGCGACAAAGGCCCGTGCATCTCCTCCGTACGGTCCAAAAGGCAGCCATGTGACTGCATTCAGCCGAAGGCAGAGAGAGAGAAATAGCAAAGCAAGCAAGGCTCTGCATCGATGCTGTCTGTTCCACATAATCATCCACTTCTGAAGCCGTTTCTAAGAATACTTGGCCAAGCTGAAGTTCGCCAACCAAAGCACAAAAGCTGACTGGATATCCAGTCAGCCTCTGCGCTTCTTTCGGGTTAGTCGTTACTTCCTGTGCCGCCTGGCAGGTCGCGTGCGAGGCACAGCCTTCACCGCGCTCTCATCCACTGGCGTAAGACCCGTGGTATCGAGCGTCGCACCAGTTGGGATTAGAGTCGAGGCCACGGTCTTACCGTCTTGAGAACCGGTGTAGACCGAGATGCGGCTGGCATCGACACCCTTCTCGGTGACCAGGTATTCCTTCGTATTGACAGCACGTGCGGCGGCGAGCTTGCTGCCCGTCTTCTCTGTGCTGGCTGCGTTGCCGATGACTGCGAGCTTCGCGTCAGAAGAACGCTGCATGTTGAGTGCGATATCGTCAAGGCAAGCCTTGGCTTCGTTATCCACTCGGGCCGGACGACGCTTGTCACGCTCGAAGCTGATCGAGCAGAGGCTGGTCGTCGTCACTGCGGGCGGCGGCGTCGGCGCAACTACCGTTACGGTCGTTGTGCACGAAGCAGACTGGCCCTTGTCGTCAACCACGTTCGCGGTTACAGTGATCGTTCCAGGTGCTGCTCCGGTCGTATTCAATGTCGCCGTCGAAGTGCTACCCGTTATAGAACCAGCCGTTGAGCTATAGCTATAGGTCAGCGGACGGTTTTGCGGACTTACGCCATTCGCCGTAATCGTCGAGGAATCTCCGGGCGATACGGTGGACGGATTCGCCGAGCAACCGACTGTCGGAGGAGCAAACTGCTGAATCGTGAATGGAGCCGAGCAGTCCGCCATCTCACCGGGCCGGTTGCCTTCAGATACATGGCCCTTCGCCGTGTACGATCCCGGCGCCGTGTTCTTCGTGTCGATGTTGGCGACGTTGCCTGTACCAGTGATCGTACCGCCATCAGTGGTCCAGCTGTAGGTCGCCGTTCTCTTCGGATTCAGATTCAACGCCGTACCGGTCACCGTCAAAGGATCGCCGGGGAACGCCGTGGCGGGAGAAACCGAGCAGGTAAACGTAACAGGCGGCGGCGGAATAATGTGACCAAAGTGCGTCACAACACCCGTGCTCAGCTCAACTCCGTTCAGGTTTGCCCGTCCCCCGGTGATGCCAGACGTGGGTACAGGATTGGCTGGTCCGAAGTTTGCATGGATATAGCGATAATCTGCCTGGAAAAGACGGAATGAAAATCGGTTATTCCAGAACGGAAGGTCGTAATCCATTCCACCGCCAACTGTCAGCGTCGGGCCCCATGTACTCCGATTAAAGGAGACGTTCCGGATATTTGGTCCGTCAAGTTTGGCAGCCCCGGCAAGTCCATGTGCAAATAATGTGAAGTTCTGCATCGGCGCACGGAAGATGGGACCGCCCGAGATGGTATACAAGTCGTTTCTTTGTCCGTTCGGGTGAGCCGCGTAGATTACCTCTCCGCCGACCCACTTATTAAAGTAGTACGCCCCGCTACCCATTGCGCCCACATCAATTGAAGAATAACTAATGCCGGCAGGCTTGTTTTCTCCATGGGATCCAAAATAGGAATACCCAGTAAAAATATCTACGCGCGAAGGGTTAACCCCCACAGGGGCGGCTGCGCCGGGAGTCTGCGCACCCAGACTCCCCACTCCTAGGCTGACTGCGCATGCAGCCAGTACGAACCGGCCAAAACTACGAAACTGGCTATAAACCATACTTCCCTCCGCTCAAAAAATTCTTCCATGTGTTTGTAAGAGCCTTAAACAGGCTCAATATTTCCGATATGTTGGGTTCGATTCAGTAAAGCTTACCGCAGTTGCTAATCTACCGGTAAAAAAATACTCTGTGGTGACTATATTTTCAATAGCTTACCAATCATTCGGACCGAACTACCTGGGAAGAACCTTCGCAGTAACCAGAGTTGTAATACTAGTCGATATTAAGAGTCTTTCGTATCGTTCCGCGTTCCCGCTGAATTTTTTCTTGTAACAATGTGATGGCATATAGGAGTTGCTCAGGCCGTGGTGGGCATCCCGGAACGTAAATATCCACGGGGATCACCTGATTTACACCCTGCAACAGTGCGTAATTATTGAAAACCCCGCCCGAAGTCGCACATGCGCCCATCGAAATCACCCATTTTGGCTCGGGCATCTGTTCATACAGCCTTCGGATCACCGGAGCCATCTTCTGCGAAACTCGCCCGGCGATAATCATCAGGTCGCTTTGCCGCGGCGACGGACGAAACACCTCCGCGCCAAACCGTGCAATATCGTATCGCGACCCGCCCATCGACATCATTTCGATAGCGCAACAGGCCAGGCCGAACGTCATCGGCCACACGGAACTCTTCCTTACCCAGTTAATAGCCGCATCCATCGAAGCCAGAACAATGCCCTCAGGCTGGTCATATCCCCAGCTAGCTTCCCTCAGCTTCTCCCGGTTTTTCCCGAAACTCTCCAGGCTGCCGAAGAGATAGCGGTCATTCTGTTCAGGCGCCGTAGGACGGCCGTTGTTCATGGTCTCATTCGCTGATGTCGTCATATCTCTACTATAGAACCGTTGCTCCGCCGAAGTAAGTTCTAATTGCCGCTACGATAAGGCGGAGATGCCCAAACCTGCCCGAAGAGTTGCCTTTAGATGCACTATTTCGCTAAAAAGGTCGCCTTCAAACATGCGTGCCTCTCTACTACGACCCCTCGATCTGCCCGAAACCCTTCTGGCAACTCCAGACTGATCCGGAAACGAATCCAGGTTATCGCCCCCAGCACGGTCCCCTTACCATCGGCAGGCCGTTCGAGACTATGCGCCGTCATACTAAAGTGCGCCGCAACCGCCGAGGCCATCTTGGCCTGATCCCCGGTCCCCGGCACCAGATGCGCATCCAGAAGCTGTACCGTTCCCTCGGGCGTCCGTCCCACCAGTGCCGCCAGCTTGTTCATTGCCGCCTCAGACGGGACAGACGTTCGCCGATACTCTGCATAAGCCTCAGATAGCTCCGCAAACATGGCCTTATCCGCAGCAAACCGAAAGTGCCGAGGATTCCAGCCCACCGCGTCCTGCGCCCGGAAACTGAAGTCGGTACTAATTAGTAACGGACTCACCGACCGGTACGGAGGAGAAGCCAGCTCCGCATAATCGTGCTCTGGCCGAGCCACTCCGACTGGAAGCACCCTCAAAATCCATCCCGACGCCAATGGTTCGAGCATGACCTCAAGCCCATTTCCAATCACCTTCACGAATCCCTGCCCTGCCCGAACCTCGCCTTCCACTACCGCCCGAGTGCAAATCGCAGTCTTTTCCGCCCGCGCCATATTGCCCTGCCCAGTTGCTATCAGAACTCCCACCATCACCCAAACCGTACTAAACCTAACGCGCATTCTCCTCCATCGCCTGCATCAGGGCCTCGCGAAGCACTCGCTCTTCATCTTTTTCCAGCTTCGCCCCGTTTTTCGTCAGGTAGAAGACGTCGATTGCCGTTTCCCCTTCCGTATCCACCAGCGCCACTTCGATATTGCACCCCTGTCCCGCCAGCGTCAGGCTCAGCGCGCGCAGCAGCCCGGGCACGTCCTGCGCAACCACTTCCAGCAGGGTACTGTGCGACGACGCCTCGTCATCAAACTCCACCCGAGTCTCCACAACGACCTTTGGGGTCTTGCGCCGCCCGCGCCGCCGTCCGCTCAGCAGTTTCTCCACCGACAACGTCTCGGTCATCACATTATGGACGCTCTTCAAAAACGCCTCATGCTCCGACGCATTCATCTCCAGCGTGCGAAACGTGTCCGTAAACCGGAAGCTGTCCACCACCACTCCCTGCCTATTCGAGAACGCGTCCGCCGTCACAATATTCATTCCCCAGGCCGCCAGCACACCCGACATATTCGCAAACAGCAGCGCCCTGTCCGGCGTCACCACCGTCAACTCGCTCACGCTCGGCGAATACCGGAAATCAAGCTGCACCCGGTCCTCACCCAGCAATTGGGCCATCTGAAAATGCCTCCGCACCTGTTCAGGCATCCGGGTCCGCACATATCTCTTCGGAAACCCTTCCAGATACGCCCCAACTTCCGCCCTCTGTCCTGGCAGCAACGCAGCTACGCGATGCACCAGTTCGTTCTCTGCCTGCGCTCCAACTCGCTCCTCATCTACGCTGCGGTCCAGATAATTCGCCGTTGCCATATACAACCGCCACAGGTTCTCCGCCTTCCACGGCGTCAGCGCATCCGGATGGACCGCGTTGATATCCGCATAGGTAAACAGTGTTAACATCCGCAGCATCTCCGGCGTCAGCACCTTGCCCGCAAACGCACCCACGGTCTCCGCGTCAAAGATGTCCCGTCGCAACGCAGCCGACATCTCCAGGTGATTCGCAATCAGACCCACCGCCAGGCCACTCTCGTACGCATCCAGCTCCATCCGCGCCAGCACGCTCTGCGCCATGCGTGCACTCTCCTGCGCATGATCGCCCGTGCTCCTGCCCTTGCCGGTATCGTGCAACAGGGCTACCAGATACAGCACGCCTGCATGCGGAAGCTCACGCAAGAGTGCCCCAAACCGCATGGCCCACTCCGCCTTCGCTCCCGTCTGCGCATCTTCCAGACCGTGCAGTGTGTCGATCAGCACAAAGGTGTGCTCGTCCACCGTGTACCGGTGATACGCATCGCGGATCACCAGTGCATCGATCCCATGAAACTCCGGGATCAGCAGCTCCAGAACCCCGATCGCATGCATCGCGCGCAGCGCATTCCCAGCGTATCTTCCGGTCAAAACACCCTGAAGCTTATGCCACAACTCCGGCCCTTCTTCCAGGTTGGCAGACATCAACGGCAAAGCCTGCGACAGTCGTTGCTCCGCCTCACGGCCCAGAGTGCATCCGGTCCGTGCCATTGTTGCAAACACGTTCAGCACCACAGAAGGATCGTTCGCCGGATCTTCTACCGACTCCGTCACCGCATCCAGCACAACCTGGCCGCGCTCCACTCGAAAGCCTTCCTGGCGCTGCTCGGCCTTAGGACCGCGTCGTAGCCCAAGCAGCCTCGGTGAAGCCTTTACAATCGCCGAAGCCGCTTCCATCATCTGCGTCACCCGCCGCTGCACGCTCCGTGCATGGCGAAAATAAAGACGCATCCAGTAGGCCGCATCCATCTCCTTCGATGCATTGCCCGCGACGCCAATCGCAGCCTTGGCCGCAGCATCCTGCGCCTGCCAGGCGAGCGTATTGTCGTCCCGTTCGTGACGATAGTGCAGAAAACAACGCACCAGCCGCAAAAACTCCACTGCCTGTCGAAACTCCTGGTCTTCCGCTCCTGAACCGTTGCGCCCCTTGCTCCCGCTCTCTTCGGTCTTCTGCGTGCTCACCCATTGCAGCGCAGAAAGCCACCCACATACATGTACATCACGCAGGCCACCCGGACAGTCCTTGATGTTCGGCTCCAGGTGAAACAACGTATCACCGTACTTCGCGTGGCGTATGCGCGTTAGCTCAATCAATCGTTCGATCAGCGGCTTTTGTTCACGCTGCAGCACCTTCGGAAGCATCTGCACGGCCAGCTTGTCATAGAGCCCTGTGTCCCCGGCAAGCATCCGGTGGTCCATCAGCGAAACCGTAAACTCAGCGTTCTCTTCTGCAAATCGATCGCACTCGCTGATCTTCCTCGTCGTCGGAGAGACGCGTATTCCGCAGTCCCACATCTCCTGGTTCAACCGGCGGATTACATCTTTAACGTCCTTCTCTGCTGTTCGCGCATCCAGCAGAAACAGCAGATCAACGTCCGAGTAAGGAAATAACTCCTGCCGCCCGTAGCCACCAATGGCCGCAAGCGCAATTCCACTCGCCAGCCGCCCACCCTGCTCTACCGCCTGCTGCCACAGCCCGCGCACCAGCTCATCAACAGCAGCAGATCGCGCCGCGATCGTCACCGATCCCGAAGCGCCTGCCTCGAACGCGCCGCGAATCTCCAGCATCTTTCGCTGGTATCTGCTGCGCAACCTATCTGTGGATTCGTTTGCCTGCATGTCTCTTTAGCTCAAAGGGAGTTCAAGCATAGCAGCCGCCGTCCCCGTTCCCACAAGATTCGACTGCCATCTCCATGCAGAGGCTAGTTAGAGCGCGATGTCGCCTCGCTCGTCATTGCGTATCCGGATCGCCTCATCGATCTTCGACACGAAGATCTTCCCATCGCCGATTGTCCCGGTCCGCGCCGCAGTCATGATGGCCTGGATCGCCTTGTCTACCATCTCGTCGAGCACTACAAGCTCCAGCTTTACCTTGGGCAACAGGTCCACCGAGTACTCCTGCCCCCGGTAAAACTCCGTATGTCCCTTCTGTCGTCCATGGCCCCGCGCCTCGGTGATCGTCATTCCCTCAATGCCAACCTCCACCAGAGCATCCTTAACCGCGTCCAGCTTCGACGGCTGAATCACCGCTTCAATCTTCTGCATATCCAATTCCCTTCTTCAAAGCTCAAAACCCAAAGCTTGCAAATCCTAGTGCGCCCAATCGTAGCCTTCTTCGCCATGCTGCGACAGATCCAGGCCTGTGCGCTCATCATCCTCACTCACCCTAAGCCCGATAAGCTTATCTACGATGAACAAAATCACAAGCGTACCCACAATCGAAATACTCCACGCCAGCGCCACGCCCACAAACTGGTTCAGCAACTGGTGTGCATTCCCCTCCAGCAGTCCAGTAGCCTTACCCGCTCCGTAGATCGGGTTGATCGCGCTATTGGCAAAAATGCCCGTAAGAATCGCTCCCATCGTTCCGCCCGCGCCATGCACTCCAAACGCGTCCAGCGAGTCGTCATAACCAAACAACGCCTTCACCTTTACGACCATCAGGTAGCAGAACACACCAGCAATCAGCCCGATCAAAAGCGCTGACATCGGCGTCACAAATCCAGCCGCCGGCGTAATCGCCACCAGCCCGGCCACGGCTCCAGAGATCGCTCCCAACGCCGAAACTTTACCCTGCCGAATCCACTCCGCTCCAGCCCAGCCCACCGTCGCAGCCGCGGCTCCAAAGTGCGTCGCAACAAACGCCGAGGTAGCCAGCGTACCCGCCGACAGCGCCGATCCCGCATTGAATCCAAACCAGCCCACCCACAGCAAACAAGCCCCGATAAAGCTCAACACCACCGAGTGCGGAGGCATCGGAACCTTCGGATACCCCAGCCTCTTACCAAGATAGAGCGCAGTCACCAACGCAGACACACCCGACGTCACATGCACCACCGTCCCACCAGCAAAGTCCAGGCACGGAAACCGTCCGCCCAACGACGCATTCAGGAAACCGCCCTTGCCCCACACCATGTGCGCCATCGGGCTATAAACAAACAACGCCCACAACACCATGAACACCAGCATCGCCGAAAACTTCATTCGCTCCGCAAACGCGCCCGTAATCAGCGCCGGTGTAATGATCGCAAACATGAGTTGATACACCATGAACGTCTGCAGCGGAATCGTCGCCGCATACTTCACATCGGGCGCCAGTCCAACCCCGTGCAGAAACACATTGTGCAGCCCACCGATAAACGCATTCCCCTCGCCAAACGCCAGCGAGTACGTCACCAACGCCCACAGCACCGTAATCACGGCCATCATAGCGAAGGTCTGCATCATCGTTCCCAGAATGTTCTTCTTCCGTACCAGTCCGCCATAGAACAACGCCAACCCCGGCCCACTCATCATCAGCACCAGCGCCGCCGAAACCAGCATCCACGCGTTATCGCCTGAAGTCTGCGCCGCAGCAATCGCCGTAGCGTTGTCCGCTGCCTGTTTCTCCAGCGTCGCAATCCGGTCCGTCTGGGTCGCCCCCGTTACGGGCGCGGTCGTCTGCGCCATTACCGCCGATCCGGTCAGCACACTGCCGCCGAAGATCATCGCAAATAGAAGAACCAGAAACACCTTCACTGCTGAAAAACGCATGGTTCAATCACCCGTTTCAAAGTTAGTAGTTGTAAAACCTTGTAGGCATCAAAGAGAGATAGGTCTGCGCTCCCGCGGCTGCGCGGTCAACGACAAATTTGACTTCAGGACAACGTGGAAGCGGCGGCTATTTTTTATTCCCGATGCGATTAATCTACACAAGGTGACGCGCAACACAAAGCGAGAAATTCACATTCGCTTTTCAAGCTCTATCCTACCTCGCTCCTACTCGCTCATCCGCGCACAGACCAACCTCCTACTTCCTTGCGAGCAACTCCCCTGCAATCGCCTCCCACTCTCTCCTGAAATCCCCCTCCGCGACGCTTCTCCTGGCTACCCGATACCAATAAGCCGCATTCCCCACATCACCATCCTTACGATGAAGATAAGCATGCACCCAGGCCCCATCCGCCCCACTAACATCCTGCGCAATCCCATGCGCCCTCTCCCAGTCACCCTTACTGTCCCACCAAAGCGCCAGCAGCGCGCCATCCAACTCCCCAGCATCCGCCGCCTCAAACTCCGCAATCGTCATCACACCCGCCTTTCTACTCCCTACTCCCTGTTTTCAGGGAGCCGCATACCCCCGCTCCCTCATCCACTTGATCACCAGATCCGGCCACACACTCAACTTCGGATTCGCTGCCGCCAAACCCACCCCATGATGTCCCTCTTGAAACAAATGGATCTCCACCGGCACGCCCGCCTTCACCAGTGCCTCATAAAACATCAGGCTATTCATCACAGGAACTGTCTTATCATCGGTCGTCGCAAACAAAAACGTCGGCGGAGTGTCTTTCGTCACCTGCGTCTCAGCAGACATCGACCGCACCAACGCAGGGTCCGGATCATCCCCCAGTAAATTCTTCAGCGAGCCACGGTGCAGATAGGGCTCTTCAAACGTAATCACCGGGTAAGCCAGCACCAGGAAATCCGGCCTGCTTCCCTGCCGCTCAATCACATCCGGCGACGAACCATTCCCCGCGTCGAACTTCGTCCCAGCCGTCGCCGCCAGATGCCCACCCGCCGAAAATCCCCACATCCCTACATGGTCAGTCGTAATCCCATACTCCGCTGCATTGACCCGAACCATCCGTATCGCGCGCTGAGCATCCCCCAGTTCCACCGGATGGTGATACTTCGGCCCCAGCCGGTACTTCAGCACAAAGGCCGCCACCCCGCGAGCGTTCAGCCACTCGGCAATCGCCGTGCCCTCATAATCCATCGCCAGATGCTGATAACTTCCACCCGGAACCACCACAACTCCGGTCTTCGTCACATTCGGCCCCATAGGCAGATACACCGCCAGCGAAGGCTTATCGATATCTTCATCCCCCTGCGCCCCCGGAGCCCCTCCCGGCCACAACAAAATCGTCTTCGACGAAGCATCCCCACCCGGCTGTTGCCCCATCAGAACCCCAGCGCTCATCGCCAAAGTCAAAACTCCCACACAACACCCAATCCGCATTCGTCCCAGCCTTTCTCAAATGAAACTGTTCCCTAACAAGATACCCTCCCATCGACATCCCAAAAATTTACCGTACCCTAGCCAAAGACTATCGATCAGCAGACGACCACAACCGGAGCGCCCTTCCAAATGAAGCACGTCGTTCAGAAGCACCTGGCCCAGTCCATAGCCGCCATGCAGGCCACGCTCGCCGATCTCCACATCGCCGACACCATCGTCACCATCGCCGAGATCACCGCCAACGCCATGCAGGCTGGCCGCAAACTCCTCGTCGCCGGCAACGGAGGCTCCGCCGCCGACGCTCAGCACCTCGTCGCCGAATTCGTTGTTCGCCTCTCCGCCAACCGCCCTGCCCTCCGCGCCATCGCTCTCACCACCGACTCCTCCATCCTTACCGCCGCCGGCAATGACTTCGGCTTCGACTCCATCTTCGCTCGGCAAATCGAAGCCCTCGGCCAACCCGGCGACGTCTTCCTCGGCATCTCCACCTCCGGCAACTCACCCAACATCCTCAAGGCCCTCCACCAGGCCCGCGAGATGGACATCATCACCATCGGTTTCAGCGGCAACGGCGGCGGACAGATGCGCGATCTCTGTGATCACAACATCGTCATCCCGTCCGACACCACCATGAATATCCAGGAGTGCCACCTCGCACTCGAACACATCTTCTGCATGGCCGTCGAACGCTTCTACTTCGCCCCATCCTTCGACTCCAGACACCAGCACCCTTCAGAATCATCCTTACCTAAGGCCGTGTTTCAAAGCAGCTAGCAACTCCACGGAAGGCCGCGCGTACTGGCTGATCCAGCGGTCGTAAATCTCCTGCACCGGGACCACATTCAGATAGTTCCACCGCACTCGCCCCTCCCTCTTTGCAATCACCAGGTCTGCCGCCTCCAAAACCCCCAGATGCTGCATCACCGTACACCGGTCCAGCTTTTTAAACCGCAAGCAGATATCCCCTGTAGTCCTCGGCCCATCCCGTAGTAGATCGAGAATCTCCCGCCGCCGGTTATCCGCCAACGCCTTAAAAACTACGCCCTGCTTATCTCGCCTTGACATGTTGTAAAAACATAACATATAAATTCACCATCCCACCGCGAGGTGAATCACCCCATGCAACTCAAATTTCAAGTCCACACCAAGATCCAGAAGCCCCTCGCCGAGGTCTTCGACGCCGTCTACAATCCCACCAAACTCAGCGGCTACTTCACCACCGGCGGTGCCAGCGCTCCGCTCGACGAAGACGCCACCGTTACATGGCGCTTCGCCGACTACCCCGGCGACGTCCCCGTCATCGTCAAAAAGCTCGTTCCCAACCAGCAAATCGTTCTCCAGTGGGACGCCTACGAACCACCCGACCCCGCCGAAAGCAAAACCCCTCCACCCTCTGGCTACAAGACCACCGTAGAGATGACCTTCGAGTCTCTCGACCCCAACAACACCCTGGTCAAAATCTCCGAATCCGGATGGCGCGAGACACAGAAAGGTCTCGACGGTTCCTACGGCAACTGCTTCGGCTGGAGCCAGATGATCAGCGCGCTCAAGGCTTACCTCGAATACGGCATCAACCTCCGCAAAGGCGCCTACTAGTCAATCTCATCATCGAGCAGCGGCGTGCGGTTCCCGCAGCACAGCATTCACGTCAGCCTCAAAATCCGCACGCCGCACCGCTCCGACATACGTCTTGGCCACCCGCCCATTCCGATCCAGCAGAATTGTAGTGGGCAAACCCTCCATACCAAATTCCATCTGTGACATCCTCGCTGGAAACACCACCGGATAACTAACCTGAAACCGCTCCACGAAATTCCGCACCTTCGCCCTATCCCCCGTATCCATCGAAACCCCCACCACGGCCAGCCCCTTCGGTCCCAGCTCCCGCGCCAGGCTCACCAGCCCCGGCGTCTCCATCTGACACGGCCCGCACCAAGTAGCCCAGTAATTAATCAGCACCACCTGCCCCAGATGATCTTCCAGCCTCCACTCCCCACCATCCAGCCGCTCCATCTCCAATGCGGGCATAACCTTACGCGACTCCACCGGCGCAATATACCCTGATTGCCTGGTCCTGTGACTCAGCCCAAAGATCAGCAACGCCACTCCAAGCGCCATAAAGACGTACTGCGTCAGCCGCTCTCGCCGCCCCATCCCTTGCACTCGGGCCGTTTCCGTCATCCACTGCTCCAGTCACCCAATAAGGTACAGTGTGGAGGACGTACAATGCCCAAGCAAATGTACCGGGGAGCTACAGGATTCACAGACCGTCACAATCCTCGTTGTTTAAGATCCTAACGTTGCTCGTCCTCATCGTGACAGCCACGCCCGGAGTCCCATACTCTGTCCAGACCCACGAAACCATCATCGACCTCGCGTGGAAGCACTCCATCTGCCCGGTCCTGCTCAAACGCTTCCCTAACCTCACCGAGGCCCAACTCCAACAGGCCCGAGCCTATGCCTACGGCGGCAGCGCCATCCAGGACCTCGGCTACTATCCCTTCGCGAACGCTTTCTTCTCCGATCTCACCCACTACGTCCGCTCCGGCGACTTTGTTCGCAACCTCCTCCGCAACTCCCAGAACGTCAACGACCTCGCCTTCGCCATCGGCTCGCTGTCTCATTACATAGGCGACACCATCGGACACAGCGACGCCGTCAACCACGCCGTCCCCATAGAATTCCCCGGCCTTGAAAAGAAGTACGGTGCCGCCGTCAATTACGCCCAGGGCCCCCACCCTCACGTCCAAACCGAGTTCGCCTTCGACATCAATCAGCTCAGCAAAGGCCACTTCGCGCCCTCCGCATATCTCGAGCACATCGGCCTCGAAATCCCCATGCCCCTGCTCCGAACAGCCTTCTACGAGACCTACGGCCTCAACCTCCCTGACATCATCGGCAGCAAAGAAACCTCCATACGCATCTATCGCCGCGCTGTTCGGCAGTTCCTTCCCAACATCGCCCGAGCAGAGACAATCCTCCACAAAAACAGCTTCCCCACAGAAAGCTCGAGCGCGGATTTCATTCAGCTAAGGGACGAACTCGTCCAGATAGCCACCGAAGACGACTGGGAGCAATACAGAAAGCATCCCGGATTCAGGAGCCATATGTATGCCGGGTTCATCTACATCGTCCCCAAAATCGGCACCCTCAAGATGCTCGCCATCAAAGGTCCAACGGAACAGACCGAGGACATGTACATCAACAGCGTCAATCGCTCTCTCAAGACCCTTCGTTACGTCATGGCCAACTACGACCGCATGGATCACTACATCTCAAACCGCGATCTAGACACCGGCGTCGTCGTAAAACCCGGCGGCTATCCCCTCACCGACAGAACCTATGCAAAGCTTCTCGCTGAGCTAACCAAACACCCCGCCACCCCAGTCCCCATACAACTCAAACACGACATCGAAAACTTCTACTCCGACCCCTTGGCCCCCATCACCACCAAAAAAGATCCAAAGCAATGGGCCAACGTTCAGTCCAACCTCAAGGTCTTCGAAACCATGCCCACACTCGGACAAATGGAACCCATCCCCGACGAAATCATCGGCCCGAACTAGCTCGCGGCAGGTAGTCGTTGGTGTTGCCGTTGTTTGTTCTTTTGCTTGTCATCCCGCAGGGGATCTGCGGTTGCTGTTGTCTTTGCTCTTCTTGCTTGTCATCCCGCAGGGGTCTGCTTCTGACTTCGTCGTTGCCTTACTTAATAATCGGCAGCAACGATGCCAGTTGCACATTCGTCAGCAGATTCAACCGGTTATCCACCTGGAAAAACTTCGCCGTCTCCCTCGCTCCCATGGCCTTCGTGAATCGCGGCACGTACTTCTTTTTCAGGTCCAACCCTTCCTGCTCCAGCTTTAGCGCTCGCTCAATAAGCGATTCCGCCTGTACATCATCGATGCAGTCGTGATTCATCGCATAATCTTTGATCAGCGCGATCCTCTGGTTACCAATCATCTGCTGCTCATGGGCATAATCCCGATAGATCGGCCAAAACGCCTTCGATTGCGCCTCCGTAAAATTCATATTGCGCGTGATGATCTCAGTCCGCTCTACTTGCACATCCTGACGAAGTACCGCAATGTCGTCCTCTGTCATAGGTCTTTCGGTCTTCACGTCCGCCGGAGCCTGACACCTTGCGCAAACCGTACTCGCAACAAGTACACTCAAAACCAGTCCATTGATGAGTCGCATCGTCATCTCCCGGCTCTTGCTTCTTAGGTTCATCGCTTAGACGAGCCTTCGCTAGCCGAAAGTTGTCCTTGCGCTTCCCCATCCCGCTGCATCCAACATAGTCGAAACATCTACAGGAGAAGCGATGACACCCGCTCAAAGAAACGCCCCAACAAAAATTCTTGCAACAATGGCCCTCACCATCCTTATCCTCACCGGCTGCAACTCGAAAACCAAGGCCACTCCCGAAAACTTCACCCAGGCCCTCAACGCCCACTTCATCGACCGCTCTGAGTGCCTCTTCGTCGACACCAGATTTCCCTACGCCACCTCCGACCCCGTCAAGACGAAGCAGCTGAACACCCTCGTCAAATCCCTCCTCCTCGACGTTAGCTTCGAATCCGCCGTCCACACCAGCCGCTTCACCCCCACCACCACCGGCGCTCGCTACGCCCCACGCTTCTGCTACGGACACCGCACCGTCACCAGCATCGACAGCTTCACCCCACCCGCCAAGGGAGCCAGCGGCTTCCCCGAGACCAACGTCACCTATCACTTCAAAATGGAAGACGTTCCCGTCTGGGCCAAATCTCCAGACGTCCAGGCAGCCTTCCCCGACATGGCAGCCAAAACCAGCGGCGAAGCCACCGACAAAGCCACCCTCGCCCAAACCCTCGCCGGCTGGCAAATCCCCGACTAACGAACGAAGTGCCACGAACCGGGTGCCCCATCCTTCGCGTTTTTTGCGAAGGGTGGGGTATTCGCGCCACGCGCGAACCGCACTCTCTCAACCAGCCAAAGACTCGGGTGCCCCATCTTCGCGGCAGTCTTATCGCCGCTAAGGTGGGCCATCGCGAAGCGATCCGCTCTCCTCCATCAAGCCGAACCTCAAGCCGAAAAAAATCCGTCATCTACAATCGCCTCCAAGAGGCCAATTCATGTCCAGTAAGAACTCCCGCCGCCAGTTCCTCACCCAGACCACCCTCACTCTTCTTGCCGCCGCCACTCCCCTCGCCGAAGCACAAAACCCACCCGCCTCTCAGACTCCCGGCATGCCACCCGCCTTCGGCACAGCTCCCGCCGCAGGCCCCGAGGTCACCCCCGCCGATTTCGCCGGAGCCGAAAAGCTAGTCCAAGCCCCTCTCACCGAAGCCGACCGCGCCCAGGCCGCAGGCAACTGGCGCAACGCCATGGCCCCCCTCTACGAGCGCCGCACCGGCCCCCGCAAACTCCCTATCCCCTCCGCCATCCAGCCATACTCGACAGTCCACTCCATCCTTCCCGGCGAACCCTCCGGCCCCACCGCAAATAAATTCATCCGTTCCACCACCGACCCTGGCCCACTCCCAGCCTCCGACCACGAGATCGCCTTCTCCCCCGTAACCAAGCTCGCCCGCTGGATCGAAACCCGCAAGCTCACCAGCGAGCACCTCACAAAGATCTACCTCGACCGCATCCAGCAGTTCAATCACAAGCTCAACTGCATCATCACCCTCACCGCCGACCACGCCGTCGAGCAAGCAAAGAAAGCCGACGCCGAAATAGCAGCCGGCCACTACCGCGGCCCACTCCACGGCATCCCCTGGGGAGCCAAAGACCTCCTCGACACCGCCAACATCCCCACCACCTACGGCGCCGAACCCTTCCGCAACCGCATCCCCACCGCCGACGCCACCGTCACCCAACGCCTCAACGAAGCCGGAGCCGTCCTCATCGCCAAGCTCTCCCTCGGCGCCCTCGCCCTCAACGACATCTGGTTCGGCGGCCAGACCCTGAACCCCTGGCTCCTCGAAGAAGGCTCCTCCGGTTCCAGCGCAGGCCCCGGCGCAGCCACCGCCGCCGGCCTCGTAGCCTTCAGCATCGGCAGCGAGACCGAAGGCAGCATCGTCAGCCCCTCCATGCGCTGCGGCATCACCGGCCTCCGCCCCACCTTCGGCCGCGTCCCTCGCACAGGAGCCATGACCCTCTGCTGGTCCCTCGACAAACTCGGCCCCATGGCCCGCTCCGTCGAAGACACCATGCTCGTCCTCAACGCCATCACCGGCCCCGACAATCAAGACATATCCTGCATCCCCAGCCACCTCGACTTCGACGCCACAGCCTCGGTAGAAGGCCTTCGCATAGGCTACTTCCCTCTCTGGATGAAGGAAGCCCCCGCCACCCCCGTCGACAGCGCCGCCCTCGCCGCCGCCGCCCGACTCGGCATGAAGCCAGTCGAAGTAGCCATCCCCGACTGGCCCTACGACGACCTCTCCCTCATCCTCTTCGCCGAAGCCGCCGCCGCATTCGAAGAGATCACCCTCAACCATCAAGTCGATCAGCTCAAAGCCCAGGTCCCCGACGCCTGGCCCAACACCTTCCGCCAGTCCCGTTTCCTCTCCGCCGTCGACCTCGTCCAAACCGACCGCCTCCGCCGCATGGTAGCCCTCGAGATGGCCCGCATCATGTCGCAAGTCGATCTCCTCCTCGTCCCCTCCCTCCGCGACGAGATCCTCACCATCACCAACTTCACCGGCCACCCTTCACTCACCCTCCGCGCCGGCTTCGTCGGCATCACCCAACCCCGCAGCGACTGGGCCCCCGACCCCAACCACCCGCTCCCAAAATTAAGCGCACCCCACCGAGTCCCCCACGGCGTTACGCTCATAGGCCGCCTCTTCGACGAAGGCACAATAGCCCGCGCCGGCCTCGCGCTCGAACACGCACTCAACGTGGCCACCGAGCCCCCACCCGGCTTCTAACCAAAAAGAAAGCCGTCCGCGAACGAAGCTAAACAGGCTTCCCTCAGCGGACGGCTTCATTACCTATTTATCGTCCCAGTCGTGATCCCCATCCTTGCTGAACAGGTCTGACATCACGTTCACATTCTCATCGCAGGCGTGGTTTAGGCAAGGCAACCCGAGTGCCGCCTCAATCGACTTCAACAGCGAGAAATGGTCGTAGCGTTTGTCGCTCTGTACGCCATGAACGCCGTAGCTGGTGTCTACAATCAGCAGCACCTGGTTCGTCTCCGGAGCCGTGCTGTAGTCGTTCTCATCCCACACGACAACAATCGCGCTCCTACTCTTCTTCCACACTGGCGATTTGTGGATGGCATTCACCAAACGCTCCACCGTCACATCGCCCTGGTAGATCAGCGCCGGATTCAGCCCAGCCTGTGTCCCATTGTCCGTGGGATCAAAGTTGCAGAACGGCCCGGCATTGCCGCGTCCATGCTGATCGTTGCACTGGTTCGGCGCGATGAAAGAGAACGTGGGCACATGCCCCGAGCTGAGATCCGCATAGAGTCCGTTCGGCCCACCGAAGTCAACCGTGTTCTTCAGGCTGTTCTCCTTGTCCCAACCCTCCTGCACGCTCTGGAAGTACACGAACGGATTGTGCTTCGCCGCATACAGCGCAACAATCCCCGCCGACGTAAGCGGAGGATTCTGGGCTGGCAGGATCTTCGTAAAGTCAGTGTTGTTCGTGAAGAATCCATCACTGTAGTTCACCGTATCGACGGCGCCCAACGGTATGCTCTCCTGGTAGCTCTTCCAGCTCATCCCCTGGGCCACAAGCTGATCCGCAATCGTCTTGCCGATCGTATCCTTGTCCGCCGCAATCGATTGCTTCCCGTCGATATTGATGTCACCCGGCTTCCCCTGAGTCTCGTTCGTATAGTCAATCGCCGGAGTAGCCGCATCCTTTCCGACGCCCGAGATCGGGCAGATCAGCCCGCTCGCCGGATTATCGGTCGCCACAATCCCCGATGCCAGATTCGTCGTGCAGTTCTTGTTATGCCAGTCCGGATAGTTGTCCGTATGCACGCCGAAGTTCGACCCACCCACAATCTCCAGATAGTTCGTCAGGCTCGGATGCGCAATCGCAAAGTAGTTTGTCGCAACATTATGCGACTTCGCATACTTGTTGATAAACGGCGCATTCGAATTGTTCAAAATCTGGCTATAGCCGTGGTTTTCCATCATGATGACGAACACATGATCCAGGCTCGGAACGCCCTTCGGCGCGCGACCCTCTTGAGCGCACATCGTGCTCACCAGGGCTGTAACGAATACTCCTAAAGTTGCGGTCTTTCTCATCATCGCTGTGTTTCTCCTTTTTTTGAAGAGAGCGCCCAGGCCCAGATAAAAACGGCGCTGTTCGACAGCGAAGACACTAGCCTTCCATTGTTGCGTTGCCATTACAGCAAGGCTTCTACTCCGTGAATCGCGAACCCCATACCGTGCAAGCCATTGCCGAATGAAATCATTCCCACAAATCTCAACGTCCGATAGGTATGAATGAGACTTCATTCACCCGCCACGCCGCGTCCCTCACGGCGTCACGCTTATCGCCGCCTCTGTGACGAGGGCGCCATCGCCCGCACCAGCCGCACCTCGAACGCGACCTCAACGTAGCCATCGGACCCTACCCGGTTTTTTAAGCCGATTGCGCGTCTCGGCTGATATATTGCGAGGATTACCTTAAATACATTTGTTTGCACTCGCGTTTCTTCTACAAGCGCGAATGCAGAGACGCAACTACTGAGACGGCTAAGGAGAGCCTCGCATAGTGAAACGTGCCAGAGTAGAACTGTTGCCTCTAACCTCGCTCCGTTTTTTCTTGGCAAGTTGGATCGTGATCCTACATCTTGATACTGCGCTAAGCCCCGCAACAGTGTTCGGCATTCCCGCAACATCAGCCGAACATAATATTGTCCGTTGCGGATATGTCGGGGTTGGCGTTTTCTTTTTACTGTCTGGCTTCATCCTCGCGCTTAACTATCCTCTCGATAGGACATGGAATACAGTTGCGGTCAAAAAGTTCGCTGTCGCCAGGTTCTCTCGCATCTATCCCGTCTACTTTCTCGGATTGGTGAGTATTGCCCCGGTCGTGCTTATCCCATCGATCCTGGAACATTCCAGGAGTCTTTTCATGAGGCGAAGCTTCTCTGGTTTTCTAAATGGAGTGCTGCTCCAGGCGTGGGTACCGCGGACGGCAATCACGTGGAATGGTCCGGGATGGTCCCTTTCGAACGAAGCCTTCTTTTATCTCTGTTTTCCAGTGCTCGGAGTTTGGTTATTTCGCCGTCTTTCTTGGCGTAGATTCATGGCGGGATTGATTGGGTTCTTCGTCCTTGAGCTAGCCGTACCGGTTCTCTGCATAGTGAAAGGTGCACCAGGATTTAGTGACCTGCCCGCGACCGGCGAACCCGGCACTCTGCTGGCGTATTTTGCAATGTTCAACCCACTACTGAATCTGCCATTCTTCCTCTATGGCATCCTTGCCTACTGGTGCTTCAGCAGGCTGGAGGAGTCAGATTCGATACTCTGCGGAAGGGGCTATATCCTCTACATTCCCTCCATTCTCGCTCTGCTGGTAATGACATCGCTGGGCAATCATATTCCTTACCCTCTCATGCACGGAGGCCTGACATTGTTTCCCGCGCTTGGAATCGTAATTGGTTTTGCGCTGGGAGATAAATACTTATGTGTACTTATGTCCAATCGCACATTGGTCTTCATGGGAAAGGCCAGCTACGCAGAATATCTTCTACATGCCCCGCTGAGAATTGCTTTCGAAAGTATTGGTCTTACATGGACTCCAACGCTTACGGTCACCTATTGTGTCATCGTCTTGATCGTTTCAGCACTGGTCTTTCATTTTTTCGAAGAACCACTCCAGCGAAAAATTCGGAAATGGATGCTTGCTAAAGAACGGTCCAGAATTGATGGGGTCAAAATAGAAGTGTCAGCCTGAGCGCGGCAACTCGCGCATTTTGCGAGTTGCGAAGTCGAAGGGCCTGTCCTGAGGGAAGTCGAATGGAACCTGCGGTTGTTACTATGACGCCTCACAAGGTCTAACCTATACCTAGCGTCGTGAGCACCAACTTCCTCAATCCGCGCCACCACTCCCTGCTCCGCGGAAGTGTCCTGGTCCTCCTAAGCCTCGGCCTCGCCCTTCTCCTCTCGGACTTCCCCCACAACCGCGCCACTGTATTTCTCGCCGTGCCCGCCCTCGTCGCAACCACCGGCACCATCGACACCATCCGCTGCATGCAACCACGCTGGAGCCTCTACCACGGCGGTGTCCTCCTCCTCATCTACATGGACCTCATGGCCCTCTGCATGATCCTCTTCTTCCTCCTCTACCCCTATGCCGGCTGGATCACCTCCAGTCAATAACCCCATTCCTTCTTGCAACCCCGGGCGTATACTCTGCATGTTTCCAGCACGCTAACCTTCACCCAGGGAGGCAACATGATCAAAGGCTTTCGCGACTTCATCCTGCGCGGCAACGTCATCGACCTCGCTGTCGCCGTCATCATAGGCGCGGCCTTCGCTTCTATCACCAAATCTCTCGTCGAAGACATCATCACTCCTCTTATCGCCGCTGTCATAGGTAAGCCCGACTTCTCCTATCTCGTCGTCACCATCCACAACACGCCCATCAAATACGGCAACTTCCTCAACGCCGTCATCTACTTCCTCATCATCGCCTTCGTCATCTACTTCTTCCTCGTCCTCCCCGTGCAAAAACTGCTCGCCCGCATCAAAGGCCCCGAAGCCGTCGCTAACAAAACCTGCCCCGAGTGCCTCTCCGAGATCCCAGCCGCTGCTCACCGCTGCAAATTCTGCGCTCAGCCTGTCGCCATCTGATACACAACAAAAAGAAAAAGCCCGGCAAGGAATCCCTTCGCCGGGCAACAACCGCGACCAACCTACAGCCCCAAATCACTCAACCCCTTATGATCATCCGGTCGTCTTCCAATCGGCCACCGAAACAATCTCTGCGACTCCTCAATCGCTAGATCATTGATGCTCGCATGTCGCCGCTTCATCAATCCCTTCTCATCGAACTCCCAGTTCTCATTCCCATACGACCGATACCACTGCCCCGCCGCATCATGGCACTCATAGCAAAACCGCACCGCAATACGGTTCCCGCCAAACGCCCAAAGCTCTTTGATCAACCGATACTCCAGTTCCCTCGCCCACTTGCGCCGTAGAAACTCGACGATCTGCTCCCGGCCCGTTACAAACTCCGACCGGTTACGCCACACGCTATCCACCGTATAGGCCAGTGAAACCCGCCCCGGATCACGCGAGTTCCATCCATCCTCAGCAGCCCTGACCTTAGCGACAGCCGTCTCCAAACTAAAAGGCGGCACCAACGGAATCTTCACGGCATCAGGCATCGCAAACCTCCCCACATAATCTATTCCTCTCTTTCTGCGATCACATCAAAACTCGCTCAATCCCCTTCATCTGCGATACCCTACCTCTCAAGAACCCCATCCTGAGGCCCTACTTGACTCATCTCCGCGCTCTTGCCTGCCTGCTTCCCCTAGTCACTCTCACCGCCTCATCCCAGACCCCGCAAGTCTTCGGCTACCGCGACTTCGCCCAACAGGCCAAGTGGGACGCCGCCTTCATGGCCGTCCCCGATCCCAAGCTCGCCGGCGAGCATCTCAAGACACTCACCGCCGCCCCTCACTGGGCCAGCTCCCCCGAGGACTACGCCACCGCCATCTACGTAGCCGACAAGTTCAAAGCCGCCGGCCTCGACACCCAGATCGTCCCCTACAAGGTCTGGATCAACAAGCCCCGCAGCATCCTCATCGAAGCCTTCGACTCCACCGGCAACAAGATCATGTCCGGCCCCACTCCCGAACACGTCGACCCCAAAAAGCACGGCGGCGACCCCTTCCAGGACGATCCCCGCATCCTTCCCGCCTTCAACGGCTCCGCTCCCTCCGGCGACGTCACCGCAGAGGTCGTCTACGCCAACTACGGCGAGCTAGCCGACTTCAACAAGCTCGACCAGCTCGGCATCAGCGTCAAAGACAAGATCGTCATCGTCCGCTACGGAGCCAACTTCCGCGGTGTCAAGGCCTACATCGCCCAGCAACGCGGAGCCAAAGGCGTTCTCATCTACTCCGACCCCGCCGACGACGGCTACTTCCGCGGCGACGTCTACCCCAAGGGTCCCTTCCGCCCCGACACCGCCGTCCAGCGCGGCTCCGTGCAGTTCCTCCCCATCTATCCCGGCGACCCCGAAACCCCGGGCGTAGCCTCCACTCCCGACCTGCCCGACTCTAAGCGCCTCGCACCCACTGACCCGGCGATCAACCAGCCCAACATCCCCGTCAATCCCCTGTCCTACAAAGACGCCGCCCCTATCCTCAAGTGCCTCGGCGGCCAGGCCGCACCTCACGGCTGGCAGGGAGCCCTTCCCTTCACCTACCACCTCGGCGCAGGCGAAAACAACACCGACGCACACAAAGTCGTCGTCCACATGCATCTTGAGCAGGACTACGCCCTCCGCACCATCTGGGACGTCATCGGCACCATCGAGGGCACCGATCCCGCGCAAAAAGACGACTGGGTCGTCGCCGGCAATCACCGTGACGCCTGGGTCTACGGAGCCGTCGATCCCAACAGCGGCACCGCTGCCATGCTCGAAGCCGTCCATGGCCTCGGAGTCCTTCTCAAGCAGGGTTGGAAACCGAAGCGCAGAATCGTCATCGGCAGTTGGGACGCCGAAGAAGAAGGCCTCATGGGCTCCACCGAGTGGGCAGAACAGCACGAAAACCACCTCGCCCACGCCGTCGCCTACTTCAACACTGACGTCGGCGTAGCCGGTCCCAACTTCAACGCCGAAGCCGTACCCTCCCTCAAACAATTCGTCCGCGAGGTCACCAAACAAGTTCCCAGCCCCAAGGGTGGCACCGTCTACGACGTCTGGAAGAAGACCCAGGAAGAAGCCAATGAAGCCCGCGGCACCGCCTCAACCAGCGGAGGCCCCAGCCGCTTCAACGCCGAGGTCGAAAATGACGTCCGCGTAGGCGACCTCGGCTCCGGCTCCGACTACACTCCCTTCATCCAGCACCTCGGCGTCCCCTCCACCGACATCGGCTCCGGCGGCCCCTACGGCGTCTACCACTCCGTCTTCGACAACTACAACTGGTTCATCAAATTCGGCGATCCCACCTTTGTCTACGAGCAACAGCAGGCCCGCGTCTTCGGTCTCGAAATCCTCCACATGGCCGACGCCGACATCCTGCCCTACAACTACGATCTCTACGGCAAAGAGATCCAAAGCTACCTCAACACCGCTCAAAAGCGCGCCGCAAAATCGGAGATGAAGCTCGACTTCACCGCCGCCCTCGCCGCCGCCCAGCGATTTACGACTGCGGGCGCAGCCATCCGCACGCTCCAGTCCACTCCACCAGCCGATCCTGCAAACCTCAATCACGTCCTGCGCGACGCCGAAACCGCCCTTCTCAGCCCCGCCGGCCTGCCTCGCCGCGCTTGGTACAGGCACACCATCTACGCACCCGGCGAGTTCACCGGCTACGCCGCCGTAGTCATCCCGGGCGTCAACGAAGCCATCGACGGCACCGACACCGACCGCGCCCAAACCCAACTCGCCGTCCTCACCGAAGCCCTCAACCGCTCAGCCGCACTCCTGGAGTCCGCCACAAAATAACCTCACCCCCCCAACCTCTCGCCAGATCGAATCCGCCAGAACAACGGACGCCTCGATCTGACGCTTGCAGTTGCATTTGCTTGTCCCTTTGTTTGCCATCCGTAGGGATCTGCTTTTGCCGTTGTCTTTCTCAACCAGTCACAAAAGACGGGTGCCCCATTCATCGCAGTCTCATCGCGATGAGTGGGAATGCAAACCTCTCGCCGCTTTTGCCGTTGTCGTTGCTTTTCTTGTCTTTAGGGTGGGAGCGCAGGGCTTCAAGGATTACGAAGCCTTCGCGGTCATTTTTTCGGTGGGAGCGCAGGGCTTCAGCCCTGCGAAAAACCCCGAGCCGACGAGGGGGCCTTAGCCCCGGGCCTTCTTTTCCAATCCATCAATCTAGCCAAACAGAATCAATCATTTACAAAACCTATCGCCAAAATCCCAAACAAAATCGCATGTCAAGCCCCAAAACCGCCTAAACTCAACACCATCAATCAGATCCGCACTGCAAAAAGGTTACTCCCAACCCGCTACAATTAAATTAGAAGGGAAAAACAAAACGGTTGTAGCCGACCAAACGATAACTCCTTTATTTGGACGAATTTAGCCGTAACCCCTTTGTTTGGACGAATTTAGAGAACCAACATTTTGCAAGCTACTGCAAATAAAAGGCTTACGACGAGATCGGGGGGAGGGTGAGCCAAAGCCTTGTCCCACAAGTCGGCGTCCGGATTTGCACTTTCGGACTGCCTGTCGATACATTAGCGATTGATGAGCCGTAGATTCACATGGGCGATTCTGCTTCTGCTGCTGACGAGCGTTCAATCGTTCGCAGTCGCCTGCAGCGTCAGCTGCGCCCTCATGGCCATGCCGATGAAGACCGCAGCAACAGGCACCACGCCAGGCATGGAGCACTGCGAAAACATGTCGAGCGCGGCCATGCAAAATAAATCCGCGACGCAAAGCATACAAGCCGTGCAGATGAGTCCCAGCACAACCTGCTGCGACGACCTCTCCTTCGCGAAAGACTCCGCCACCGCCGAGCGGACAGACCTAGTCCTCCACTCCGTAGCGAATGCAAGCGCGGCAGAAGCCACCCACCTGCCCGCTTTGGCCCAGAGACACGAGCGACCACCGGCCTGGTCAGTCGCAACCCTGCCTTCCAACCTCACACCTCTAGCCTCAAACCTCCGAATCTAGTCCCTCTCTCCGACCTCCGAAAAAACGGCAGGCCTCGCCACGTCTCCACCTTCGTGACGAAAAAAGCCGTCCCCTCCTCTCTTCCCAATCTCGGAGCATTTTTATGAGCGACCGTCGCACTTTCATCCAGCGAACACTCGGCATCAGCGCAAGCCTCTTCGCAACTCGCAATCTCTCCAGCCAAATCCAACAGCCCGCAAAAGCTCACGTTCCGCCCGCGCGCAATCTTCCCGTAATCACCACCGATATTGGCGATCTTCCCTACACAATGGACGGAAACACCAAAGTCTTCCATCTCATCGCCGAACCCGTAAAGCAGAACATCCTTCCAGGCAAAACCCTCGACCTTTGGGGCTTCAACGGCAGCGCTCCCGGACCAACCATTCAGGTCAACGAAGGCGATCACGTCCGAGTCATCTTCGACAACCATCTTCCCGAACCAAGCTCCATTCACTGGCACGGATTCGAGGACCACATCCGCTACGACGGACAACCAGCCATCAGCCAACCTCCCGTAAAGCCCGGAGGACGCTTCGTCTACGAGTTCGACATCCACCAACAAGGAACCTACTTCTATCACTCCCACATGGCGATGCAGGAGATGACCGGAATGCTTGGCGGATTCATCATGCACCCGAAGACACCCTTCCAACCCCACTGCGACAAGGACTTCCTGATCCACCTCCAGGAATACGCCGTCCTCCCCAACAGCACCGTTCCCAACACAATGAGCATGGAATACAACTGGCTCCTCCTGAACGGCAAAGCTGGTCCCGCCAATACTCCTCTCATCGTCCGCCTCGGCGATCGCGTCCGCGTCCGCTTCGTCAACCTCGGCATGGATCATCACCCAATGCACATGCACGGACACACCTTCCACGTCACCAGCACCGAAGGAGGACGAATCCCCGAAGCCGCTTGGTGGCCCGGAAACACCGTCCTCGTCGGCGTAGCCCAATCCCGCGGCATAGAGTTCGTAGCCAACAACCCCGGCGATTGGATGATCCACTGCCATCTTCCCCACCACATGATGAACCAGATGTCCTCCAGCGTAGGCAAGATGACACGCTCCACCTCCGGAATGCCCGCCGGACTAAGCATGGAGTCAGGCATGGGCATGCTTACCGGCTCTACCAGCACACCTCTCGGTGACGACTACGGCGCCAGCCTCGGCCGAGGCATGGGATTCGGCACAACAGCCGACACAGCAACCACCAACGGACCGCTCTCCCAGGCCAAGGCCCAAACAGCGATGCCAGACATGGACCACAGCCAGATGGGCGACATGGACGGTATGCAGAGCGACATCGCCGACAACGCAAACACCATCCCCAACTTCCCCCAGGACGCATACATGGAAGGCCCCATGATGGCGATGGACAAGATGGTAGACAAACCCGAGAACTACGGCCTTGCCACCGGATGGAGCGGATACATGATGGGCATGATGACGTTCGTTCGGGTTCTACCGCCGGACAAGTATGACGACGTCATCGCACGCATGAAGCAAGCAGACAGGCTAAACGATCCATATGCCTCAATCCTGTCCCGAACCTAAGCACGCAACCAGGAGATACAGACATGAAGAACCTCATGACAATCGCGGTTGCGAGTTGCCTCACGGTAACAGCGGCAATAGCACAGTCCTCACAGCAATCCATGCCTGGCATGGACATGAGCCAGCACGACATGAGCAATATGCAGAACGCTGCAAATCACACGAGTCAGCAGCCTGAAAACCCCACTCTGCACACAGGCGCCTCGCTGCCAGCACCAGAGTTATTGCAAGAGGTGACTTCACGGCCTGCAAAGAATCTATCCGAGTTTATCCAACTTGCCGACGCTAACAATCCGACCCTCAAACAGGCGGCCGCGATTGTTCGACGCTCTGCGGCCCAAGCCAAACAGGCTGGCCTTTATCCCAACCCATCCATCGGCTATCAGGGCGAACAGATCCGTGGAGGTTCCTTTGGTGGGGGCGAGCATGGAGCGTACATCGCGCAATCCATCGTCCTTGGAGGCAAGTTAGGTCTGCGCCGCAACATCTACGAGCAACAGAAAAGGTCTGACGAAGCAGCCGCGGAAGCACAGGTTGATCGAGTGCATGGCGACGTCACGCAGGCTTTCTACAAAACTCTCGCCGCGCAGGAGGCCGTTGTCGTACAGCGAAGACTGCTCAAGCTCTCAATCGATGCCGTCGAAACCGTTCATCAATTGGCAAATGTGGGGCAGAGCGACGCCCCCGACGTTCTTCAATCAGAGGTTGAAGCCGAGCAAGCCAAAATCGACTACGCCAACGCACAGCGAAATTTTCTGCAAAACTTTAGGATGCTTGCTGCGGTTACGGGACAGCCCAATCTCGCAATCGGCCCACTCGACGGAGCTCTCGATGCGATTCCCAACATTGATACCGATCACATCGTCGAAACAATGATTCAGAACAGCCCCTCCGTCAAACAGGCACAACTAGAGATAACAGTCGCAGAAGCCGCGCTAAAGGACGCGCACAGAGAATCCATTCCCGATCTTCAATTGAAGGCTGGAGAGCAGTACAACTTCGAAACCGTTTCTGTCTTTCCGACAAAGGCAGCAGGGCCCCAGAGTTTTGCTTCAGTCAGCATGAACGTTCCTATCTGGAACCGCAATCAAGGCGCAAAACAGGCTGCCGAGATCGACATTGATCGCGCACAACAAGAATTGGAACGCGTAAAACTTTCCCTCCACCACCAAGCGCAACCACTCGTTCAAACGTATCTGTCCTCGAAGTTTGAAGCTGATCGCTACCGCACACAACTCATCCCGCGAGCCACGCAAGCCTATCAGCTATATCTGCAGAAATATCAGAGCATGGCGGCGGCTTATCCGCAGGTGTTGGTCTCACAGCGAACGCTCTTCCACCTTCAGGCAAGTTATATCCAGGCGCTTAGCAGCGTATGGCAAAACGCAATTGCTCTACAGCATTACACGCTCAAAGGCGGGCTCGAAACACAACCCGTAGTTACTAGTGCACCAGATATCAGTTCTAATAACGGCGGAATCGAATAACAGCATCCAACTCCGTTCGTAAAGTTGTTTCCTGTCGTAGAAGTTTGAGCGTGACAAAAATTGCTGGAATCAAAAAAACAAGCGAACCGATAACCCACATGATGACGGCGCCGACAACTTGGTCTGATTGAGGCGAAATATGGAAAGGATTTGGTTGCTGCAAATAATAGGCATACACTGGGCGATCGCAAAATGCGAGAAACGCGGAAAGGGCTGTATTCACGATGTCCGCCATGATCAGGTAGGGCAGCATGTACCAGCTTGGATAGTGTGCGCTGGTTGGCCAGGGACGGATGAGCGGCCACCAGAAGAGAATCGATGTACTCAAAAACAGGAAATGTTCAAACTCATGCCAGCGCTCATGCTCGAGCGCGAAGTCATACGCGGCGGGCACATGCCAGCCGAGGAAGGTTAGATTCATCGCAAGCCATGCGACAAGTGGAATTACGAGGAAGTGTCCCAGATTGCGCAGCACTTTAAACCGAATCAACGGTCCCAGTACCGGAACGAGAATCACGCGAGGAAGACCACGAAGGAGAGGGACGACAGGGTAGCCAAGAAGAAGAAGCGGAGGTGCGAATGACATCAGCAAAAGGTGCTCGATCATGTGAGCGCTCAGAAGCGCATCAGCAAAGCCGTCGAGCGGCGAGGCGATAGCGACCCAGATGACAGCCAGACCGCATAGGAATGCAGCCAGTCGCCACACCGGAAACATTGCCCGTCTGGTCTTACGTATGGCGAACCAACCTCGCATATAGAGAATGGCGCTGAGACCAAGAGAGGTCGTAAGGAAGACAGGCGGAGACCACTCCTCAAAGAGGACCCGGGATTCAGGAGACATTGGAAATAGAGTAAATGCAGTCCTAATGATTATCTGGCGGCGGTGTCGATTGTTCCTCGGACAACACCATATGCCGCGACGCGTCGACAGCCCGTGGAAGATTATTTTTCGTTAGAGTTGCTAAGAAACGAACAAGCGCCGTTGTCTCAGAGGGATTGAGAGCATTGCCATAAGCTGGCATGTTTCCGCCGCCCTGCAGCACCTGGCGAATAATCTGATCTTCGGTCAAACGCGACGCGACACCGTCGAGAGCAGGGCCACGCAAACCTCCGGTTCCACCAATAGCATGGCAATTGCGACACTGCTTATTTTGCAGGACGACAGCTCCTGCTCTTTCCAGAGGAGTCCGATTGTGTAGATAGCCTATGGGTATCGGTTTACTTGTCCACGCGTTCATGATGGGACTCCACGGCGTGTACATTCCCAAACGAGTAAAAATGCCGAGAGTAATCGCAATAACACTTACCATCAACACCGCCACTGGACGACGCGACCAATGCTTCTCTCCTTCTCCAGAAAGAAGCGGGAGCAAAAGCAGAACGCCGATAGCGATGACCGGGGCAATAAAAATCACAGGAGTTTCAAGGTTCGGTGGCAAATAAGCCAGTACTGCGTAAATCCAGAGAAAAGCAAAGTCCGGTTTGGGTGCAGTCTCGATGATGGTTGGATCTGGCTGGCCGGACGGACCACTAGGACCGAACCAGATTGCACAGGCCATGACCGCAAGCATGATGGCCGCAGCAAAGATCGCGTCCTTCCATGCGGCGTCGGGCACAAAGGGGATGCCTGTCTTTACTGTCAATTGGTGATACTCAGCAACATAGGTCTTTTTGCTTACGAGGCGGCCCGGCATCGGCCATTCGTTAATGCCAAGCCGCAACACCATCAAAAGATGAAGGCCGACGAGTACAAGCAGAGTCCCCGGAATGACAAACACGTGCAACGTGAAAAAACGAGACAGTGTCGGGCCAGCGATAATCGGGCCACCCAACATGAGATCCACGAGCGCGCCGCCAATCAAAGGGACGCGGCTCACGATAGAAGCTCCTATGCCGAGTCCCCAGTAAGCGTCCTGATCAAAGCGAAGGACCTGGCCTGTGAATGCCATGCCGAGCGTAAGAAGCAGAAGAAAGACTCCGATGATCCAGGTAAGCTCACGGGGATATTTGTAGGCGCCGAACAGGAAGACCTGAACCATATGGATCAGCACAATAGCGACCATAAAGTCGGAGCCCCATGCATGCATCGCACGCAGAAACCAGCCGAGCTTTACGTTATGGTCGATGAATTGAAGGCTGTTCCATGCATCACTGGCGGTCGGTGCATACACAAGCGCAAGCAGAACGCCAGTCATGATTTGAAGGACCAGAATAACCGTTGCCGCACTGCCAAAGACATACCACCAGCTTGAGGTACTGGCCGGAACGTCATGCACCGCTGCTTCGATTGCGGGGGTGCCCAGCCCAAGCCGCCGTTCAAACCAGTTATACAAATCGATGCCGCGTTGTTTTAGGTCGGGCATGAGCTGCACCTCGGTTTGGGTTGTTCCATGGTCGCAAGCTTCGCAGTACCGTTGACCTCAAGCTGTATCAGCGGCGGCGGCGTATTGTGAGATTGTGATGCCAAGGTTGGCATTCTGCCTACGTGAATCAGCAGCGCATCTTCTGCGATCTTGTGATCATATTCAAAGAGACCGCGTTCCGGCGGTCCTGACGCGCGAGCTCCGTCTGCGTAATACGCACCTCCATGGCAGGGGCACATAAAGAGTTTTGATTGAGCAAACCAGCGAACCGGGCAGCCAAGATGCGCACAGTTGATCGCGAAAACCTGAAACTTGTTGTCTGAGATGCGACGGACCCAGCAGGGAATATCGCCGGTCTGACCGTCCCAACTTGTAGTAACTGGATTACGGAAGTTGACCAGCCGGGTCTCGCCTACGGGAAAAGTATTGAGCGCGCCCAGATTGATCCACGACTTATCCCCTTCCCCCTTCTGTATTGCAGGACCAAGAAGATAGCCAATAATTGGAATCCCAAGAACTACACCCACCGCCCCATTTATAAGTAACGAAAGCTTAAATAGGAACACGCGACGTGAATGCCCTTCACTCCTATGATTCGACGCGGGCTCAGTTGTCGGCGACTGATCGCTTGGGGGAATTTGTTCACTCTGTGTCATGACTTCTGCTCCTGCAAGACCTTTTGCAACAATTTCGTACTCCATCTACGGACGCGAATGATAGGGCTGACCAGGATTAGCTGTTCGCTTCGAGGCGAGCCACGCGACAATGTCTGTGATCTGTTGGTCTGTCATTGGTTGCTCTGCATCGGTACGCCAGTCGGGCATTCCCTGATCGGGCCGGCCGGCGATGATGTTGCTACGAAGGTACTGATCGCTTATAAGCGCAAGATACGAAGGATCGACGATGGAGCCGACCTTCCCTGCGCTGCTTTTTTGATCGCCTTGGTTTCCTTCACCATTTGCTCCATGGCACCGAGCGCAGAAGCTGGCAAAAGCTTGTTCGCCACGAACAGCAACACCCTGCAGTGTAGCCAGATACGGTGGAGCATTCTGCATTCCAGGTTTTGGCGGCCCCCATTCGCGAAGCATACCCTGCGCGAGAGCACTAACCTGCTGATCGGTCAACATGCCTCCGGCAGCTCTTGCGAATGGCGGCATCAACGCTTTAGGCACACCCTTCGCAATCACCACGCGCAAGTGATCTTCGCCCGCAACAGCGAGATACACCGGATTAGCAAGTGAAATCGCTGCCCCGTTTCTGCCATTTTCTCCGTGGCATGCGGAACAGTTCGTTTTATAGAGAGTAGAAAAAGCAAGAACGTTTTCAGGGCGCGAAACCTCGGGCTCCGATCCAGACCTGTTGTTCACACAACCAATAATTGTCACGCAGCTCATAGGGAGCCATAAGGCACTGAGTCCCACAAGTCTTCGAGCAGCCCGCATCATTGATCGTCATCTTTCTTGGTGGGTTCGTCGCTATGGAGACCGGCGCGGATGGCGAACGGCAACGCTCGAAACTGTGGTGTACGCACCTTCACCTGTAGATTGACGACAAAGCCGCAGACCAGGCCGAACGCGATTTGTGAGATGACAAACCAGAGCCAGTCGATGCGTTCGTTGAGGATAGGACTTATGATACCCAGCGCAGAATAGAGGATGCCTGTCCATATGAAAGGAGCAATGAAACCAGCAGTGAGAATTGGCTTCCTCGGAAACATCGGCAGCATAGCCCCGTAGAGCAGACCGATAAGCACCGAGGTAAGGCTGTGAATTGCAGTGGCTGCAAGAAGTCCTTCGATATGAAACTGGGCCAGAAATTCGTTGCTCTTGCCCGCCCAACTAACAAACCCGCCAGCGGCGAGCAAATTCACCGCGTACCAGATGCTGCGATAACGAATGAGGCCAAACAGGGCCGCTGGAACAATCATCGCAATACCACCTACTATGCCACCTTTGATGCCAGACATAACGCTGAACGTCTCGACAGGCAACAGCTTCCGATGGCTTTCACCAATTGGTAGTTGTTCGCGAGTAGTCCGTGTGCTCGAGATAGCAAGAACCTCCGCCACAATCGGAACCGAGACGTGTTTCTCGTGAGGAAACATATCGAAGAACCATCCAACCATCGACCGCAGCGTCAGCACAAGGCCCAGCAGGCTGATGACCCAATGCGTCACCATTCCGGTGATCATCAGGTTTAGGCCAAACGCAAGCACCATGGGCCACGGGGTCGGCGCGGGCAGAACTATCTCGTCGAACCGATGCGGGTGTCCATGAGTTTGCGCTGCATGCTGAGACGAATCACCTTCCTGCATCGTTTCCTCCTTTTCCCAAGCTATCTGCCCAGAACGTAGACCACCAGAAATACGACTACCCACACTCCATCAACGAAGTGCCAGTAAAGCGAAAGCACCTCAAGCTTTTCTGAATGCTCCTCGGTTACACGGCCCATCAGTGCGAAGCAAAGGGTGAGAGAAAGCATGATAAGTCCCACCACAACGTGACTGGCATGAAGACCAACCAGCGAGTAATAAGTTGTTCCGAAGAGATTAGTCCGTATCGTCAAACCCTCTGTGTGAATGAGGTGATACCACTCCTGTGCAGTCGTAATCAGAAAGATTGATCCAAGCAGAACGGTACCCGCCAGGTGTATCGTGCAGGTGCGAAGGTTCTGCTTTCGCAGCGCACTGACCGCAAAATGAACTGTAATGCTGCTCGAGAGCAAGCAAATAGTGCCGAAAATAGGCATCTCCAGAACTTGTGCTGGAGTAGGGCCGCTCAAACTTTTGCCGATGTAATAGATGTAAGCAACGATAAAGATGATGAAGATTGCTGCTTCGGCCACGATGAGGCAAGCCATCCCAACAGTGCCACGGTATGGCAGCGTCCATGGCGTCTCCATCGCCCCATCAATCGGAATTGCGCTTGTTGTATTCATCATTCGTAGCCCGTATCAGAATCTTCAGGATGCTTCAGATCCCACAATGGCCGACGGCTATTGACCGTAGGATCAACTGCAAAGTTGTACGAAGGTGGCGGAGACGGTGTAGCCCACTCCAACGTCCAGGCATCCCACGGATCGTGACCGGCCACCTCCCCCTGAAAGTAAGATCGCACCAGGTTATAGACAAAGATCAGTGTCGCAATCGTCTGGATGATGGCCCCGATGCCAACGATCAGGTTCAAGGTCTCCCACCCGCGTCCCGCCTCGTAGGTATAGATACGTCGCGGCATACCCAGCAGTCCAGGAACATGCATAAAGTCGAAGGTAAGGTGAAAGCCGATAACGAAGAGCCAGAAGTGCCATTTGCCCAGCTTCTCGCTCATCATCCTGCCGGTAACTTTGGGATACCAGTAGTAGAACGCCGCGAAGAGCGCAAAGAGAATTGCGCCAACCAAAACGTAATGAAAATGTGCGACGACAAAGTAAGAGTTGCCAAGCTGCCAGTCGAAGGGCGCCGCAGAGAGCATAATGCCGGTCAATCCGGCGACCAGAAACTGAAAGATGAAGGCGATGCAGAACATCATAGGCACCGCAAAGATCACCTTCCCGCCCCATATTGTCGCGAGCCAGTTGAATATCTTTATCCCGGTCGGCACCGAGATCACCATCGTTGCGAAAACAAAGAACGTATTGCCAGCCGGGCCCAAGCCGACCGTAAACATGTGGTGCGCCCATACGCTCAGGCTGATAAAACCAATTCCAACCGACGCTGCCACCATCGCCGCGTAGCCAAAGATGGCCTTGCGCGAAAAGACAGGAACGATCTCATTGACGAACGCGAACGCCGGCAGCACAAGCACGTAGACTTCGGGATGCCCAAATATCCAAAAGAAGTGCATCCACAACACAGCCGAGCCGCCAGCCTGCGTATCAAAGAAATGCGCGCCCAGATAGCGGTCCAGGGTCAACATAATCTGCGCTGCGGTCAACGGGCTAACGGTAACAAACACCAGGCTCGCCATCACCAGGTACAGCCAGACTAGAAGCGGCATGCGTCCCATCGTCATACCCTTGCACCGCATGCTGAGGATGGTGGTCACGATATTCAATGCCGTTCCTATCGAACCAACGCCGCTCAGAAAAACAGCCAGCGTCCAGTAGTCCGTGCTATGCCCCGGAGAGAATACCTTCGCCGTCAACGGCGCATAAGCGAACCAGCCAACATCAGGTGCCGATCCCGCTGCGTAAAGCCCGCTGCCACCAACATAGCTGAAGTACAACAAGACCCCTGCAAAAGCTGATATCCAAAAACTGAAGGCATTGAGTCTGGGAAACGCCATGTCCCGCGCACCGATCATCAGCGGAATCAGATAATTTCCAAATCCAAAGAGAATCGGCATCCCGACGAAAAACACCATCGTCGTACCGTGCATAGTAAAAAGCTGATTGAAAACCTGCGGCGAAACAAAGTGATTATTAGGAACGGCAAGCTGAATACGCATCAATATCGCCTGAAAGCCCGCGATGACAAGAAAGATCAGGGCATACACGATATACATCAGCCCAATTTTTTTGTGATCCACCGTTGTCAACCACTCGTACACCACATTCAGTGGCGGACGGCCATGCGAGGCTGCGGTCTCATCGATTGCTTCGATTACAGGCGTTGTAGTCATCTCGCCTCTTTCCGTCGAAGGTTAGTGAAGCTGTGTCAGGTAAGCCGTAATAACGTCCAGATCGTGATCGTTCAGGTGCATCGATGGCATCAACGAGCCGGGCTTCATTGAGTCAGGATGGTCGATCCACTTTCTCAGATTCTCCGGTGTGTTCTGAACCGGCCCGGAGGCAATCGTATCGCGACTTCCCAGGTGCGTCAGATCAGGGCCGAAGCGGCCTGTCGCTACTGTTCCGGCAATCGTATGGCAATTGATGCAGGCGCTATGCATGAAGACCGTTTGCCCCTCAGCAGCCGCTGGGTTTCCGCTGAAATCCTGGCGGGCGGGCTGTTTCTGTTGATTCACCCAGGCCGCAAAATCCTCCGGCGACTGTGCATAGACCCGCAGCAGCATCTTCGCATGCTGTGTCCCGCAGTACTGTGCGCACTGTCCAAGAAAGAGGCCTGCCTGCTTCGGATCGATCCACATTACATTAACCCGGTTTGGAATTACATCCATCTTTCCAGCAAGGCGAGGCACCCAGAAACTGTGGGACACATCGGCAGATGACATAGTAAGGTAAGTCGGGGTTGGCGCGGCCGGGTTGCTGATCGGGACATGGAGTTCATTGGCTGTCACAACACCCAGTCTTGGGTAGCGGTACTCCCACCAGAACTGATGGCCGATAACGATCACGTCCAGCGCGCTGGCAGGTTTGGGAATAGCCTCGGTTCCGAGAATGACACGCGTGGTCGTAAGAAACAGCATCACGACGATCAGGATCGGAATCACTGTCCACGAAAGCTCAATCTGGTTACTGCCGTAGATCTGCGGTGGCTCTCGATCCGAATCCGTCGAACGATGGCGGAAACGAATCAGCGCATAGAGCAACAATCCCGCAACAATCAAAAAAATAGCCAGTGTAACCGAGAGCACCAGCATCGACAGGTCGAAGATCGAGTGCGCCGGCGTGGCTGCCGGATCGAATATGCTGGTCGGAGATTGCGCGAATGCTTGACCGGCATAGAAAGTCGCGCCGTACAAAGCGAAACCGCCCTCACCATTACTGGAGCACGTGGCCGAATATTTGTCGAAGCAGGACAAAGTTGTCTGACCTCGAATACGCTCATTTTTTTTGAAACGGCTGTCGCAGAGCTACACGTCCGGAAGAATGCTAAACCACGAACATCACTATCGCTTCTGATTCGATTCAGCCATGCAATGATTGCTGCTTCAATACAAATATCTTTGGTGGAACTGCCTTATCGTTCGACAACCAGAAATTATCAACCATGGCACTGAAAAGATACAGCAGAAGGATTCTCTCTCACAATCTACCAATCTACTCCGGAATTTTTGCAAAAAGTTGAATTCAGACAGCTTACAACAATAACCCAAGGAACCTGAGAAGAAAAAAGGGGTGCATCGCAAATGCGATGCACCCCGTTCGCAGAAAATAGCTGGTTATTTACCCAAAGTCGGAGGATTCACCGAACCACTCGTCGAGGCTCCCGTGTGCACGCCATCCAATACGGCCTGGAAAGCCACGATCGTCTTCAGCGTCTCATAAGGTACCTGCGCCAGTGGTAATAGACGGCCATTCACCGCAAGAAGCGGCGTCTGGTCAACACCAACCTCCTCCGCGAGCTTGATCGAGGCATTCACCTGGTCCTTGATCGGCTGCGTTGCAGCACAGGTGTCGATGGCCGCGGGGTCCAATCCAGCCTTGGTCACTGCATTTTTCAGCGTCTCATCGCCTGTCTCTGGGGTCAGAGCAGCCTGAGCGTCAAACACCGCTGCCGCATAAGGAAAAAACGCATCATTCTTCTGTTTCTGCACGCAGTATCCGTACGCCGCCGCCTTGAACGCAAACGGATGGATATCTACCAGGGGAAAGCTCTGGAAAACGACCCGCGCATTTGGAAAGTCCTTTACGAGTTGTTCCATCGTCGCCTGGGCCTCCTTGCAATGCGGGCACTGCATATCGGCGAACTCCACAATCAAGAGATCTTTGCTCGAAGCTCCACGCCACGCCCCGTCCGCGCGCTCCTGCAACAGTCTGCGATTGTCGGCAAAAGGCATCGCACCAAACGGGATAACGCCCGAAGAATCCGCAATCGCGTGCTTTCCATCGGGAGTGACAAAGAAACCCATCGACTGTACCTTCGCATTCGGGGACTTGTCCGATACATAGACAACAACCTTGCTCACGCCCGGGGCGGCGGTATTTTGAATCGCCTCTACTCGCCAAATACGGTTCGCGTCATACCCCCAGATCGCCTTCAGAAAGTTGTTCACCGTATCAACCGTCGGAGTAGCAGCCGTAAAGAACTTCTGGTTCACTGGAGGAAACGGATCCGCCTTGGTTGCCGGGTCCAGCGAGTTCAATTGCAGCGGAGGAGCTGCCGGAGTCCCTTTTGCAGCTGGTGCCGCCTGGGTTGCCCCCGTTGTTCCTGTCTGCGCTCCCGCTGCCGCAACACCGAGAGCTGTAGCCAATCCAACTACCATCAACGATGAAATCTTCAAAAGTACCTTCCTCTGCCGCCGCTCTTCGCCCGCAGCACTTCTATTACACCTGAACCTTGACCGCAATGGGAAACCGCCGCCCCATTCCGAATGATTTTCTCGTTACTTTCAACACTGGCGCTGCTTGTTGTCGCTTGTACTCGCTCCGCTCTACCAGCTTCAGCACCGACCGAACCAAACCTACATCAACTCCCTGATCCTCGGCGATCTCCTCCGCGGAGCAGTACCTCTCCACATAAGCCTCCAAAATCGGATCGAGCACCTCATACGGAGGCAGCGAATCCGTATCCAGCTGCTCTGGACGAAGTTCCGCCGAAGGAGCCTTCTTCATCGTCTCGCATGGAATTACTTCGCGTTCCCGGTTGGCATATCGACTCAGCGCATACACCTTCGTCTTCATTACATCGCCGATCACCGCCAGCGCACCAACCATATCTCCATACAGCGTGCAATAGCCAACCGACATCTCGCTTTTATTTCCCGTCGTAAGTACCAGCGCGCCAAACTTGTTCGACAGCCCCATCAACAAGGTTCCACGGATCCGCGACTGTAGATTCTCCTCGGCCAGCCCAAACGGTGTTCCTTCGAACAACTGCTTTAGTGTGCTCTGATATTGAGCAAATACGTCATGAATCGGAAGCAGCTCGAACCGCACCCCCAGATTCTTCGCGAGCTTTCGTGCGTCTTCAATCGATCCCAAAGAGGAGTACTCACTCGGCATCCCAACACCCAGCACATTCTCCGCGCCAAGCGCTTCCACCGCGATTGTCGCCACCAGCGCCGAATCGATCCCCCCGCTCAACCCAACCAGCACTTTCTTGAATCCGCACTTCCTCACATAATCCCGCGTTCCCAGCACCAACGCCTTCCACGTCGCCGCCGTCTCATCCTCTATAGACTCGATCGCAACCGCCCCGCCGTCCTTTGTGTCGAAGAAGACCATGTCCTCCACAAACGACGCCCCCTGGGCTACCACCTTTCCATCCGGTCGAATCACCAGCGACGATCCATCGAAGATCAGGCTATCGTTCCCACCCACCTGGTTCACCATTACCACGAATGCCCCATGCTGCCTGGCAAGCGCTCCCAGCATCTTCGCTCGTATCCGCGGCTTACCCTGCCAGTAAGGAGAGGCCGAGATATTCACGATGAGCCTCTGCTTCCCAGCGACTTCTTTCGGCTGCGACTCCCATTGCCCCATCAGGGTCTCTACTGGATCAACGCGATACAACGGACGTGGCCAGAAGCCCTTATCGTTCCATGCATCCTCACAGACGGTAATCGCCAGCGGCTCTCCCCCCACACTCGTTAACTCCTGGTGTGTCGCCGGTTCAAAATAGCGCTGCTCATCGAACACGTCATAAAAGGGCAGCAGCATCTTCTGCTGCACAAAACTCACTTTTCCCCCGCTCAGAACGGCCGCCACATTGCGTACTTGCTTGCCTACCGGCGACGTGGCCGGCATGACCGTTCCGCACAAAATCGCCGGTCGACCAGGCTGCGCCGTCCACGCGACAATCTCATCGATCGCCTCACCAGCCCTGGCAACAAACGCATCCTTCTCTAGAAAATCCGCAGGCGGATACCCACACACAGCCAGTTCCGGAAAAACTGCAAGATCAATACCCTGCTCTCCGGCTCGCGCGGCGTACTCAAGAATCTTTCTCGTATTCCCGGCGAAGTCCCCCACCGTCGGGTTAATCTGCGCAAGAGCTATCTTCACGAAATTAAGTCTACCGCTTAGGAGCCTGTCCCGCCCACGACAACCCCCACCGTCCGCGCCAGAATCTTCATGTCCAGCCACAGGCTCCAGTTCTCCACATAGGCCGTATCGAGCGAGATATAGCTGTCAAACGATGGGTCCTGTCGCGCCTCCACCTGCCACAGGCCCGTTATCCCCGGCAGCACATTGAGTCGTTTCAAATGCTCCAAATCGTACTGCTCTACCTCCGTTGCCATCGGTGGTCGAGGCCCTACCAGGCTCATGTCACCTTTTAGAACGTTGTAGAACTGAGGTAACTCATCGAGAGAATACTTCCGCAGTATCCGGCCCATCCGGGTGACCCTCGGATCGTTGGAGATCTTAAACAGCACGCTGTCGCGTTCGTTCATATGCTCCAAATCAGCCTTCAGTTTGTCAGCGTCGGCCACCATCGTGCGGAACTTATAGCAGGAGAACGTACGGCCCTTTCGTCCGATTCGGTGCGCCTCATAGAAGATAGACCCTTCCGAGTCCATCTTTACTGCAATCGCCAGCGCAAGCATCACGGGTGACACAGCCAGCAACGCCAACGACGACAAGGTAATATCCAGCGTCCGCTTCAGCAGGAAAGCCCCAACCGGAAACTCGCGGCGGTGCAGTGGAATCGTCGGAAACTGCCCGATATACTCCACCGTGGCATTCCATGCCAGCCCGTCATACAAATCCGGCACCACGCGCACATCGATCCCCGCAGCCCGGGCCTCCTCCACCATGCTAATCACCAGCTTTTTCTCCGCCGGCACCGAGAAAAATATCTCGTCCACAAACAACGATCGGGCCAGCGAAAGGCAACTCTGCACACCACCGATTACGTCCGCATCACCCGACTCCGCCTCGCGGTCTGTCAACGCCACAAATCCTTTGAACCGAAATCCAAGGTGTTGCAGCGAATCCAGATGGTTCCGCAACGCATGTGCGACGCGCCCCGTACCCACGATCAACACGTTCCGCGTTTCAATCCCGGCCAGATATCGGCGATAGACCATCTTTCGCCATATTGCCCGGCGAATGCAAAGCAGGATCGCCGACAATCCCACCATCAGCGTAACTACCACCCGCGAGATCGCCTCGCCATTCGACATATACAACGTTCCGCACAACAGCAAACCGGAGGTCAGCGTCGCCTGGACCGCCATTCTCTGCTCGTGCAATCCACTACGGTTCTGTATCGGCCCATAGAGCCCGTATGACCGCATAAAGAATGCCAGGCAAATTGCAAACCACCCAACATAAAAAAACAACATGCTGGGCGAAGAACGAATGAGATACGGCAGCACATTGAGTGTCGATACCTCCGCGGGCAGCGCAACATGCAACCGCAAAGCTATAACTCCCGCAACAGCCACGGTCATCAGGTCCAGCGATGCCCACACAAGGCTGGTGACAGACGGACGTCGAAAAATACTACTCCGAGTCGAAGCGGCTCGCCTGTCTTTTGCAGCGCGCTTTCTTCCCGAGATAATTACCTGCTGCAAATAGTCCGGTGTCGCCAAACCAACCCTCTTCGTCGCAATATTTCCGGACGTTCATAGGCAAAATGCCTGAAGTCCTCTCAAACAACACGTCCGGTAGAAATTTCAATCACTGCAAATCAAACAGCACGACTGGGACTATTAAGTATGTTGCGAATACAACTTATATTTTCGGAGTTGCCTTCCTATGGTTGGCGACGTTCCGTTGAAGAATACGTGGTGAAAATTCCGCATAGCAATCAAAACAACAACCTTTCGCGCAACGGGAAACTAACTGATTCATACCTCCCCCTACAGCGCTCATACCGGCATCACTAACTCATCCAGAGCAAGAAACTCCTTCAGGATCGGGTCATCGCTCGCTTCCATCTCTTCCATCGTTCCAAAGAAGTGCGCCTTTCCGCCATGAAGAAAAACCACCCTGTCCGCCAATTTCTTCGCAAAACGCATATCGTGGGTCACAACAATACTTGTCAGGTGGAGCTGCTGTTTCAGCCGCTCGATCAGGTTGCCCAGCAGATGCGCCATCAGCGGATCAACCATCGTCGTCGGCTCGTCATACAAAACTGCCTCCGGCTGCGATGCCAGTGCCCGCGCTATGGCCACCGACCGCTTCATGCCGGTCGACAAGTCTGAGGGCAGCAGCCCTTCCATTCCAGCCACGCCCACCATCTCCAGCAGCCCCTTCACCACCTGCAAAATCTGATCCTCAGCCAGGTCGCCCCGCTCCCGCAACGGAAATGCCACATTC
>Ga0210409_10000285_pt1 | contig 98463 bp, 74 predicted proteins | sample IncBWH17MmetaG_FD_161649 | JGI IMG/M metagenome (GOLD analysis project Ga0210409, IMG submission 161649) | Forest soil microbial communities from Barre Woods Harvard Forest LTER site, Petersham, Massachusetts, United States - Inc-BW-H-17-M | ecosystem: Environmental > Terrestrial > Soil >... | reverse complement strand
CCAAGGCTAAGCCGGGGCCCTGATTCTGGAGTTCAACGTTCTCACGGCGCAAAAAACAACGATTGTCTCCCAGTCTAAGCGCCCGGCCATGATTGCGTTCGACGTGCGCGAGTTTTCACACAGCCTCTTCCGAGCGAAGGCGGAAGCAAAACCAGGCGAGGCAGCCGACTTAGCCCGGAAGGCCCAAACTCTTCTGGGCGGCCCGAATTGCGCCGACCATTCGGGCGTTTGTCGCGGCATCTTTCACTGCAACCCGGATGGCTTGGGAACTCATTTGTGAACCCATTAACGCGGCATTGCGAAGATAGAGGTCGTGCCGTCGGCATTCGTGCACCAGGCGCTCGGCCGAAACGCCGCTCGCGGGCAGGTGCGCGAGTAGAAAATTGGCAACGCCGGGAACAACCTCCCAGCCAAGGGACTCGAGTTGCCGGCCCAGATGTGCGCGTAACACCCGCGTTTCGTCGTATCGAGCCGCATAATAGACCTGATCCTTCAATGCGGCGGTCGCTGCGACCTGTGCTGGCAGGCTCACCGCCCACGGCGGCGTGACCGCGCGGAGTGCCTCAAGCTGGTGTGCCCCGGCGCAAAGGTAGGCCACCCGCAGGCCGCTGAGTGCGTAGGCCTTGGACATCGATTTACAAACAACTACGTTCTCGGTCTGGACGGCAAAAGCCTCCAGCGACTCGCTCGTTCCGGCGAAATCCACATACGTCTCATCCACCCAAACGCGCGTTTTGGCCGGCACCCCGCGCAACACCTTCTCCAGCGTTTGCCTGGGGATGTGCCGGCCGGTGGGACTGTTCGGGTTCACCAGAACGACCAGATCGTAACCGTCTCTCATGGCCTCCTGTAACCGTTCCAGGTCCACTTCGTAGTTGTTCTCCGGTGACAGGAGAAGCCGATCGACCGTCGCGCCAATGACTTGTTCAAGTGCATGCGCATATTCGCCATACGTCGGGTCCAGGATCAGCGCATGCGACGAGGATGAAAGCCAATGCGGCAAGGCTCGAAAAATGAGGTCCGACGAACCGGCGCCCGGCAGAATGTTCATGGCCTTGACCCCACGCGCCCTGGCAATCCCTTCGAGCAACCCCTCGCACTCTGTCGGCGGCGAGGTTTTCACCAGCCATTCCAGATGTGCCTTCAGCGCGGCAGTCACCTGTGGTGACGGCGGAAACCAGGCATCCAGCACGTCTGCGTTGATGATGCGCTCCTTGCGCTCAAGCGTTTCGAAATCTTCGCCCACTGCCTTGAAAAAATCGCCGCCGTGGAAGCACGCCGCGGGCTTCTGAAACGCGAACTCCAGTTGCCAATCGGTTTTGCCTTCTATGCGCGCCAGCAAACCCCTGAACTGTTGCAGCGTCTCTCGAACTTGCGAAACCTCCGCGTGCAGCAGCTCATAGGTCACCAGGCCACTCTGGGCCGCCTTTCCCATTGGCCTCAGGCCGGCCCTCACATAGAGCTCCAGTATCTCCCGCCGGCCAATGGCCACCACTTGCCGGCCGCCATGGGACTCGACCCACCGGAAAGCCGCGTACATCAGTAGCATCGCCAGTTCGCTGCCGCGGTGCGCCCGCAACACCGTCAGCAATCGAATCTCATACAGGTTCTCATCCACCGGGAATGGCAGCGCCTCTCGGGCGAAATACTTGTCGATCGAGTACCCCGCCCGGCCCGGGGTGGTCACGCTGATGAAGCCCACCATCTTCCCGGCGACTTTGGCTACGATATATACATTCTCCTCATCCAGCGAATCGCGCAGCCGCTTGGAGGAGTTCAGCGGGTGCTGCCCCAATTCCTGGGCATACACCTCGTGCCGAAGCCGATAGATCTCCTCCCGCTCAGCGCAGTTTCCAGTTGAGACTGCGAATCTCTCGCCGGCCGCGTGCTTATCAGCCTTGGCTTTCGCTACAGTAGAACGCTCAATGTTCATGGCTCGACCTTAACCGTGCCCTCCGCGATGGCCTAATCGAAAAAGTAATCTCCTACATCAGAAATCTCGATGACGACGCTGCCGCCAACAAAGAACAAACACCCGAACTGATTGAATCGCGTAAATCGTAAATCGTAAATCGCATGAGCATATTGACCAAAGCAACCGTCCTGGTCCTCAACCGCAACTGGCAGGCCATTAACGTCCGCACGCCGCAAGAGGCGTTCTGCATGATGGCCACCAACGTGGCCACCGGCCTGGAGATCGAGCGCGGCGATGGTGCCCGTGCGGAAGCACTTCGCCCGGTTATCTGGGAGGAATGGATTACCCTCCCGATCCTTGAGCAGGACGAGTCCGTTCACACCGTTCGCGGCGAGATTCGCGTGCCAACCGTCATCGTGGCTGTGAACTACGCCAAGGTGCCCAAGAAGCGCCCGAAGCTCTGCGCACGCGCAATCCGTGAGCGTGACGGCAACCGTTGCCAGTACACCGGTCGCATGCTGCGTCCGGATGAGGGCAGCCTGGACCACGTCGTTCCCCGCTCGCGCGGTGGCAAGGACGCCTGGGAAAACCTCGTCTGGTCGGCCAAGGAAGTGAACCAGCGCAAGGCCGACCGCCTGCCGCACGAGGCCGGCCTCAAGCTCCTGTCCACACCTCGTGCGCCGAAGGAACTGCCGGCCATGGCATTCATTCGCAACCCTCATGAGATCCTGGATTGGGATTTCTTCATAGAGGATGGAGCGAAAAAATGAGGGGGTTGGGAGAGCGGGTGTTCAATCCCTCTCTCCCGGAATCAAGTGAACGAGTGCCCACGGCCCTAATTTGCAGAATTGGAAAAAGCAGTGCGAATGACTGTTCATGACACAAAAAAAGGCCCATCCTTTGCTGGAAAGCGGTTTAGCAAATGTGCTATGCCCAACTCCATTTCAGAACAATTCTTTGCTGCCGGGCAGAAGTTGATTAACTCATCCGCCGGTCGGATTGGGGAGGCTCTCAATAGTAGCCTGAACGAGCTCCTCAGCGATTCATTTAGAGCCGGCCCAGGCTCGTTGATTGATCCGCACAGCCACGTCACAGGCCCATTTCCGACAGTGGTCCGCGGGAAATCGAACTCGTCAAGTGGCCATGCCTTGGAAGTTCCAAATGAGGAAGCAGCCTGCGTGATCGACGTGCATGAATCTCTGGATTTGGAGCGGCTTCGCCTAGCCTATGCACGGATAGCCGAAGCAAAGAAGTTGAAGAAGCCAGAAATCACGCCAATAAGGGGGGTTGATCGCACAACGGTGACGCTCGGAATCATCTTTGCCAGAGAGGCGGCCGTACCTTTGGAAGCTTTAGCCGAGGAACTGCAACGTTTGAATGCAGCAACCCCAAGCCGGCAATGGGCTGAGATGGTGGTGATTTTGTCCAAGGGCGTCATCAATTATGGCGTCCAGTTTCCAGGCGACGGCGGAATTGCCGGGGACCTTCTGCCGCAAGCCGTTGGCGCGCTAAGCTCTCCGAGTCCGCCGATCTATGTAATAATGCTTATTCACGCGACCGAAAAGTATTCCTTCAATAAACTGTGCTCGTATCTCGTCGCGCACTTAGGCCTCTTTTGCCCAGGTGCGAAGCTGCCGTTTTTTAAGGACGTCCTCGAAGGGACACCGACAACGGCGATCACGTTGTGCGGATATCAGTACAATGTCGGCGGCGATCTACTTGCTGTGCCACGGCAATTCTACAACGATCGCTACCTCCCTCCTTTCCCGATGCTGATCGAAGATGGCCAGGGAAATCTTTTATCAACTGTACAATTCGTGCCGTGGCAGGACGGCGGAGTCGTTATACTTAAGGGAAAGTTGCCACTTCAAGGGCTCCTGATCTTTCTTGGTGTCGCAGGGTTGCGATATGGTGGAAGTGTTAAACGCAATGATCTCCAGATCTCCAATGTGCTTCCCATCAATTGGGTCAATTTCATTGGGATGCTGCAGCAATTCCAGCGACAGTCCAACATGGTCGTTAAGGATTCTGCGGTGCCAATGATCGTGCAAAAACTGGCGGACGAGGGCACGACTTCCCCGTTTATTGCGCGCGTATTTTATGGTCCACTTCGTTTTCGAGACCAAACCCGTTTAGATCAATCGAAACGACTTGAATTTGATGCAGCGTATAATTTTGTAATGACCGAACTGATGAACGCGCGGACCACCGCCCACCAAATTCGCGAGACACTAGAAAATCACATGCGGAAAATCGCACAGCGCACAATTGCTCGGGTAAACGGAAACACGTTGCACATTAACGAGAATATTGACCTGCAATTGGGTAAGCAGGTTGAGGACTTTATTAACGGTATCGTACGTTCCCTGAAACATGGGATGCAGTCGTTGACGAAGATCTTGGGTGCTGACATTGGCTTTTTGTTCCAAAAAACAGACGCGTTTTGGAATGGATTGGGTGGAATGCAAAGCTCCGATCCGTTTTTGGCGGATTACATAAAACAGTGCCGGCCATGGTCTGAACGCTTGATGGAGTGCAGAAACGCCATAGAGCATAAAGGGTGGAAACTGGCCAAGATCAAATATTCCGGCGCCGGTGGAACTGTGCGCGCGGAGGAACCTGAAGTCGCAGGAGAAAAGCTGACTGCATTTGTGACCTACACGTTGGATCGCGTCATCTGTTTGGTGGAGGACGTCACACTGCACTGTTTGAAGGCACATATGCCTCCCGGCATTTCGATGACGGAAATCAACAAGTCCGACAGGGATTCGGAAATCCCTCTGCGGTTTCAGATAACGCCTGCGTCCGGCGGAATGCCCGTTTGGCACATCCGATACCATCAAAGCTCATTTGAAGACACCTGAAGTGCCTGATGGTATGGAACTGTTCCTCGTTACGAAAGATGTCCCGCAGTAAACACACTGATCCGTGTTCCACCCGAGCTGCCCGCCGTCTTCGCGCGCCGTCTGAACCACGTGCTGCTGGCGACCTGTCCCTTCGTCGTAAGCTCGGACTGATGCTCAAGGAACTGCACGCGATGACGGCGTCGGACACTGCAGGCATGAAGCCTTGGCGCCTGCGCACACGAATTCTCTGCCGACAGCCCACTCCTGGATTTCACCACCCGGTTGGCAAACAAGAGGTTCTGCAATTGCAGGAATCCGTCGGTCCACTGGCTCTGTATGGCGTGCGCTCGATCGAGTTGGTTCGCGCTCCCGGCCCGGGCGGCGCCCCTTCCCTGGTTTTCGGTCGATACGAGGTCCCGGGCAGAATCCTGCTTTTTGAACAGCCGCTCCCGCCGTGGCGATTGCCGGGTCTGCTGGGACATGAAACCGTCCAACGGCTTGAGAGGGCCGGGGCCGTGGTGAACCCGTTGCCGAAATTGGGAGCAACTCTGGTGGATTGGCCGGCCGACACCCTCCGGCGCTTCATGTTGGAAGAGGTTCTCTTGCATGAACTGGGGCACCATGTGCTGCAGCATCACAAGGCCAAACGCCAGGCCAGGATTGCACGAACCAGGGACCACGAGGCTTTTGCCGTGCTATTTGCGGGACGCCAACGGCCAGCCTTGCCGAAGAGGAGGACTCAAGCCTGATGAAGGAAGGAACCACATTGGTCGGTGACGGTATCGAAAATCCTGCCAATGCGCTCGTCATGCTCCATGCGGCCCAAATGTTCGGTGCTGCGTGCCGTTTCCGCGACACCAAGGGGCTGGCCCTATCGGCCGAAGGACTAGCCCTTTCCACTCCCACATTTCCGGCCATCGATGCCAGTGAGATAGGCAAGCTCCATTCGCGCATCGTTGCCTTCGATAACCTCCCGGGGGCTGCGGACGTTTATGGATACCAGGCCGGACGGGACTTTGCCCTCATGGTCGGTAACGAACGTCGGGGCCTATCGTATGAATGCGTCAGGTTTGCTACCGACAAGGTCCAGGTCCCCATGCTCTCGCGCCGGATCAACTGCTTGAATGTGGCCGCCGCCTCAGCCGTAGCGCTCTGTTACCTCTGCGGAACGCGAGTTAGCCCGATGACTGTCAGAGGAGAGCCCAACAACCGGCGGCCTGAAGTGCTCTTGCTGGGCCCGGGCGACCCCGTGGAACTCGGGAGCGCCATTCGATCCACCGCCGGCTTTGGCTGGGGACGAGTCTTCATTGAAGATCGCCAACAAGTGTGGTTCGGGTGCGAGCGCGCCGTGCGCTCGGAGGGCCGCGCCGCGGCGCGCCGAGGCCGAAACGAGCTTCTTTGCATTCCCTGCCCGCCCGTAGCCTCACACGCTTTCGCGCGTGTGACTGTCATTACTACCCAGCCGGTTGGCGCCCCGGTGCATCGGGTTCATCTGGCACGAGGTCCAAGCCACCTCATCGTAATACCAGATGAAAAAAATGTGGATTGTCCTGCAGAAACATGGTCGCGGCTGGGAAAAGAGGTCGAATTTGCGCATCTGCGAATTCCAGCCGCCGAATTCCAATATCACTATCGCCTCACAGCTACGATTGCCCTGGCGGAGATTTCCCGCCAGGTTGGGCGCCGTCCAGCCGCGAAAGTCCCGCCCGCAGCGCGGCCGCCGATTTACGACCACCGTCTGGCGGTCTTGGCCGAAGCCGCTGGGCAAATCCTCGCCTTGGAAGAACTTACGGATTACTAAATCATTTTGTCGATGAGCGGATGTCCGCCGTCAGACAAGGTTCGTCGCACAATACATAGTGGAGAGCTGTGTCGCCGAGCGCGACCGGCCCTCGAGAATATCAAAAATGAGAAAACAACCGTCCCCCAAAAGCCAAACGCCCGATGAGCGCCTTTTCCCTGCAATGAGAGCGGAGCTGGCTAACGACCTCCCATCTTAACACTATTTAGCACTCCTGCAGGCTCTTGCAGGCTCTTGTATGACAATAATTTTTTTTCCACGGCAGCACCACCTCACCAATCCATCCATCCATTAATCCATTAATCTATTAATCCACCACTCCGCTCCTCAGCCATGAAGACACTTTCCAATCCTCCCGGGTTCCGATTTTACGATTCCGGCCCTGCTGTCTCCGATCTCATGAAGCCCCGCTCTGATGCCAGGCTCAAAAACCTCCCTGACGAGCGCCAGGCCCAGATCGCCGAGTTCGCCCGCACCCATTCCCTCTCCCAAACGGTTCAGTGGCTTGCGGGTCAGGGCGTCAAAACCTCCCTCTCCGCTGTGTCCCAATTCCTGCGCTGGTATCGTGTCAAACAGGGCATGGCCGCCAACGAAGCCACCTTGCGGCAAAAGCTGGCGGACGTGGTGCGAAACGATCCCTCTCACCGCCGCCTCAACACGCTCGGTCACACCCTTTTCTCCATCTCCGCTATCTTGGACCAGGATCCTCGGGCCTGGCACCGTGTGCAGAACCTCGCTCTGCGAGAATAGGCGGATTATCTTTCCGTGCAACGTGATATGAATGCGAAGGATTTCATTCGTCTTAGGATCCCGCTCGTTGAAGCCATCCGGCGGGCAACCGATTTCGTTTCCCAGTTCATCCTGAGCGGTGGAGACAAAACCTTCGCATTGACCTGGTTGCGCATGTCGGCCGAACGATCATTGCTTGATCCGGAAGAAACTTTGGTGGACTCCGGGAATGAGCGGATTGGTCCAACTAAAGTTTCCGCTGCTGTCGTAAACGTTGGTGGCAATGGGCACCCAGTTGATCATGGGCGTCGCCACGTTTGTAGTCCAGAGCACGACGTAATTCCCGTTCAGTGCCCCGCCCGTGCCGCTGAGAATCAGGTTTCCGCCGGATACTTTCACGCTGCTGATTACCGGCGCGGTAATCACGCTGATGGCGCCGTTGCCCAATTGACTCGTATCCCAAGCGAGTCCTGGACCCGGCACGGACGGCGTGATACTCGCAAACGCACCGGACAGGACACCTGCGATAAAGATTTGAAAACTATCGCCAACCGACATGGGCGAGCCGCTGATATTCGCCAGGTTCAGTGTACCGCCAAAGTGAATGGTCCCAGACGACTGAATCATATCGTTGACGGCGTTTCCGTTCAGCTTGATTACGGTCGTGCCAGCAAGTGTGATGTCGTTGTTGGCGGAAATTGTACCCACGGAATTTGCTCCGGTGGTAATCCCAATAGTCGTATTTGTTCCTCCGGGCGATACGGTTGCGCCGGGCGATACGACCAGGCCGCCGTTAATAGCTCCTATGCCCGCAAGCGTCTGACCGCCAGCCAGCGTTAGGGTTTGGTCGGGACGGCCGCTCACGTCCACATGCACCACGGAGGAGTTGTTGCCGCCGAAAAAGATAAGCGCACTGCGCGAGATCGAGCCATTGCCAGTCAGTCCCACCGCCGGGTTGTTCCCGCCGCTGCCGATGATCGTTGGGCCCGTATAGGTGTTCGAGGCCGAAAACACGATCTGGTGATTCCAATAGTCTAAAACAAAACCACCGGGACCGGAGATCGCGTTAGTGTAAACCAGGTTGTGGTCGCCCAGCACGAAGTGCGCGACGCCATTCAGGGTGATAGCGCTGTTAATGGGCTCGTCGATCGAGCCGCTTCCCCAGCTATACCACATAGCACCGTCATCCAGGACAACACTGCTGCCGTTAAACGCGGCAGGCGCCGTCCAGAGATCGACGCGGGCATTGCTCCGAAGGTGAAAGCTTCCGTTCCAGCCGCCGTTCCAGAAGCTCAGCTCGCAGTTGGTGTTAACGGTGAACATGGTGGCGCCGCTTTGGAATGCGGAATCCATGTTCTTCATGCCGAAATTGCCCGAGACGAGCGTGATATTCGTTACGCTTGCTCCCACGGTAACGTCGTTCCATTCCCCGTAATTGGCGCCGGAGGACCAATCGATCGTGAGGTTGCCCGAACCTTGAATCTGCGATCCGCCGGCCAAATCCCATCGGTTGCTGCCGCCGAAGGAGGCGGGTCCGGCCAGGGTGATATTGAAGACTTGCCCGTATTGCGCCCCGCCACTGTTGAAAATGGCGCCATTGGAAAGCAGGATTGGTTTGCCACCGGTCATGCTCGTGCCGGCAAAGTCCATCGTGCCCCCGTTGGTCACTGCCACTGAAGCGAAGGAGTTGAATGGCGAATTAGTTCCCACAACTATACCCCCACCGATGTAGGCGGGTCCGGTCAACCCAACGCTCGTGTTGAGGGTGAGCTTGCTCGAACCCTCCTTCACCAGGCTGCCCGCACCGCTAATCGACCCGGAACCGCTGAACGTGTACGTATTGGCGGTTGAATTGACGGTCATGATGCTCGGGGCCACTGTGCCGTTGACCGTTACCGTGGTCGGTGCGCCCACGGTATCGTCGAACAGCACCTGATCGTTTGAATTGAATACGGTTTGGGAACTGGTTGCGATGTTAATCCAGTTTGGGGAATTGCCGCTGTCCCAGACACCGCTGTTGGCGTTCGCGCTCCAACGAAGCGCCGGGCCGGGCGTCAACAAGGTCAGGCCGGCAGGCTGGCTGTTGGTGGTTCCGTTCCTGTTGCCCACGACTACGCTATAATTCACAGCATCGCCAGGTCCTGCCCCGGTTAAGGTCAACGAAGCATTCGTTTTGCCGGGCAGCGGGCTGCCGGATTTGTACCATTGATTGGTCGTCGGAAATGCGCTGATGGCGGAAACCGTGAATGTCGCGGAGCCCCCGACATACGTCGCTTGTGGTTGCGGCTGGGTCAGGATGATGGGCGGCGAGTTGCTGGCGGATGCATTCAACATCCCTTGAAAGAAATGTTCCAAAACCTGAGCTGCCGTCAGCCCGTGGTTATAGATGGCCACTTCGCTGATGTTCCCGTTGAAATACCGGGTATTTCCGGCACTACTCCCGTTGCCAATTACCCAATCGTCCCCAAAAACGACCGAACCAGAGGTGTCCGCGCTGTGACTTACCAATACTCCGTTCTGATAGAGGCTGCAGTTCGTACCGTCGCTGGTCAGCACCATATGACTCCAATTGGTGGTCTGGCTGCCGCCGTTGACGCCCACACTGCCGGAGCTTCCGTAATAATTGGCACCGTAAGGTCCGTTCACGCGCACCACGATTTCCTGAGATGTGGACGAGTCGTAACCTTTGGCCACGATATCCCCAAACTGCGAGGAGCTTGACGGTTGCGCCCAGGCCTCAATTGTAATCGGCCCGCTGAAATCCAATAGGCCCGGATTGCTCCCCTGGCTCAAGTCTATCGCCGCCGACCCATTGAAATACGCCGCATTCGTCAGAAACTGCGACGGCCCTGCAGCCGCGGTAATCCCGGCAGCAACTCCGCTGTTGCCATTTCCTGTCAGGTCAGGCGCGACACTGGTCCCATCGGCTGCGGGGTTCAGTGCATAATAAGCCAACGGGCCGTCGGCCAGCACGGTGCTGTGGTAATCCGCGCGAGCAGCGGTAGCGATCATCAGCACCAGGCCGCTCGACAGAAGCGAACGCCAGAACAGGGGAGGGGTTGAGCGTTGAGTTTTCATATTTAAGGGGGGTTGAAGACGGAATCAGACAACGGCGTGAAGAGCGGCTACGGAATGGGTACGGCATTCATGTCATTCGGCGGTGGGCAGTGGATTTTAGATGACGCCACTGTTTGATTTTACACCAAAAAGCATTCTTTAGAATGACCTTTTCGGGAAAAGAATTAACATTTTTCGTCACGCGCAATTCGGCAGGAACAGCCGCCGCAGCAACGACCTGCCACGCAGGAAAGCTGCCTTTAGGAACTCCCGGAGCCCCCGATCGCCTGATGGCGGCGCGATGCCCCGTTCCGAGTGAGGTGCTGCGCTCTGAACTCCGACGGAGTAATACCCTCACGTTCCTTGAACATCCGGCTGAGGTGCTCCACGTGTTCCAGCCCGACTTTTTCTGAAATCAGCGAAAGCGGAAAATCAGTCTCTGCCAACAACTGTTTCACCCGGCCAAGGCGCACCCGCAGGATCTCGTTCTTGGGAGACCGCCCGAGTATTTTGATAAACCTGCGGTCGAGAGTGCTGCGCGACATCGGCACTGCCCTCAATACATCACTAACGTCGACGCCCTCGCACGCGTGTTCGCGGATGAACCGCGTCGCGGCTGCAATTTGGCGATCGTCCATGGCTAGAACATCAGTTGAGCGTCGGGCGATGATGCCTCCCGGCGGCACAAAAATCTCGCCCGGCGGCACCTTCTCGCCAGACATCATCTTTGCCAATAAAACCGCTGCTTCGTAGCCGATCCGCTCAGTATCCGGAACTACGCTCGACAGCGGCGGCTCTGATAAACTGCACAGCACCTCGTCATTATCCACGCCTATCACCGCGATTTCCTCGGGAACCGCAACGCCGGTCGCGCGACAGGCGTCCAACACCTGCTGACCGCGCATATCATTGCACGCCATGACGCCGATGGGTCGGGGCAGGGTCTTTATCCAGCTCGCTACCAGCCCACCATCCTTGAGGCCCAGACCTTCAAACTGCGCCGTGTCGCCCCTGGCCAATGGCCGGCCCGCGATATAGACATGACAGGGCAACCCAGCCTCGGCCACCATTGACACAAAGCCATCGCGGCGCTCATCCGAGTAATCCGCTCCGTTAAAGCCACAAAACGCAAAATTCCGGAACCCGCGCTCTTTTAAATGTTCAAAACAAAGTCGCGAAACCGCCACATTGTCGGTCAAAACTCCTGGTAGCTTCGCCGCCGGATTGACATGGCGCAGGTAAACTGCGGGCAGTTTCAGGCGCTGGATGACGCTGACTACGTCCCTGTTCTCCAGTCGCGAAATAATCCCCTCCCCATGCCAGCTCCTCAGCCATTCCGGAGTCTCGTCGCACAGATTCAAGTCCTGAAAAAAAATGGACCACGCATCGTGCTCGCGGACAAATTTCGCGACGCCTGCAAGAACACCCCGGCCGTACGCCCGGGAGGACTCAACGAGTAATGCCACCCGAGGGCGCCGGACCCGTTTGACAAATTTCTTCATTTGCAACCTGGACCGGATTTTATAATGTGGCAGGAATTTCGGTGATGCAATACGCGATTGCTTGGTGCTAACGAAGAATCCAGATCCGATTTCCCTTATGAAGTTTTCATCACTCCGCTGGCTGACGCTGGCGCTTTTGACCAGTAAAGCTGCTTTCCTCGTCGTCGCAAACGCGGCGTCCAGCTCGCCCGATATGAACGTGCAGACCAAAAGCCTGACGCTGAACTTTCATGTGGGCGAGGACGGGCGCCTTTACCAACGGCCGTTAGGCGGTGGCACCGCGAAGTCGATTCTCCAGCGCGATGACGAGTGCTATCCCCAGGCTGGCGATGGCTACATTTGGGAACCAGCGCTCGCGGCAACTCACGCCGACGGCAACACCTCTACCGCGTTAATCTACGACGGCCTGGTGCAAACCAACGAATCCGCCGACATCCAAGTGACGCGCATCCAACTGCATGACCCTGCCTACCCATTCGAAGTGACCCTCTGGTTTCGGGCGCACCGCAGCCATGACGTGCTCGAGCAATGGACAGAAATTCGCCACCAGGAACCGGCACCGGTGCTCTTGAAACATGTCTCATCCTCGGCGCTCTTGTTATCTACGAATGTTTATCTCACCCACTTCTTCGGCGATTGGGTCAAGGAAATGCTCGCCCCCATCACCGAGCCTCTCACGCCGGGGACCAAAATCCTCGATTCCAAAATCGGCGTGCGCGCGAGTCAGTTCCAAAATCCCAACTTCATTCTCACGCTGAACGGTAAAGCGACCGAAACCGAGGGCACGGTGCTGGCCGGCTCGCTGGCGTGGTCCGGCAGTTTCCAATGCGCATTCGACCACAACGGTCACGGCATCCGCGCGCTCTGCGGCGTCAACCCGTTTGAGTCCGCGTATCCTTTGAAACCCAACGAGACCTTTACGACGCCGAAAATGATTTGGGCCTGGAGCAGTCATGGGCTGGGCGACATGAGCCGTAAGTTGCACGCCTGGGCTCGCGATTTCGGCATGCGGGACGGTCACAGACCGCGGACCGTGCTGTTGAATAACTGGGAAGCCACCGGGTTCGACTTCAATTTCGACCGCATCGCTGCTCTGTTCCGGCCCGCCAAGGAAATCGGGGCCGAACTGTTTCTCCTGGATGACGGCTGGTTTGGCAACAAATACCCGCGCGTAAATGACCTCGCCGGCCTCGGGGATTGGCAACCCAACCGCAAGCGTCTGCCAAACGGTCTCGCACCCTTGGCTGCTGTAGCCGTGCGGCAAGGCATCCAGTTTGGCATTTGGATGGAGCCGGAGATGGTCAATCCGCGCAGCGAATTGTTCGAGCAGCATCCCGATTGGGTCATCCGCCAGCCGAAACGCGAGCTGGAACTGCAACGCCATCAGTTGGTGCTCGATCTCACCCGTCCTGAAGTGCAGGACCTCGAGTGGCAAACGATCAAGAGCATCCTGAACGTGCCCGATATCGCGTACGCCAAGTGGGACTGCAACCGTTACCTCACCCAGCCAGGTTCTTCTTATCTCGGGCCCGGACACCAGGACGAGCTCTGGATTGATTATGTGCAGGCCCTCTACACGCTCATGGCAAAAACCGTCAAAGCCTTCCCGAATACCGAGCTCATGCTCTGCTCCGGCGGCGGTGGACGCGCGGACTACGGCGCGCTCAAGTTCTTTCATGAATTCTGGCCGAGCGACAACACGGACCCTGTCGCCCGCGTCCAGATGCAATGGGATTACTCCTATTTCTTCCCATGCATGGCCTTGGCCAGCCACGTCACCCATTCGGGCAACCGCCCGATGCACTTCGCCTGCAGCGTGGCGATGAGCGCGCGTTTCGGCATGGATCTCGACCTCACCAAACTGCCGGCCGAGGACAAGGCGATTTGCGCCGGTGCCATCCGGGCTTACAAACAGATCCGCGACGTGACCCAGCTTGGCGATCTCTACCGGCTCGAATCGCCAAACGGCGATTTCCGCGGCGCGCTGAATTTTGTGGCGCCCGATCGTGCCCGGGCCGCGGTCTTTGTTTTCCAAATGAAGGATGGCCAAAACCTCCCGGTGCGTCCGCAGGGCCTTGACCCCGCCCGGCGTTACACCGTTCGCGAATTGAACCCGGCCCCCGGCCGTGCGGCGATGAATCAGGAAGGCAGAACACTCACTGGCGACGAACTCATGCGCGGCGGGCTCATGCCGTCCTGTTCCAGGGCGCTCGAAGCGTGCGTTATCGAGCTTGGCTCATGAAATCTCCAGGCGTTTGCCACCGCAGCCGGCACAATCAGCCGGGTTTAGCGACAATCGCGCGAATCGCCGTTTGGCCAATCGCCTGCCTCATGCTGATGGTCGGGCTGCCCGTGGTTAGCCTCGCTGTGACCAGTTCATGGTCACTGGCTTCCACCAACGGCGAGTGCGTGATAACGGTATCGCTCGACGACGGCCAACTCAGTTATCAGGCATGGCGCCGCGGAAGGCCGGTGAGCCTAAAATCGCCCCTCGGTTTGCGCCGTGACGATCAGGATTTTGAACGAGGACTGGCTTTCGAAACCGCGACCGAGCCCGAAAATCGGCTCGAGCGTTATGAACTGTTGGCCGGTCCGCGACCTCAGGTAGCTCACCTCGTCAGCCACCGCAGCCTCAGGTTTCGAAACTCCAACGGTGCCCCGTTTGAAATCGACCTCGCCGCCAGTCACGAAGGCATCGCCTTTCGTTATCGATTTACCGAAACCAACGAACTCGTGCGCGCGATCCAATCCGAGCGGACTGGTTTTAAATTACCCCGCAATGCGCGCGGCTGGCTGCAGCCTTATCACGCTGCCAGCCATTCCACGCCAGCTTACGAGGATTTTTACGTCCACGTTTCCCCCGACGCCTCGCCGCCGGATTCGCGCGCGAAAGCGGTCGGCTGGGCCTTTCCGGCTCTCTTTCACGTCCCGGATGCGTCCACCTGGGTTCTGCTGACCGAATCGGGTACGGATGAATCCTATTGCGCCTGCCATCTCGCGCCCGATTCTCCCGCCGAATTGTATCGCATTGCGTTTCCATTGGCGGACGAGACCACGCGCGGATATACGAACCAATTTGGTCCGGAACCGCGCTCGACTCTGCCTTGGACCTTGCCCTGGCGGGTGCTCGTTATGGGCAAAACCGCCGGCGACATTGCGTTGCAGGCGCTCGTGACCGATCTGGCGCCACCGTCACGCATCGCCGACACCTCCTGGATAAAACCCGGGCGCGCCTCGTGGGCCTGGTGGTCCTATCCGGACGGGCCGGCAACGGCGGAACTGTTCAATGAGTTCACCGACTTTGCGGCCCAAATGGGCTGGGAATACACTCTTTTCGATGCCGGCTGGTGGCAGCCAGGATTAAAGGTGATTGCCGATCACGCGCGGATCAAAGGCGTTAAATCTCTCGCCTGGAACTATGCCGGTGACTTTTACGCCCCTAATGCCCGGGAGGCGAAGCTTAGCGAAATGAGCGCCGCCGGAGTCTCGGGCGTGAAGGTGGATTTCTGGTGCTCAGACCGCCAGGAAGCAATTGCCGCTCAGCAGGCTTTGTTTCGCGACGCCGCTGACCGCAAGCTCGTGGTTAACCTCCATGGTTGCACAATCCCACGCGGATGGCAGCGGACGTGGCCGAATCTCTTGACCTGCGAAGCCGTCCTTGGTTGCGAATCCTATTTCTACGAACCACGCTACACCGAACTCGCCGCCGAATTGGACACGGTCTTGCCCTTTACTCGGAACGCCATCGGCCCGATGGACCTCACGCCCGTCGCGTGCTCGCCCAAAAAATATGCGCGCACTACCACTGCCGCCCATCAGCTCGCCGCTGCCCTGATATTTACTTCCGGGATTGTCCACTACGCCGACAAACCGCAATTCTTTGCATCGCTGCCTCCCGAGGCGGTGAAGGTTTTCCGGGACGCCCCGGCGCGCTGGGACGAAACGCGCTGCTTGCTGGGAGAACCCGGCCAGGCCGTGGTGTTCGCGCGCCGTACCGGGCAAACCTGGTTTATTGCGGGCATAAACGGCACAACGCATTCACTCCCGGTCACGCTGGACCTGGCTGCCTTCAAGAGCTTCCCGCGGCGGCTGGCCCTGCTCGAGGGAGCCAGCCCCAACCTTCAAATCGCTGCCACTTCCTTGAAGAACTCAAGGCGATGGCGTCATCCGCTCCCCGCCCGCGGCGGCTTCATCTTGCGTTTGGACCAATGACAGTAAACACTGGTGACGAAAATCGAAGAACGCTAGGTTCATGCTACCTTGCGTGAGAACGTGGACAGTGAAGGCACAAGGTCGCCACCATGCACCATATAGCTCCTTTCATAAGACTTGCTCGCAAAGTTTTCGCGCTGTGCGTCGAAGCTCAAGGATTAACTTTTGATTACGGTGCATTGTGCAAAAATCCTTGGCCAGGTCGGCCCTTTATGGATGGGAAAGCGTCCCGTCAAGTCTGACGCTCTCGCCTTTCTTCATTGTTAGCATGATTGCTTTTCCTGCGTAGTAAACATGACAGGTCCCGCCTGCGCTGGACTTGATCGTTCCCTCAATTAAACGTCCATGCTTCCACGTCATATCAATTTCAAAGCCGCCACGACCCCGCAGTCCGGCGACGCTTCCATCTTTCCATGCCTCGGGCAACGCCGGAAGCAAATGGATGCGGCCCTCTTCGCTCTGCAACAGCATCTCGGCAATGGCGGCGGTTACCCCAAAGTTGCCGTCAATTTGAAATGGCGGGCAGGCGTCAAAAAGATTGGGATAAACCCCGCCGCCGTTATCGTATCGAATATCCATGCCGTAAGCCGGCGCCAGCGCGTGGCGCACCAGTTTCCACGCGTGATCGCCGTCGCCTAAACGGGCCCACAACAGTGCTTTGAAGGCAAGCGACCAACCCAATCCTTCGTCGCTCCTCGCTTCCAAAGTTTTGCGTGCCGCCGCCGCGATGGCCGGCCTTGTCTCGGGCGAAATTTCGTCGCCGGGATACAATCCCCATAGGTGCGAAACGTGGCGATGATGCGGCTCCGCCTCTTTGTACGGCTCCATCCATTCCATGACGCGCCCGTCCGTCCCAATTTGCGTTGGTGCAAGCCGGCCACCCTTATCGATGAGTTCACGGCGAAAATTTGAGTCGATACCGAGAATTTGCGAGGCTTCAATGCAGGCGTTGAACAGGTACCGAGTTAGTTGCGATTGAAACGTTGTGCCCAGGGCAATTGCTGCCTGCCCTCCACCAGGCATCAGGAAATGATTCTCCGGTGAGTTGGCTGGAGCCACGACCAGCCAGTGGTGCTTCGGATCTTCCACCAGCATGTCGAGATAAAAAAGCGTAGTGCCCTTTATAATTGGATAAGACAATCGCAGGAATTCTTTGTCATGAGTGAACAGCCAATGGTCCCATAAGTGCTGGCACAGCCAGCCGGAGCCGCTGGTCGTCGAGCCCCAATCAGCTGACTCGCCCGGCGACGTGAAACCCCACGGGTTCGTGATGACATGCGCCACCCAACCTCGGGCATGGTAGTAATCGTGGGCCGTCCTGGCTCCGGGCGCGCGTAACGAGTCAATCAGGGCGAACAACGGCTGGGTCAATTCCGAGAGATTACAGACTTCTGCTGGCCAATAATTCATCTCCACGTTCATGTCCAAGTGCCAATCACCTGTCCACGGCGTATGCGTTTCTTCCGCCCAGATGCCTTGCAGATTTGCCGGGAAACCACCAGGCCGCGACGAGCATATCAAGAGGTAACGGCCAAAATTGAAATACAACGCCGCCAAACCGGGATCGCCCTGATCCCCCTCTGCCGCTCTAATTCTTTGCGGTGTGGGTTTGATCCCCGCGGTTGCGCTGCGCGGCTCGAGGTAAAATGAAACCCGCTGGAAGTACTTCTGGTAGTCCGCGACGTGGGCCTGCCGAAGCGCCTCGTAGGGCCTCTTCGCTGCCTTGTTCAAATCAATCCGGGTTGCAGCCACAGGATCCTTGGTTTGACGGCCGGCGAAGCCTTGATAATCCGTCCCGCCCGCAATCAATAGAATAACCTCATCGGCTTCCTTCACACTCAATCGGTTTTCACGAACCGAAACTTCACCGCCGCGATTCAGAACGTGGACGCGAGCGGCATATCGGACGCCTGCTCCGCCCAGCCCGTTGTCCAGTTGGCCGATCATCAACAAACCGTTCTTGCCATCGCCCGCAGTCTCAAATCGTTCTGGACGGTCGAGCCGCGCTTCGAAAGAGATCTCTTTGGAATGATCCGCGCTCAAACGCAGCACCATTACTTGATCCGGCGCGCTCGCAAACATCTCTCGCGTGAACTTGACGCCTGCGCGTTCGAATTCAACGTGCGCGGTGGCCTCGTTGAGATTCAATTCGCGACGATAGTTCTCAACAGGTGCATGGGTGTCGCCGGAGAAGGATAAGTGCAGGTTCCCGAGTACCTGATAGCACCCGTACTGGCCATTGCCCGTTCCGCCGCTGGAGCCAGGTCCCTTGCAGATGAAGTTCGAATTCACGAGTGCCTCGGCTTCAAGGTTCCTGCCTTCGAGCAGTAGTTTTTGGATTTCAGGCAAAACCTTGTAGGCCTCCGGTCGATCAGCGTCCTGACGCGAGCCCGACCAAACGGAACTCTCGTTCAGGATGATCCGTTCCTCGTCGGGGCCGCCGAACATCATGGCACCGAGCCGGCCATTGCCCAGCGGTGTTGATTCCGTGAAATTGGTGGCCGCGGAGTTGAACCAAATCGTCGTTTCGGTAGAGGAAACAGCGTGCGTTGCCGCGCAGACTGGTAGCGCCGAAAGAATTCGAAGAGCCGCAACGCAGGCTCTCGCTGTTCCCATTACAAAGCGTTTCAAAACCATAGCCATATCAGTTGCACCCGACCACGCGGGCCTCGAGAGCCTTCGCACAAGCGGGCGCCGCCCATCCCGCAACAATTCTGTGCCCTGCCCCTGATCCAACCTTTGGGGTGGACCAACATATCAAGCAATAATGTCACTATTTCCCGGCTCCTACCTCTGCAGGAACCAACACGACGTCCCTTGTCCTCGATTTTGGAGTCACTTGTAAACTCGTAAGTCTGCCGTCTTCCACGTGACCTTGCACAGTCGTCCGGTAAGGAGCGTGGAGTTTAAAGTCGGCGGTCCACTCCTTCGGCCATGCTGGCAAAAGCTGGATGCGTCTTCCATCGCACTGCATCAGCATCTGCTGCAACGTAATCATTCCAGAACCGCCGTTGTCCAAATCGGGAATCCAATCGTGTCCAGACCTCCAAAACCAGACAAACCGCTCGCCGCCATAAGCGGTAAACTCACTGGTTACCGCCTTTTGTGCTTCCACCGTCAGCCCCAAAACTGATGCTTGTGTTCCGTCCTGCCCCCAACAGGTGTTTTGCGGAAAGAGCCGAGCTGCGAACGTGTTTCGCGCCAACTCCAAATTGGTTTTGCCCACGCCGTACAAACGGTAGGGAAATGCAACGTAAAGTTCCGGGTTTTCCGAATTACCGGGTCGACCATACTTTTCAGCGGGAAGGATGATCGAAGTCCCATCCTCATCACCTTTGCCTGCCTCGGGAATTTTCCCATGGCTTGTCTTGCCGATTGGAATCGCGGGTAAATCCTGCAGTAGTTTGGTCCAACGATTGCGCTGTTCCTGCGACGTCATGTTGGCCGGCAAGGTCAGCAATCGCGGCAGAATCGCCTCAAGTCCTGCGATATCAGGCGTGGGATTTACCGCGTCTCGCTGATACGTCTCCAAAGATTGCACGGGCAAGAGTGTGATCTTTCCGTTAGCGTCCCGACCCCAGTGTTGGTCGTAATACGTCATTACTGCGTCAGCAAAAGGAATAAGGGAAGAGCGCGCAAAGCCGACGTCCTGGCCGCAGTCGTAACTATCCAGCATTTGGAGAACGACTTCCAGCGCGCCTTGTATGTGATAGCGAATCCAACTGCTGCTTAACTCGTTGGACGCGTTTTCCCAACCGAAATCGTTGAGATTGGGAAGGCCCCAAAAGTAAATCGTTTCCGCAAACGATGCCCCGTCATGGTGGTAATAGAGCCGTGTGCGATCGCGGGCCAACGGCAGCGCCCTGAGGTACATGTCAAACCAAGGTTTAAGGAGATCAGCATCGCCGGTGGCAATCAACGGCCAGTAAAGGAGGCGGTTGTTCTGATTCCAATAACAATTACCCCATGCCCGAAAGTCGGGGTTGTGTTCGCTGTTCTTGGAGTCTTCGGCGTCTGCTAGATCGTGTCCGACCGTAAAGAGCCCGCCGTTAAACTTTACGGGCTGAGCACCGCGCGACGAACAGGCCATCATCCACCGCTGGATGCAGTAGGCTTGGAAAATCTTGGCCGCGTCTGCGGTTCCTGAGAGCTGAATCCAACTGCGATTCCAAAACTCCTTCCACCATTGCTCATGCGCCCGACGTGCCGGCTTGATCTTTACTCGGTCCACCTCCCTGATCAGGGAGGTGAGACTGGTTTGCCAACTCTGCGCGGAAGCGGCTTGCTCTTGTGTGAGGGCATGCAAATCGAGCCGGAACTCCTGCCCTGGGGCCATGGCCAGGAGCGTATGATCATCTTTCCTAACCAGCCCCGGCCCGCTCAGTGCCGCTCCAAAGCACCGGTGCAAAAGAGGATCGGGGTACTTTGCTATCAGCCCCTCCAGATGTTCCAGGCGAAGGACCAATGGATAAATGCTGTTCGAATTGAAATGACACCAGGTAAGGAGACCCGAGCGGCCCGGGAAGACCGTATCGGCCTCGAAATCTATCGGAACAGCATGCCCGCCAAACTCGAACAGGCCGCCTCGCGCAGGAGAAGGACTTTCATAGGTGTGAGTCGTCGTGCGCCAGGGTTCTAAACTTGCCCGCAGAGTTGCGGGCTGGCTCAAATGCGTTTCGATGTGCATCGCCGGATGATTCGCGTCGATCCAAACTCGGATCGTGTTGGCGCCGCTCTTGATTTCGATCGCCCCCTCCTCCAACAAAAGCTTCTGTTCAAAGTTCGCATGGTCTGGAAAGGGGCACGGCGATAGCCTCATTCGGACCCGGCCGAGCTTTACGAGCTTTCCCAACTCGGTCCAGGCATCGGCTTTTGCCACCAACAGCAGCAAATCGCCATTTTGCTCGGTCCAGACATTGGCGGCGAGGTCTCCGTTGCCAATCGGCATGGAATCGTTCTCGTTGGTTCCGAGCGTTTGCCATATCACGTCATTTTCGTGGACGAATTTGCCTGTGTCGTTTTGCTCGGCGCACGCTGAAACACAAAGCGCCAGAAGCAAGACGGTGAGCTGTGATTTCAATGGGATAACTTGATTACGTTTCGTGTTCAAAGACTGTAACGAAGGTTCGCAGTTGAAACCATCCCCGAAAACGGGGGCTATTTGATCAAACCGCACTCCGCCCACCATCCACTGGCAGTATTGCGCCATGAATAAAACTGGCTCGATCCGTCGCTAAGAAAACAATTGCCTCAGCAATCTCTTCTGCTGTGGCCGGACGGCCCGCTGGTGCTTGGGCCGCAAGTTTCGCAAGCCCCTCGCCCAGGGCGTCCGTGCCTTCCGTACGCGTAGGGCCAGGGCTTATCGCATTCACCCGAACGCCGCTCGGACCGTATTCAGCCGCCCAGGCTTTCGTCAGCAGCTTGATAGCCGATTTGCTTGAGCCATACAGGGCCATGCCAGCAGCCCCGTAATCAGCAACCATCGTCGAGAGATTGACGATGGCCCCTTTGCCTCGTTTGGCCATCAGAGGAGCCAACTCCGCGACCAGGAAGTATGGCACCTTCACATTGAGTGAAAACACTCGATCAAAGGATTCTTCAGTCGTGTCATGCGTCGGCCCAAAAGGGTAGATCCCAGCATTATTGACAAGAATATCCACGTGGCCGCTTCCAAGCTCGCTCGCTCTTTTGGCCACTTCGCGCGCGCTCGACGCGTCTCGAAGGTCAGACGAAATAAAATCCGCTTTGCCTCCTGCACCTCGGATCTCCGCAACGGTCTTCTCCCCGCGGGCCGCATCGCGGCCCACGACTATGACATGGATGCCAAGCTGCGCCAGTTTACTGGCTGCCGCCCGGCCAATTCCGCTCGTTCCACCTGTAATCAGCGCTGTTGACGAATTGGCACTCATTTTGTCCTCCGGATTGTGATTGTTCGAGATTCTCCCGAACTATTACGATTTAATTTAGCCGTCTTGGTCGCCGACGCAACAATCGCCAACACAACCACCACAATCAACAAAACTTCCCGTCAAGCCGCTTTCGCTCGCTTTGCTGCGTCAATAAAGTTGTCCGTCGCCGTTGAGCGGAATTTCTTGCCATACGCGATGCCGACCACAAGAGGCGGTGGTGCAGGTTGCAGCGGGCGAATCTTCAACCGCGGGCTTCCGAGACCATTGAGCCGCTGTGCCATCAGAGCAACTCCCCTGCCCGATTCGACCGCCGCGATGAGGCTGGTGATGCTGTCGTGTTCCTCGACAATCTGCGGCGAGCGGTTCAGCGGCGCAAACAAGTCGGCAATCCATGCCTGATGCTCTGGATAGTCCGCAAGCGTGAAGGTGATGAGATGCTCCTTGGCGACTTGTTCCAGACCGACTTTACGAGCTCGCGCCAGCGGGTGCGCCGGATGAACGGCCACGCAAACTGGTTGACACTGCAATTCCTCGAAAACTAATCCCGCCAGAGCCTGTGGAGACACCTGCACCAGCAGAGCCACCTGGAGCTTTCCTTCTCTCAATCCATCCAACATTTCCCGGGTCGACAAATCGTGAAGCTGCGCGCGCACACCAGGGTTAGACTCCCGGAAGTACCTCAGTGCACGCGGCAGGAGTTCGACCGTCAATGATGGTGCGTAGCCGACGTGGATTTCGCCGCGCTTCCCTCCTGCGACGGCCTTCGCCATTTGCACGGCATCCTCCGCGCGCTCCAAAACTATGCGAGCTTCAGTCAGAAAAACGTGACCGGCTTCGGTAAGCCGCACGGCCTTTGCGCCGCGGTCGAAAAGCGCGATGCCAAGTTGCTCCTCCAAATCGCGGATTTGGCGGCTTAACGTCGGTTGTGACACGTGAAGCCTCACCGCCGCGCGCGTGACGTTCTGTTCTTCGGCGACCGCCACGAAGTATCGCAGATGACGGAATTCCATTTGCTGCAAGTATGCCCGATGGGCATGCTGAGCCAAGCAACAAGGTATTTCCGCTGTATCTGCCTTGCACGTAGGGTGAGAAACAATGACCGTTTCAGTTGGAACGGCGTTAACAGAAACATAACAAACAACGATCTGCCAATACCGCAATAAACCAAAGGACTAGGTCTATGGAATCCCAGAACACGAAACGATACCAGGAACGGCTTACGCCGGACAATGCCGCTCTACTTCTCATCGACCATCAAGTTGGGCTGTTCACTGGCGTCAGAGACATCCCCGTAGCGGAATTGACGCATAATGTTGTCGCTCTAGCGAAAGCGGCCAAGGTGCTGAGCGTGCCGATTATTGTGACGGCCACCTCGCCGGAAATGTGGGGGCCTACCATTCCGGAGCTGGCGGAGGCCTTGCCCGGGGTCCAGATCATTGCGCGAACGACGGTCAATGCATTTGACGAGCCTCGGTTTGCTAAAGCTGTGGAAGCGGCTGGTCGCAAGAAACTTATTATCGCTGGCGTCTCAACCGAAGTCTGCTTGGCACTTCCTGCGATTCATGCGACGGGGATTGGCTACGATGTGTATGGCGCGATTGACGCGTCTGGCACTTTCAGCGAAACCAAGCGCATCACTGGCCTGCTGCGCATGGTTCAAGCCGGCGTGATCGTCATCGACTATTCCACCGTCGCCGTCGAAATGCTGAAGGACAATGCAAGTCCAAAGGCGGGCGCCCTGTATGCCGCCCTCGATATGCCTTTTGCCGTTCTGGTCGGACAATTAGCGGGAGCATTCGCCAAGGGCCGCCCCGCCTGAACCGGCCGCTCCAGCGGACGACTCAGTTAGAACCAGGTTTGAGAGCCAGCGCGTCTAGCAAAGCGCGCAATGGGACAGCAGTTTTTCCCCGTTGCCAAACGACAAATAAATCCCAAGTAGCTCCCGAATCGGCGATGGGGACCATGACAACATTCGGGATGCCCAGGTGAGAAATAAAGATTGGGTGGAGCGAAACCGGCCCCTCGTTGGCGGCCGTCACGAGGCCTTCGGCGAGGCTGTTGGGCGCCTCAATGGAAACCAATCGGGGCCAGGAGTTGAATTACCTCAGTTTCCTGGAAGCCCCGGAATACGTTCATATCGATGAGGACTGGGAATCCTCGCGCATTGTGGGCACCGGCCTGGAAGACTATTTTCTCGGTGGATGGTACTTCCGCGAAGGCCCGTTCATCGGCCCGTTCCATGGCGTGCCGGTGAAGGACCCGCTCAACGCCAGCGTCGCGATGTATCGCGTCCACGAAACCGATGCCATCCATTTCGGCCAACGTATAAAATTCGCGTTCGTGAACCCTTGGGCAGCCGAGCGGCTTCGACCGTTGGCCTTCTCGTCGGTCGCGTACCTTTACCTGGACAAACCCGAAGGCCAGGGAACACCTGTTCCTTCCGCAAATGACCTCCTTTGCTGGTATCGGCTCCGAAACACGGACCACCAAAGCGTTCCGTAATTGTTCTCGCTGCGCTTTGGCAGGGTAGCTCCACGCAACGGCGAAGTCCCTCACCCAAACGCCCTGGCATAAGGCGCCGTTTGCCGCCACCGCCGATTGGGAAAAGTACGGCGAATGCTTGTTCTGGGCGCCGCGCGTGATCAATCACGCAGGCCTTTATTACATGTTCGTTTGCGCGGGGAGCAATCGGGGTCACCAGTATAAGATTCAGCTACTAACTTCCCGCGACCTCTGGCACTGGGACCGGAGCCCGGCCAACCCACTGCTCATCGACGGCTTCGACGCGCGCGACCCGAACGTCCTGCCCGACGGCCAGGAGTGGATTCTCTATTACACCGCGGCCTCGATCCCCGAAGGCGGCCATCACATCGTTGGCGCTGTAACGAGCACCGATTTGACCCACTCGGCCAACCGCAACGTGGTGTTCACTCACCCACAGCGGGGAACATTTGGCGGACCTACCGAGTCCCCCTTCGTCGTGCGCCGTGGAAAAGACTGTAATGTCTTTTGACGACGTGTGAGCTCCCTGCTTGGAGTTATAGTGCTTAGCCATGCTCGACCTGCAACTTCAGGCAGCAGCAACCGCGGCGGCGGCAGGATTTCGGAGTCAAGGAAAGAAGCAGCCGCGATTCGCGGTTTGCCTTCGACCCGATCAACAACTCTCACGGCGTCGTCACTTTGTCGGCGCACCGGCGAAGGTCGCTGGCAACGTCAGACCGGGCTGGGGAAGCGGAAAGGTGGTTGTGGGGTTTACATTGATAGAACTCCTGGTGGTCATCGCGATCATCGCGATCCTGGCGGCAATGCTCCTCTCGGCCCTGAGCAAAGCAAAAACCAAAGCTCAGGGCATTGGGTGCATGAACAATACTCATCAGATTATGGTGGGTTGGCGAATGTACGCCGATGACAACATCGACTTTCTGGCTCCGAATGACTACCCCTTTGAGTCAACCTTTGACGCGAATGCCAATCCCCCCATGAAAAGCTGGGTCTGCGGCAGCATGGACATCGGGACCGATCCGACAAACTCGGCTCTAGCGCTCATTCCCGGGTCGGTGCTGTCGCCTTCTGTCAGAAGCATTCCGGTTTACAGGTGCCCGGCGGACCGAAGCACCATGCGCAACGCGCCGAGATGGCGCAGCATGTCCATGAATTCGGCTGTCGGCACATGCTGGAATCCAACACTGCCAACACCCACGAGTCGGCGGGGCATCGACCCAGTTGGAGGCGGCTTCCTGGCGAGCTCTGCCTACGACTCCGCGCAGAAGAGGTGGCAGTGTTATGCCAAGCTGTCCACCATCCTGGCGCCTGGCCCCGCGATGCTCTGGGTGCTGGCGGATGAGCATCCGGATTCCATCAACGATCCCGTAGTAGCCGTTTGCTGCGGGCAGGCATACTTTGTCGATTTCCTTGCCAACTACCACAATGGCGCTTGCGGCCTGGCGTTTGCAGATGGGCATTCCGAGATCCGCAAGTGGCAAGGCTCGCAGCTCAGGCAAGGGCCGATTAATGGCCAACTCAACGTGCCCGTGAACTCGGGCGACCCGAATAACCTGAGGGATTGGGGTTGGTTGAAAGACCGAACCTCCGCTTTGCGGTAAGGCTGCGCCGAAGCGTCATATCGTTCGCATCGCGGCGCACCGCGCCGGCCGTTGAAAAGCTCAGCGTGCGGGAAGTTTTTGTGATTTACAGCATCTTGGTCACCAGATAAACGTAGTACCGCAAATACCCCACACGAATCTTGCTTATGAAATCTCAAACAGGATCCCGTTTATGTTCCGCCCAGACGTTAATCACCGCCGCGGTCTGCTGGGCAATGGTCGCGGGCGAAGGATTGGTTGCCGCTGCCACGCCGGTTGTGGGGTTGTGGCGCTTCAACGAGGGAACCGGAACCAATATCGCCGACTCCTCCGGATTCAACAACAACGGCACCCTTACGGGAGAGAATGGGAACGTCCCCGCCTGGGTCACCGGACAGGCCGGTTTTGGCGGTGCGCTCCGCTTCACCAACGATGGACTGAACCACGCCTACGTCGATATCCCGCCCAGCAGTTCACTCAGGATTGGCCTGACTGCCTCGAATGCCTGGACCATCACCGCCTGGGCCCATGAGAATTCCAACGGAACCGGCACTTTTGTTGACACTTATGGCCGAATACTGGTGTTAGACAACGGCACCGCGTTCCAGTTCGAATCGGGCGCGACAGGAGATGAAGAGATGTACACCTGGGATCGGACGTCCGGTGCCTGGCATTTCTTCTGGGGACTGGGCACGGTGGTGTCGCCGCTGTTGGACCAGTGGGTGCATTGGGCCGTGGTCTATGATGGGACTAACCTAACTCTCTACCGCAACGGAAACCAAGGTGCTCAAGGAGGCGTAGCGGCTAATCCGGTGACTGCCGCCCTGGCGTATGCCGGCTACGCCGGCGCGGTCCGGATCGGTTCGGAGCTCGGAGTGAATACTGCAGATCGTACCTGGAACGGCATGCTTGACGATGTCGCCGTATTCGCCGGCGCTCTCAGCGAGGCAGAGGTCCGGACAGTTATGACCGGCGACTTCTCGGCGTACCTGGGCGGCCCGGCCCGCATCATCACCCAACCACAGAGCCAGACCGTCCAGCAAGGCGGCAACGTTAGTTTTAACGTGGTGGCCCAAGGCCTGGCGCCGGTAACCTACCAGTGGTACTTCGACGGCACCACGGCGCTGGCCAAAGCAACGAACGCCACCTTGGCGCTGACCAATGCTCAGGCAAGCCAATCAGGAACATACTCGGTTACGGTCAGCAACTCGGTGGCGGTGGACCATAGCCAAGGCGCAGTCCTGATCGTGAATACCAACAAAGTGCTCCTGGTGGGGCTGTGGCGTTTTAACGAGGGCACGGGAACCAATCTCACCGACTCCTCAGGTTTCAACAATAACGGAACCCTTGCCGGAGAGAATGGGAATGTCCCTGGCTGGGTAACCGGCCAAGCCGGATTTGGCGGTGCGCTGCGCTTTACCAACGACGGAGTGAACCACGCCTTCGTCAACATACCAGGCAGCAGCTCCCTCCAGATTGGCCTGACCGCTACGAACCACTGGAGCGTCACCGCCTGGGCTTACGAAGATTCGGGCGGCACCGGCGTGTTTGTTGACACTTATGGCCGAATTCTGGTGCTGGACGATGGCACCGCGTTCCAGTTCGAATCGGGCGCGGCCGGGGACGAACAGCTTTACACGTGGGACCGGACCAGCACTTCGTGGCGTTTCGCTTGGGGTATAGGCTCCGTGGTATCACCGTTGTTGGATCAATGGGTGCATTGGGCGGTCGTCTATAATGGCACCAATCTGGTCATCTATCGCGACGGAAACCAGGGCCCACAGGGCGGCGCCGCCACCAACGCGGTAACCGCCGCCCTGGGTTATGTCGGCTATGTCGGCGCGGTCCGTCTCGGCTCGGAGCTCGGAGCGACTGCCGATCGAACTTGGAACGGCGTGCTGGACGACGTCGCCGTCTTTAACACCGCTCTGTCCGAAACCGATGTCCGAACGATCATGTCCGGCAATTTCAGCGGTTTCGTTACGCGGCCTCCGCTGTTGGTCAGCGTCAGCAATGGCAACGCGGTGCTGAGTTGGACCGCCATGCTGCCCGGCTTCCAGCTCGAGTCGAGTCCGAGCCTGTCGGCTCCGCAATGGAGCACCGTCACCACGCGTGCGGTCCAGCAGGGGCCGGTGCTCACCGTAAGCCTGCCCGCCAGCCCCACGCCGCGGTTCTTCCGCCTGGTAATCCAGTGAACCGTCACGCTCTCTCGTGACACCCCGTTTGCCACAGGCCCGGACAGGACGATGACGTTGCTCCGTCAATCGCTGGCCAGGCGGGCCGTTGGGAACAGGCGTCGGTGCTGGGCAACGCCCTTGCGCCTGGTTTTCTTCGTCGCGCTCTTGCTCGCAGGCGGTGGATCTTCGACCAACGCCCCGGCAGCCACCAATCTGCCCGCCTACTACGCCCACCCCACCGGGCAGGACGCCTATGGCGTGATCGCCCCATGGTACCAAGGCTTGAACGGACAGTTGGACGAGCGCCTCACCATCGCGATCAACGTGTACAAACGCTATCCCTGGGTGGATAGACCGAAGGCTGTAATGGCCGCTCCGGATTTTGTTTATAACTCGCACTGGAGCATCAAACCCGATGGAACGATTCTGATTCCTCCAACCACCGATTGGATGTGCGGTGACCTGTGCGCGCGCGCGTGGAGCATCGTGAAAGGGTTAACGGCGTATTACCAGTACAGCGGCGACCCTATCGCCTTCATCTACATCCCGCTCGCGGTTGATTACATTCTCGACTTCGGCCTGACCGATGAAAAGGCGGATTGGCCCTTGTTTCCGATTAGCACTCCAACTCGCGGGAAAGCCTACGGCAAGTGCGATCCCTCGGGACGCAGCCAACTCGACCTGTGTGCCATCACGGGCGTTGAGGTGCTCCGGGCCCATAAACTCACGGGAAACCCTCGCTATCTCCAAATGGCCGAACATTGGGGGGATGTGTTCGCGGCGAAATGCCAATTCCGGGACCCTGAGCTTTCGCCCTGGAACCGTTACGTCGATCCGTCTGTGGTGGGCTGGTCGGATGTTCTGACCGGCACCACTTCATTGATCGCCGATTTCCTGGATGAATTGATCCGCATGGGCTACAGCGGCAAAGACGGAGCGCTCGTGAAAGCCAGGGATGCCGGCAGGCGCTTTCTAAACGAGAAGATGTTTCCCGCGTGGTTTGTGAACGACACCTGGGCCCGCACCTACTGGGACTGGGACAACCCGATGATGTGCGGGATGGTCTCCATGTGCGCGGACCATTTCATGAAATACCCGGGAGCCTACCCCAACTGGCGCGCCGACCTCAGGAACATGCTCTCGCTCACCTGGAACCGCAACGGCGCCGACCCGGCCTCGCGCGGCGACGTTTACAGCGGCGCCTGGGCCTTTCCCGAATCGTCCGTCTGTTGCGGAACCTCCCTTTCCTACAACCAGTACACTGCCGGCCCGACTCTGATTCGTTATGGTGTTCTGGCCAATAGCGAATGGGCCCGCGAAATCGGCCGGCGCATGATGCTGATGGCCACCTACGACAGCCTCCCCAACGGCGTGGTCAAAGACGGGCTCCTGGGCGACCAGGTGGCCACCGGTGAATGGTCAAACCTGGCGCATCCCTGGCCGCTATGTCAGGTCCTCGAAGCGATCGCCTGGCTGCCGCACCAGTTCGGCCCGAACCGTGAAAACCACATCGTACGCTCCACTTCCGTTGTCAAGGACGTTCTCTACGAGAAGGGCCGGCTCACCTACGAAACCTTTGATGCGCCAATGGATGCGCAGGACGTCCTGCGCCTGGCCTTTCAGCCGACACTGATTCAAGCGGATGGACGGCGTTTGAAGGAAAGCACCGCGTCGAACGCCAACAGCTACTCGGTCGAGCCGCTCCCGAACGGAGACTGCATCGTCATCATCAGGCACGCCGGCGCAAAGCGGCTCGTAGTCGAAGGTCCGGACCCGCAGCAGGTCGCCGACGACCCCGCCTTCTCCTCTGCCGGCGCCTGGACTGCGGTGAAAGACCGCGCAGATCTGGGCGGCGGGTTCAAGGCTGCGGGCGAAGCGGGCGCCGCGATGACCTTCAAGTTTAACGGCAACCAGGTCCGACTCATGGGTATGGTCGGCCCGGACGGCGGTTGGGCCGATGCCTTCGTGGATGGCGCGAAAGAACCCACCATCGTTGAATGTTGGAATCCTTCGGTTCGGCATCGACAACCGATATTCCTGAAAAAGGGCCTGACTAACGGCGACCACGAACTCAAGATCGTCGTGCGCGGCGAAAAAAATCCACTGGCTTCCGGGACCTTGGTCCGCGTGGATTCCGCCCAATATTCAGCGGCGACTGGTGATGCTGGGTTCGGTTCAGGCGGTGGGCCGAAGGAGCCCCAACGGTTGCTCTTTGGTTACACCGGCCGGCACGACTATGTGGATTCACACGGTAACGCCTGGCACCCCGGAACGGAATTCGTGACACGCCTCGGATTCGGGGTCGATACTGTCGCTCGGTGCTGGTGGCTCGCCAGGCGCAGCATGTACATCGGCGGCACCGCCGATCCGGAGCTCTACCGCTATGGAGTCCACGCCCCCGAGTTTTGGGTGAACCTCACCGTCGCTCCTGGCAAGTACCTAGTGCGGCTGCATTGGGCGGACACACCGGAAACCCCGTGGGTGGAACGAGAAGGCAAATGGGAGCCGGTGTCGCGTCCGACCACCGTGGCCATCAACGGAATAACGGTGGTCCAGGACCTGAACGTGCGCAACGAAGTCGGCACCTTCAAAGCCTACGTCCGAGAGTTCCCAGGCATCCGACCGCAGAATGGCTCGATTGAATTGCGGTTCAAGTCCACTTCAGGCCATGAGGCAATGATCCAGGCGGTTGAGTTGATCCCGGACCCAAAGGTCGATTAGCGCGGCCTCCGGCGAAATCATTCGGCCAGATCGACCACACAGCGGAATCCGATCCTGCTGCACCGACCCAATCCCGGCCAACTCCGCAGCAACTTGGTTGCGAAGTTCGACGGGCGCGGGCCGGCATCCATATACCAGCCTGAATCCTTAGCCGCGAACCAGGCGCCGCCACGAATGATGCAGAACCGCGTCCGCCCGTCGCTCCGCTCGCTTTCAGCCCACTGCCAAACATTCCCGCACATGTCATAGCAGCCGAAAGGGGATCGACCGCGAGGAAACCGTTTCACGGCCGTAGTGGCGCCCGTCTCAGCCCCGTTGCAGTCTCCGGGTTCCATCGTCTCACCCCAGGGATAGTTCCGGCCGTCCGCTCCCTCGGCAGCGTACTGCCACTCCTCTTCAGTCGGAAGGCGTTTGCCGGCCCAAAGGGCATAGGAAAGAATCGGCATGGATGGCCACTCGCTCTTCAACGGCGGACCCCGCGACCGAAAAAAGAAATTGAAGCGCCTTGCGACAGTCGGTAAGCCCGTGTGTCCTGGGCGCCGAACGCCGGGTTGACAGAAGCACTGCACGGCCGATAATGAAGTTGAAGTATCAAGGGCCGCGACAATCGGCAGCAGTGAGATGGCGCTCATATGGGAACCCGGGAACCGCGATGCGAAAGGCTGTCGGCCAGGTCGCCGGGAGAGCTGATCGCCTTTACGTTGATCGAATTGCTGGTCGTGATCGCGATCATTGCGATTCTCGCGGCGATGTTGCTCCCGGCGCTGGCGCGAGCGAAGGACAAAGCCAACCGTATTTCCTGCCTAAGCAATCTGCGTCAGATTGGATTGTTCGTGCAGTTTTACACCGACGAGAACCGGGACATATTCCCCGCGCACCGAAACCAGAACGAAACGGACAACGCAACAACCGCCCTGACGAATTGGTGGGGCACAGCCATCATCGGTTATGCGCGCAACCAGTCCAACCTCTTCCACTGCCCTGCCATCAAGGGCCAACAACTGGACAATGGCGTTCGCTGGGACTGGGCTTTCGACTGCCACAAAGTAGGTTACGGTATCAACAGTTACTTCAACTGCTTCTGGCCATATACGTCTGGTACGGTGACCGTAGGTGGAATCGTGTTCGACACACGTCCTTGGTTCAAGCGGACCGCTGTCAAAAGCCCGGTGGACAACTTTCTCATCGGCGACGGCACGCCCAAAGCCGACGGTTACTGGAGTTCGAGCTGCTGGTGGCCGAATGCCTGTATGAACGAAAGATTGAGCATCAGCAAAGGCTTCGAAGGCGTGGACCAGGTGCGGCACCACAATCTCGGCGTCGCGCTGTTCACGGATGGTCATGCGGAAGCGAGGAAGGATGGGGCGATTAACCCCCCGGTGGATCCTGGGAGCGGCAGTCCTCAGGGATTGGTGAACTCGAGATACTGGGATCCATTGAAGAGAGGCGGGGAGCGGTAAGGGCCGTTGGGTCCGGATGCGAAGGCCGGAGCGTCCTGAATCGACTTCGCGCAAGTCCATCAGCAGAGAAAATTCCTCGAATGGGCTGTTGAACTCCGCGTGGATGAATTAGTTTGCCGTCAGCGTGTCCAGCGGCACGACTTCGCCGACGCGGGCCCGCTTGACGACCAGGCTTAGCGTCGTGCCATTCACCATGCGCGACGGCACTTTATACCCGGTACTGGTGCCTTCGAGGCGCTCACGTTTAGCTTCGAACCACTCCCGGGCGTGCTAGTGTTCTGGGTTCAAATGTTCCCGAAACGGCAGGCCGAACTCCGCGAGATACAGCTCGCCACCGTCGCTGGTTTTGAAGCGAAAATAATCCACGTCCAACAGCGACATCGCTTTGCAATCCGGCGGCCCGGCAGGTGTCACGAGCCATTTCTAAATCGCCACTTGCGCAACGGCTTCTCCGAATTTGGCAGAATCAGGGCGTCAATTGGTTTCTAAATTAAGCGAGGTCGAACCCTGTGTTCCACCAATGGTGCAAATCTCGCTTCGCCCGGAGAGATGCTCCATGAGATCAAAACACAGTTCAGCCGTCGACTGTCGCAGAAGTTTCCAAAGTACAAGTTGCTTCCGTCAGGATCGATACCCGATCTATTTCTCCAGGCGCTTCGAAAACGCGAAGCTGAACTATTTGAGATGGAGCCCTGAATTCGGGCGATCAAGGGATTGAGTTGCATTCCTTATGGGCCGCTTTATGGCATTGGTTTTTGCCAGCCCTTTAAGCCTTTCCCGGACGAGGAGCCTTTTCTGAGCCCCAATATGCTCCACCGCGCGGGCTAAATCCGTGTAAATTCCTTGGCGTTCCACAGATAAATGCGAGGCGTTATGGTTAGCACCGACGCTAACGTCACTCAAACAGACCCTGGATTTCCTCCCACGTCAGGTTATCCGCCAGCGTCTCCTCGCCCCCGAGAGTGGCCTTGATGATGGCACGCTTCTTTTGCTGGAGCGCCAGAATCTTCTCCTCCACCGTGCCGCGCGCGATGAGCTTGTAGCTGGTCACCACGCGGGTCTGGCCGATGCGGTGGGCGCGATCGGTGGCCTGGTCCTCGACCGCCGGATTCCACCACGGGTCAAAGTGGACCACCGTGTCGGCGCCGGTGAGCGTCAGGCCCACCCCGCCGGCCTTGAGGCTGATGAGAAAGACGGAAATCTGCGCATTGCCCTGGAATTTCTCCACGACGGCGCCGCGATTCGTCGTCGAGCCATCGAGGTAGCAGAACTCGATGTTCTCCGCCGCGAGCTTGTCCTTAAGGAGTGCGAGCATCGTCGTAAACTGGCTGAAGACCAGCACGCGGTGACCGCCGTCCATCGCCTCCTCCAGCAACTCGCCAAACATTGCCAGCTTGCCTGAGTTGTCGTCGGTGAACTCGGCGTTGTCCAGCTTGAGCAGCCGCAGGTCGCAGCAAATCTGGCGCAGGCGCAGCAGCGCGTTGAGCACGATCATCTTGCTTTTCGCCACGCCTTGCGCGCCAACGGCCTCCATGACTTCCTTGCGGCTGACGGCGAGCACCTGCCGGTAAATCTCCGCCTGGTCTTCGGTGAGTTCGCAGAAGGACACTTGTTCGAGCTTCGCGGGCAAATCCTTGGCCACCTCGGTCTTGAGCCGGCGCAGGATGAAAGGCCGCAGCCGCCGGCCCAGCCGCGCCTGGACGGCCTCGTCCTTGTCGCGCGTGATGGGTTGCTCGTAACGCTCGCGAAAGTCCGCCGCCGAACCAAGGTAGCCGGGCATCAGGAAGTCAATAATGCTCCAGAGATCGAGCACCGAGTTTTCCATCGGCGTGCCCGTGAGCACAAGCCGGTGGCCGGTCTGGATGGCTTTCACCGCCTGCGCGTTCTGGGTCTGACGATTCTTAATGTGCTGGGCCTCGTCGAGCACGAGCGTGTCGAACTCCAACTCGCGATACCGCTCCGCGTCGCGCCGGATAAGCGCGTAACTGGTGACGATCAGGTCGCTCCCGGCAATGTCCTCAAAGTGTTCGTGACGGCCCGTGCCGTGCAGCGCCATGGCCTTCAGCCCGGGCGTGAACTTCTTCGCTTCCGCCAGCCAGTTGAAGACCAGCGAGGTTGGGCAGACGATGAGCACCGGGCCGGAGAGCTTGCGGTTCGTGTGGCAGGAGTGGATGAACGCCAGCGTCTGGAGGGTTTTGCCCAGGCCCATTTCGTCCGCCAGGATGCCCCCGAACTTATTATCGCGGAGGAACTGCAACCACGCCACGCCCTGCCGTTGGTAGGGACGCAGCACCTCTTCGAGCGGACCCAGCGGCGGGCACGTGAGTTTCGCCTGGCCGCTTTGTTGTGCCGCGCGTTCGCGCCAGCCGGCTGCCGCCTGCACCTGCCAGCCGGGCTGCTGGCGCAACGTCGCGTCGAGAAAGCCCGCCTGCACATCGCTGAAGCGGTAGCCCTTGGCGTGTTGCTGCGGCGCGCAGTCGCGCAGCACCTCGGTGAATTCCTCCAGCGCGCCCGTGTCAATCAGCGCGATCCGGCCGTTCTTCAGCCGCGTCGTGCTGTTGCCGGACAGAATGAGGCGCTGAATGTCCGCCGGCGAAAATTTCTCGCCATCCGCCGACGCCAGCGACATCTCGACATCAAACCACCGCTCCCCGGAGGGCCGGATTTCAAAGCGCGGTTCGAGCCGTTCAAAAGTCTTTGTCGTGCTCTGCTGGAGGCGTTCGGCCAGCGAGACCTCCCATTCCTTCTGCCAGCGGGGGTAGTCGCGTGCGAAGAAACGCACCACCGCGCTCTCACCGTGCAAATTCCAGCGCCCCTGCGAGTCCGGACCCGTGAAGCCCGCACGGCGCATCCGCTCCGCCGCCGCGACCTCCGCCCCGAAATCGCGCGTTGAGTAACGCGTGGTGCACTTCGGGTCCGGCAGCCAGAGTGACTCGTCTTTCGCCGTCACGCCCAGCGTCATGATACGCTGGCCGTAAGCGCACTGGAGCTGCGCTTGCAACTGGACCAGGCCGCCGTTGAGCGCGAGGATGAAGCGCGGAGACTGCGGCTCCAACGTGAACTCATCAATGCCAAAATTCGCATCCACTTCGCTCTCGGCCTCCAGCACGACCAGTTCCTGGCTCAGGAACAACGGCACGCGCGACCGCGGCAATTTCATCGGCCCGCGAAACAATTCCCGCCATGGCACCGGCAGACCGACTGGCTCAAGCGAATCTCCCCGAAAAGCCCACAGCGACTCCCCCGCAATCAGCGTCGGCGGCTGGAGGTTCGCGGGCAGGTTCAGGCGAATTTCCCCGGAGGTTTCAAGCGTAGCTTCCACCGGCACGCGCCACGCGGTCGCGCGCACCTCGATCGGTGGATTGCGCCCCAGCGCCACGCGCGGGTGACCGGCCAGCGCGTCGAGCAGTTGGGTCAATTCGCCGAGATTGAGCATCAAGCCGCCGGGCGTTTCGTTCCCAGCGAGTTCCTCGGCCTTGTCCAGCAGGCGCGTGTCTTCCGGCGACAACGCAAACGCCTGGTTCATTGCCAGCACGCTGAGTGGCACGCGCCTCCGGCTCCACTTGCCCTCGAAGGTGACCATCACCTTCCCGCGTTCGACGCCCGTCGCAAAGGTTGGCGGCAGAATGACGGAGATTTCCAGGCGCTCACCGTTGGCGGCGCGTTTGAGCTTTGGTCCAGGTTGCGGCTCCAGCTCGTGGGCGACTGGTCTTAGGCCCAGTCGCCCGGGTAGTGGCGTGGCGGTGTCGCTGTTCCGTGGCGACACCTTCGTGCTCACCAAATGGTGAAGCCCCACGGCGACCGAGTGCGCGCAGATGATGCCCGCCTCACGGGAGGCGCGGCAGGTGCAGAGGTTGTCTATGTCCACCGGGCCCTTGATGACAAGGCCCGCCCGATACGACGACGTGCCTTCCTGCACGACGCCCTTGAGCAAAGGCGGCGTCCAGTTCGAGGACATGACCTTGCCGCCCGCCAGTAAAGAGCGGGCGTTCTTGACCGCCTCCCAACCGGCGGCCTTCATGAAGAATGCATCCGTTAGTTCGGTGAAACTCATCCGCGCGATTGTGCCGGACTCCGTGCGTGCCTGGCAACGCCGTAGTCCTGCGCCCGCACGCGTTCGAAATGAGTCGTTTTATGAAACAGCGTTGCAGCTTAGCCGTGGCAAGTACCGAGCGGATTTCCGCATTCACTCGCCGGAATTGTTGAAGCTCCTGTTCAACACTCCGCGCCACAAAGAATTCAATCGAAAAGTCGCCCAGATCACCACGTCGAAAGCGCAATAGACGCTTTGGCGGTTGCAAGATAAAATCCTTGTGCTTGGATGCGGGGTAGCCAAAAGTAAACTTTGAAGGATCAACGCATGGTAACATCTCGCCCGAATCTTTTAAACCGGTTGGCGCAGCCGATCATGGAAACCTTCGGTTTAAGCCGGGCGCTCGCGCTCACCGTCGTGTCCCTGGTCAGCATGCTCCTCATCGTTGCCTTTTTCTGGTTCTTCTATTCCGCTCCGCCCCATACGATTATTCTTACCAGCGGCGCGCCCGGTAGCAGCTTCGAGACAAATGCAGAAAATTACCGCGAGTTCCTTGCGCGCAAAGGTGTCACTCTGAAAATTCTTCCGTCTGAAGGTTCCCTCCAAAACCTGGAGCGGCTCAACGACCCGTCCGTCAAAGTTGACGTCGGATTCGTTCAAGGCGGTATGACGAACGGCCCCGCGCGGATCAAACTCGTTTCGCTTGGGAGCATTTCCTACCAGCCGCTGCTGGTCTTTTATAGGGGTTCGAATTCGGTGGCGTTGCTTTCCGAATTCAAAGGCAAGCGGTTGGACATTGGGCCGGTGGGCAGTGGAACACGAGCCCTCGCATCGGTGCTGCTTGCACTCAATGGGATCGAATCCAGCGGCACGAACGTGTTCAGCGATCTGGAGGCCCTCGATCCCGCCAAGGCACTCCTGGACGGCACGGTTGATGCCGTATTCCTGATGGGTGATTCCGCTTCACCGCAGCTAATGCGCCGTCTCCTGCTCACGCCAGGCGTCCAGCTTTTGAACTTCACACAGGCCGACGGCTATACCCGCCGCATCAGTTATCTTAACAAGCTCGAACTGCCGAAGGGCTCCCTCGATTTCGGCAAGGATATTCCGCCACACGATGTCTATATTCTGGGCCCCACGGTGGAACTCCTCGTCCGGCCCAAGTTACACCCTGCGTTATGCGATTTGTTGATCGAAGCGGCGCAGGAGGTGCATGGGGGCGCTAGTTTACTGAAGCGCAAGGGCGAGTTCCCTGCCCCACTCGAACATGATTATCCGATTAGCACGGAAGCCAGCCGCTATTACAAGTCCGGCAAAAGCTTTTTCTATCGTTTGTTGCCTTTTTCGCTAGCCAGCATCGTCAACCGTGTTTTGGTTGTGTTCGTGCCGTTGCTGGTCGTGCTAATCCCCGGCATGCGCGCCATTCCCATCCTCCTAGGGTGGCGGGTCAAGTTGCGCCTCTATCGACGGTACCGCGCTTTGCTTGCCGTCGAAAGGGAGTTGCTGGGGCCCTTGACTCAGCAACAGCGCGAGCAATTACTCGTCCGTTTGAGCGAAATCGAGCAGGCGGTGAACAACATGAAAGTGCCCGCCTCGTTTGCCGACCAGTTTTATGGTCTCCGCGGCGACATCGGCTTCGTGCGCGAACGGTCGACTCGTTCAGGCTCATCTGTCCCTTGATCGAGCTGCTCCATAAAGGAAGCGCCGGAACTTGTCCTCGGTATCCTCCGCGCCCTGGGCCGCAAGCCTCTCCCGTTCTTTGTGGCGGCGAGAAGATGGCCGTCGTGGGCTGCGCCGTGCAGCCGGGGCGGTGGGCAGTTCGACGACGGCATGGCTGATGCTGCGTTTGAAGCATGGGTAAGCAACCGGAAAGTCCGCTCCAGACAGCTGTCCGATGGGGAAGGCCTATTGTTGCCTTGGCCCATCCCACCCTGGTTTACGACCTCCTATTGGGCATCGCGAGTCGGCTTGCACCGCAAGGTAAATCGCGCCGCAGGATGGCCAGGAAGCTCAACTGCGATACCTCGATAGTGCCCGACATCCTCATCTGCCAAGCCTCAATTTATGCGCTGGTGGGGCTGATTGTCCTGTTGTGCTTGCGGGGTCTGATTGTGATCTTCGGCGATTGAATGGGAAACTCACGGAACACGACCACTTCGGCGCTCACGACTCTCGTGACCCGAGCGATGGCGGGCCGAGTTGGGTTAGCTTTTCTCGGTATGCTTAGCATCAGCAGATGCGTCATTCCCCTAGGGAGCAAAGTTACGGCTGGGCATAGGTACTGCGCAGATGAACTCGCGTTTCTCGACCTGCGCGGTACGACTCGCGACGAGGTCATCGCCTCTCTGGGACCGCCCCTGCTCGAATCGCAGGACACACAGACCCTTGTCTATGAGTGGGAGCAAACCTCACGCTGGCGGTTTGTTCCACCAGATCACATCGGAGAAGTGCCATTGGGAACTCACCCCTCGGTGCTGCATGGGAGTCCGCAGCAGTGGGGGTTGTTTTTTGCATACGATGCCCGGGGAGTTGTTTTCGCCCACTAGGTTCGAACGCTCGGCACACGGACACTGAATGAGGCGTGCTCAGACTGGTATCGGAGCAGGAACGTGCGTGGCGATCCGGGGGGAATAATTCATTTTGAACCTGGCGGAGCTTCGCAGGACGATGAGGATGCTGCTGGCTCTCAGTGTTGAATCAACTCCAGGAGATTGCGCACCAGGTGCTGTTCTTCTGGCATGCTGGCCGGATTCTGCCAGCACCGTGTTACGAACGCAACGATGCCATCAAGCTGGGTTGACAGCCGATAGCTAAAAGGAAAGCCAGCCACGTGGCAGGCTTCCTTTGGTTTCTACGCCGGCTGCAGCTCAAAAGGGCATGCCATCTTCTCCATGCCCGCGACAATGCTGTCCCACCATTGGGGCAACCGCTGCACCTCGGTCACAATGTCCGCGCCCAAATGCTCGATCGCCAGCTGTGCCAGACGCATTTTGTCGGTTTGCAGGCTCGACCGGCTGCGCTTTAACTTCGGCACCAGGGTTGGTAACTCCTCGCCTTCGACCGGGCACAGGAGGACTTCCCGGGCGGGAGCATCAAGTGCATCAACCAATGGTTTCCAATCCAACCGCTTCGCTGCCTCCGCGGCGGGATCTGCGCTGCGTGCTGCCAGGACGTCGTGTAAGCACAAGTCCTCGCTGTCTGCGTCGCCAGCGACCGGTTCAGCGACACCACTCGAGAGCGTGCCGCTATCTGTGTGCCCGGGGACATGACGTCGGTGTTGCTATGGCCGGTGCTGCGCCTGCCCTGCCGCAGAAGCCTCGTGGCGTAATAATTGACGTTGCCGGCGCTGACTTTCTTGCCCCGGGCCTCCGCGCTGGCCAACAGAGCGGCGGCGAGGGCGATGCCCTCCGCCTCCAATTCACCAACGTCGTCGGCGCCGACCTGGGGTACTGAATTGGCGACGGAGCGACGAATGCGCGGGGCTATCTCCTCAACCAACATTTCTCCAGCTTTTGGACTCAGACGTGGGTGTTTTGCTCCGTGCGGATTTGTACAAGCAAAAAGCCCCTTCCCGGAGCGGGGAAGGGGCTTTAAGGTTGACCGGGAATCGAGCCGTCCCGAGGGGGCGGCCGGCTGCGGTCAAAGCTGCAATTTAGAGGGCTGGAGGATCAGGGGTGGGCCCGGATTTGGAAAACGAAGAAGGAACCGGACCTCGGGCAAAGGCTTATAACGCAGCCCCGGGGATTCATTGCGGCCGCCACCGGCACCCGGGTGGTTGCGGTCCGCGGTTGAAGGCTGCTATTCACAATGCTGAACTCCGCAACGCGGACGGGTAAGGGTGCAAAGTTGTTTGATCCTGCGCTGGCGCTATGAGCATAGTCCGGCATGCGCACTAAGTCCCAGGGTGATCTGACCGATGACCTCATTTTGCCCACTCTGCTCTTTGCTGTGTTGGGCGGGATGACCTGGGCGGTACGAGGCTGTTCGGGTTTCGGTGCGATGAATGGATGCATTTTCGCCGGAGTAACGTGGGGCACCGCGTGGTGGTTTATCGCCCGGGAGCCGGGCAAAGCCCAGGCGCGTCCGTACAGCTCGGGCTGGATCATACTCGCGCTGACAGTCGGCATTGGCATTGCCGGAAACAGGGGTTGGATGCAGTGGCCCAGCTTCTTTGAAGGGCACTTGCAGACAAATACGCTGGCGGGGAGGTTTGTCTCGATACCGAGGTGGTATGGGTTTTTGTGGCTTTTCATTGCCGGCGTGCCTTGGGCCGGGCTGGGCGTGTGCCTGCTGGCATGGTGCGCAGATCATCGGCCGACCACAGCACGGCAGTGGTGTCTGCGTCTTGGCTGCGGAGTGGTCGCGGCCTGGCTGGCAAAACTGATGTTCGACAGCTTCCCGCAAGTGTTCCTGCCGCTCTACAGCAGCATGCAGTCGCAGTACGCGGACCTGCAGGCCAACCCCAACTTGCGAAGGCTGATCCATGACAACCGGGCCGCGATCACGCACCTGGGGTTATATCTTGGATTATTAGGCTTCGAAGCCGCTCGGAGGCATTGGCAAAACGTGACGCTGATTTCAACGGTCGGTCTGCTGAACGGCTTGGGGTGGGCGCTTTGCCAGAACTGGCGCTGGGCTTCCGGGTTATGGCCGAATGCAAATTTCAATTGGTGGCGCTGCTGGGAATCTTGTGGGGGAATCAGCATCGGGATCGCCTACGGGGTGGCTTATTACCTGGTAAACCGCCGTGCGAGTGCAGAGAGCCCGGTCGTGGCTTTGCACCGAAGACCGAACCTGGAGCGTTTTGGGGCGTATCTGGGCCTGCTGCTCGGACTGGGGTTATCGATCAAAAACGGCCTGAAGGGCTGGGCCAACATTTACCTTGGCAATGAGGTGTACTGGAACGAGGTGTTGTGGCGCGTAATCGGGCCGCTGATGTTGGTTTGCCTCGTTGCGCTCGTGATTTGGAGCCGGCGGCGCCCGGTCCCGGCAGATTTCGATGGGGACATTTTTTCCAACGCTTACAAGCTTATGTGGGTGGTTCTGATTGTGCAGAACGTTATCGCACAACTGGTGACCGGTCCGCACTCTTCGTGGAACGAGACAGCGTTCAGCATCTATTACCTGCTCCTGTTCGTCATTTCAGCAGTAATTGTGCACCATTTCCACTGCCTGAAGGGCACTCCTCGCCCCCAAATCAGTCACCCCTTAATTGGTTCTTGAGGACGTGGTTTGCAGTTATCGATGGGCGCGGCACGCCGCTGAGCCTGCGGTCTGTGGCACGGGAGTTAGCGACATCGGGATCGATAGGACGGTCCGCTGGCTTGGAATGACTTCGGCTGGCCAGCTCGAGAACGGATGACACGGGCCATCGTTACGGTTGGGGCTCACCGCAACAGCGGGCAGCCTTCGCGGACGTGGGCGCCGTTCTGGAGAAAGTGATCAAGGCGGTCGAGACAGCCGGGATCCTCCCGGACAGCGTGATCATTGTCACGGCCGACCACGGCGGACATAAGAAGACGCACGGCAGCAAGCTGCCGGGCGATATGAACATTCCATGGGTGGTTTGGGGCAAAGGCGTGAAGCAGAATTACGAGATCTTGTCACCGGTGACTACTTACGATACCGCGGCGACTGCGCTTTGGCTCCCGGGTGTCCCTCGTCCCGACTCGTTTGACGGCCGGCCAGTCACCAGCGCCTTTAACGAACTGGACACTACCGCGACGGCCCAAAATTGCACACCCGCACTCGGCCGTCACGCTTCGATAGTCGGAGTTGACTGCGCGTGAGCTGGTAATTCCAAGGTCGGCGAGGTCGCCCCCAAAAACAGCAAGACAGGCGGAGAGTGAAGGTCCTGCCTACAATACCGCACGAAACGGGTCTCTCCAGCCGCAGTCCGAAGGCAAAATCCGATGGATTGCGCTGCCTGCCAAAAGAACGTAACGCGATTGTAACCTGAGGCACGTTGAGCACGCTTGTCCTCTGTGGGAGAATGCATTGCTCAAAAGGCGTTATGCAACCCCTCGTTCACGAGCATAAAAGCGGGCAAGGCATTGACCAAACCGATCCGTGGACGGATGCGGTAGAAGGGAAGCGGGCCTTTTCCAACGGGCACCAGGCTTACGGTGTGATTTCTGGGCGTTCAGATGCGCAAATCATTGAGGGCTCTCGCGGCTGTGGGACAGGGCAACGGTCGAGACGGGTGATCCGAAAGTGCGAACCGCCCACCATCATTGAAGCCCATGTCGAGCTAGGACTCCATTTCAACCTGTTCGTTCGTGGTCAAGGAGGAGGTCTAACCTGGGAGAAAGGTACGCCGCTAGCACACGTGAACCCCCACACTTGGATTTGGGCGCAGGCTCGCCTCCATGGGAGGGTCGTCTTTCAATTGCTGCTGGACGATCTGGTTTGGGCAAGAGGGCCGAATCGTGTGCTGGAAGCCGGCAGACGAATCGAGGTAGCGCCTGATTTTGAGTGGCCCGATATTCCGAGGACGTGTTGAGGGAGTGGAGGGCGAGACCGAGAGGCGCTGGAACAACGTCGCCGACGCCTCCAGCAGCGACAGCTACGACACCGCCTGGCGTCCGTTGCAACAATTCGGGCTGCCAAATCAATGAGACCAGACCGTGGATTGGGCGCCCCGGGCCGGAGGCCAGTGGCCGAAGCTTTTCAATGGCCGATGATTGCCCGCTGGCGAAAACCCTCAATCACAACAACTTGATCTATCTGCAATTCCACACTGGTTTGCCGGCCCAAAAAGTCCATAAGGACGGCTACCCGTTGCCTATTCGGCATGACGCGGTCGACGACGGCCTGCAGACCCGCCAAGGCGCCTCCACGGAGCTCGACTGGCTCCCCCGGACGCAGGCTCGACGTCACGATGCGCATCTCCTCGGGGCCCATGGCGTGCCGGAGGTCTTGGATTGTTGATTGGAGAATGGTCGGCCAACGGTTTCCAAAATGGACGATTCCCCGCACGGCCCGCGCGCTCTGCACGCGCCGCCAGCAGGTCGCCAGGTCAAACCAGGCGAACAGGTAATTCGGGAACAATGCCTCTGATACCCAGGCAGAACCATACCGCGTCGGCCTCTTATAGCGGATGCGCGGCAGGAACACCTCGATATCGGCATCCTGCCTTAGTTGAGCCGCGGCGATGTGCTCGTGTTTCGGGTGTGTTCGGACGCAAAACCAGCCGGCGCTGCAGCCTTCGCCGCCTGAGGTCGTCACTCTGTTCCCAAGGTCAGGCATAGTCTAGAAATTGAACGTCTTGGCCGGCACGTGGACGATATCGAAGCGACGCAGGTAAAATGGCGCCTATTCCTTTCCCTGCAGCACTCTCTTAAGATCGACGTGATAGCTCCGCTGTTTGCCGTGCTCGATTCGCAACACGATGACCTCCGAGAGCCTGGCTCGGTTCGGGTCGAATCCGCCGGCTTCCATCACGGCTTCCATCACCGTCAAAGGCCGCTCGAGCGGAATACGGCCAGGCCGGAAAACCGCGCCTGAGACATACACCCCATCGACCGCTGAGACGAGTTTGACGGTTACGACGTCGTCTTTAACCAGCGGTTCGTAGGCTCTGGCCAGTTCCGCTTGGAAGTCGAGCGGGGTTCTGCCAGCGGCTCGAATTTGGCCGACCGACTCCAGATTCACCAAACCGTCCAAAGTGATCTTCTGGAGGGCGTTGAAATTCGTTGAGTACTGGAATGTGACACTCACCATATCCCCTTCATGGAGCGTGTTGGTGGCGTAGTTAGGAGTACCGGGACCGACGGACACCGCAAGCACGTCGGAAAACGCCGGTGTCGAGGTCGTGCCGCACCCCCCGGCACCGCAAATAAGGAGCCCTAGCCCTCCTGTGAGCACGCACAAACCAAGCGCGCGGCCGAGCCGGCTCCACCCCGCTTTTTTCGCTAATCGAAGCGTTTCGTCGACGTTCATAAGAAATGGGAAGCCTTCTACGGGCCCAACCGGCAATTCCGGGAATTCCGAGTATGGATGAGGGACCGCATGGCTTAGAAGGTGTAGCCCAGGCTCAGCGAAACCGTGTTTTCAGCGTAGCCTCGCCCGGGCAGGTCGGATGCCCTTTGCCAATGGAAGTAGCTGACCGAGGCGTTCAGCCTGTCGGTAAAGCGCCAGGAAAACTGCGGTCCTCCGCCAAGCCGGTCGAAATGCTCGGTCGCCTTGAAAACATAAGGACCAATGACGAGCACGGGCAGAGGCTGGCTCCCGTTCTCATACGTGAGGCTGGCGCCGATGGTGATTCGCCGTGTCACAGCGCACGAAAGCGAGGAAGCGATGCTCAACTGCTCGATGTAATCGCTGCCCTGGTTGAGTCCGAGCTGCACGTCGCGCCTCAGGTTGAGTTGATATGCAAGATAATCGGTCAACTGGTGGCTTAATTCCAACCCCAGGTAATACGAATTCAGGTTGGCGCTGCCGCGAGCAGTTCCGTTCGGGTCGAAGAAGTAAACGGTCGGGCCGCCGCGAAGTGCCAGGTGGATGGCCGGCCTCAATTGCCAATCGGCATACGGTCCGATGCTGAGGCTGCGGTTGTCGCTCTGGAGGTGAACCCGGTAGGAAGTGAAACTTCCGCTGGCTTCGAGCCCGGTTTCGCTTTTTTCGGCGAGCCGCCAGCCAAACCGGCTGAACAAATTCTCCGTCGAACGATCCAGATAGTTGTTTGCGGCATTATCCGAGAGAAAACTCTCGTGGCCGTAGCCGACCTGAGCAAGCCAGCGACCGGGCTCCCACGAGAGCCTAGCGCCGATGGTGTTGTCCAGCCGAGGGAGGATCGCAATGTTCGCCAGCGCGCTTTCCGTCGTGACCTCGCGCCAGTAATTGAATTGATCGTAGAAGCTCACAGTGGCATCGGCATAGGAAACCGAATAAGTCAGGGCGGAATTGGGCGAGACCTGGAATCCGCTGTCCTGGCTGTGCGTCACGTAGTGGAGGTAGCCGATGTCGGTGCTGAACCGGAGTTCCGAGCGCTCTGTAGCGAGCCACCTCACACTAACGGTTAGGCCACCCCGCAAAATCATATCTGATTGCGGGTTGCTTTCGGACTCGAAAAAATTGTCGTCATAGGTGACTCCGATATACGCCGCGAGTGAGAATGGAACGGGCCCGAGGTGAGGTTCGCTTGGTTGCAATCCCACGGGCGAGCTCTCCCTTGGGGCGAGCGCAGGGTCCAGCGACAAAGCGCTGCGCAAAGCATCCTGCGCCTGAATTCGCAAGCTGGCGGCTATGAGGACGGCGAGCGCGATGCGGACCCGACACATTCAGGTCAGCACAGTCTGCGGTTGCGGTTTCGGACGCCTGACCTGACTGAGAATCGAAAGACCCCTTGCCTGGGACACTCCCAGAAGTTTGTAAACCTTGCGTTGACATGATTTGTTAGCCAGACAGACCCGGCAGATTCTGCTGGTTGCATCGTAATCTTTTCCGTAACACGGCGCGTCTGAGAACTTGGGTTCGGACATAGCGAGACTCTAATGCCCGCAGGTGGAGATGCATGTTACAGGTTCAAAACTTTTTGGCTGCTCAATGGTCTCTATCGACGGTCGGTTTCTCAACTCGGTGCGTTGGTGTCCGGATTGCGGCCTGGGAAAAGTAGGCTCGCCGGCGCGGCGGTTAAAGATGAGCGCTGGCCAAGCGCACGATTTCTTTTTCTTCGGGCAGGAGCTGGGCCGTCCCGGCGAGTTGAAGCGGTGCCCGGGCGGCATCCTTGTGGCCGGTTTGCGCCTCCACTATGCCGTAATAGGCGGCGATGGAGGGGATTTTCAAGAATTCGGGTTTGAGCTTGCTCACGAGTCGCAGAGCTTCATCGTTCTTGTTTTGCAACAGCAACGCGTAGGCGTAAGTGGAGATGAAGAACGGATCATTGGGCGCGCTGTCGTAGGCTTCACGCGCGAGCCGATAGGCCTGGTCGAGGCTGGATTTGCGCAGCATGGAAATGGCCGCGAGATTGTTTTTGAGGCGGGGATTCGTCGGGTCTGACGCATACACCTTCGCCACGAACTCAGCCAATTCCCTGGAGTTCCCGGACCCGTACAACTCGGCAATGAGCTGGTCGGTGGCCCAGCGTTCACGAGGGAATTCGGAAGTGATTTGCCGGAGCAGGTCGGTGTGTTCGTTGCTCCATCCCCATCTGGCGCTGATCAGGGCGAGGCGCGAAAGGCTGTCGAGCCGGTGGCCGGCTTTATGAACCGCCTTTTGCCACGCGGCTTGCGACGCCCGGTCCTGCCCCTGTGAGCGCCGGGCCAGCGATTCCAGGGCGAACCGGAAATAATTCGCTTCGCCCCAGTCCTGCTTTTCAACCAGCGCCTGCAGGCCGGGCCAGTCTTTGAGGAACAGGTGGCAATCGGCGATGATTAAGGGCACCGGCTGGTTGGTTTGGGTGGCGGCGGGAAGCGATTTCAGCCAGCGCAACGCATTGGTAGGGTTGTCGGCTGTGGCCATCCATTGGCCCAGGGCAAAAGCGGCCACTGGAGATTGGGCAGCCTCCGTTTTCAGCGAAGCCAACCATGAAGCAGCTTCAGGACTCTTCGACTCCCGCAGCAATTGCAGGTGGTCGATTTTATCTTTCAGCGTGACTGCGGGGTCCTGGACGATTCTTTGAGAATAGCTCAAGGCTTCGGCGATGGACTTGTGGGCGACTGCGTCGGCCATCAGGTAATGAAGCGCCGTCAGTTTGAAATTTGAATTCGCGGTCATCTGTTCCATCGACATGCGCGCCGGTCCGGCGATGGCCTCGTTGGTGGAGGCCAAATGAATGGTCGCGAGGTTTAGGCGAACGGCCTGGTTGGTCGGTTCCAGCCGGAGGGCTTCCAAATAGTTTGTCTCGGCCTCGCTCGCGTGGCCGGCGCCCCACGCCAGGGCGCCCAGCAGCTTATGGTACGCAGCGGTGGATTTGGATTTTTCGTCCGTTCCGGCCAGGGCTGTATCTGCGGAGCGGAGATCCCGCAGTTTCAGCGCAGTTTCCGCCCAGGCAAAGCGCAGTTGAACATTTTTCGGGTTGAGTTCTGCCGCGCGGATCCGCCAGCCGAGGGCGGCAGGAACCCCTGCAGACTCGAGCAAGTCGCCCATCGAATTGGCGGCGCCCAGGCTCAGCGGGTTCACCTGGAGGGCGCGCTGCAGGCACAGCGCGGTATTGCGCAGATCTTTTTTGGCCATGTACTGCGATGCCTCGGAGAGGAGCCTGCGCTCCGCCGCTTTCTTGTAGGCCTTGCGTCCAAACCACGCGCCGGTTGCAACGATTGCCATGACCAAAATGAAAACTGCGGCTTTTTTGGCAAGTGCGCTCATAAAACGTTTAAAAATCCAGCCTAAAACCTCAATGTGACGTCCATCTGGAGCAGGCTGTAATGATCGATAGGGTTCACCTGAGGGATATCCTGGTTACTCCCGCCGGTGCCCAGCTTGCCGTTAACGCGGCGCGCGTAACCATATCGAATCGTCCAGATCGTGTTCTCCGTGAAACCATATGCCGCCGCGGCGAAGATGCCTTCCAGGTTGGCCCGGCCCTCAAAGAAATCAGAATCGATCAGGTTGGGATCCAAGGCGTATTGTTCGATATGCTGCCAATAGGTCCGTAATTCCCAGCCATGTTTCCTGGAGGTTGAGCCGTACACGAGACCGAAGCTGTCCTTGTTCCCGAAGGCCAGGCCAGCCTGGTAAGCCTTCACATCGTGAGACTGAGGCGCGAAACCGGAAATGGTCGCGTTGTTCAGCGCAAGGTAACTTGAGTAGGCCGCCGCTGCTTCGCGGGCGCGTTGCGAGCCCTCGAGGTTGTAAGAGTAATCTCCGAACACTCTGGCGTTCAAGTTGTTGAGCCGAAAGTTTACTTCGAAAGGCACCTCAAGGACCAGCAAGTGGTTCAGACCTCCCTGATTGTTGGGAAAGCCGTTAAATAAACCTGACGAACCGGGAGTCCAACCACTGTTGCCATTAAAGGTGCCGGTGCCGGGTCCCAAGTAGGAGCCCTCGCCCACATACGTATCACCGAAGAATGGAGTTAACCCCCCCGGCCTCACCCCGGCGTAGTCATAGATGGTCCCAGCCAACTTGACCGAGAGGTCTTTGGTGATTTGGTAGAAAAGGCCCGCCTGCCAGGCAAACATAAAGATCTGATTGCTCTTTTGCCCCACGATGCCGTTGATACCCAAGCCGCCCGAGGCGTACGTGGGATTGAGGTCGGCATAGAGAAACTGGCCAAACGTCGCAAAGAACTGCGCCGGGCCAACGTCGTACTTAAACCGCTCAGCCGCGCCTTCAGGGGCGAGATCGGAGTCCCATACCATCGCGGTTGTGTAAAGCGGGTTCGGCATTTTGCCGAGGGTGATGTCAACCCAACTCTCGGGTCGCCAGCCCAGATAAACCTGGCCTATGTTGATTCCCCCGTTGGACTTGCCGAACGGCCCATGGTACGGCGCAGCGCTCGACGAAGTCCCAAACGTAACCCACGGAGACCGGGGATTCGAGGCTGTATCCAGCCTTAGACCATAGTAAATGTCGCTTAACGCATCACCGCGAATCCCAAGGCGGACCGCGTACCGACCGCGGTCAAGCTCGAGCCGGTCGCGGACGGGCGTGTTGACCTGCCGATGCTCGTACCGCAGGCGAAGGTCGCCGAACAGCTCGACGTTTTTTATCGCGTTGCTGATTTTCCACTTTGATTCCATGGGCGGCATAGCGGCGTTCAACGCGTTGGTGCGGATGGCTTCGGCCTGCGCCCTGGCTTTGTCCACCTCTTCCTGGGTGACGACGCCCTTTTCGAGCAAGAGCTCGAGGACGGGATCGGAAGGCGTGGCGCTTCTCGCGCTATTCGCGACCAGGACAAGCAAGAACCCAAGAAGGGCGCCAAGGGGTTGGGCCAGGGAAATCAGACCCAGTATGGTCCGGCCGCGAATGATTGCGCAGTTCTTGCTGAGTTGGTCATGCATCCCGCGCACGCTAAGAACGGCGTGTGACTCGCATGTGACGTGGATGTTACGTTCCTGTTACAGCCCGCCACGAAATCGCTCACTCGCCAAAACCTGAGTGGTCGAACCACGGATGAACACTGATGGATATGGATAAGGTGCGGGATGGACCACCACGGAATGGCCACAAGAAGGCACGAAAAGGCACAAAGAAGTCATAATCCGGGGGGGAATTTCAATTTTAGTGCCGATAGGTGCCGATAGGTGCCGATAGGTGCCGCTGCGGGCACGGGCCGGCGCGAGCTATCGGGAGCTATAGGGACCACGGCGCTTGGGCGAGCGGGAGCTATCGGGAGCTGGGGGCGAGCAATCTCGACCGGACGCCGAAGAACAAGGGTGCACACAGGTGCAGATGGGTGCAGTTGGCTGTAGATGGGTTGTTGAGGGAGAATTTGAAAAGCGCCTGGACCATGCCGCGCCACTTGGACGGATGCGGAAAAGCTGGTTGAAGGTAGGCGAAGTTGGTCGCGGTTAGTCGCGGTTAGTCGCGGTTAGCCGCGGTTAGCTGCGGGAGGAGGAGGAAGAGAAAGAGGACGAGGAGGAGCGTGGGGGGGTAGGGGGGTGGTTTGGGGGTGTACAGCCGTCCCAGACCGTCCCAACCGTCCCAAAGTATGCTGAGTGGAATAGTCAAGATTTGCGTAGAGGTAGAGTGGGTGGAGGGTGACGAGACTTCGGGGGCAGATCGATTACGACGACGAGGACGAGGGCGAGGAGGATTTGGTGGGGGGCATATACTTGGGGGTGGCGGGACCCGTCAACCCGTCAGGGCATGCAAAAAACAGGCGTTTTTTCGCGATTCACCCGTCAGCTAACCCGTCAGAAAGCGTCAGTGAACCCGTCAGGGCCAGCGATGATGAATTCTTGAATTGGGAGTTCACATTCCTGAACCGCGGATGACGCAGAAGATGCGGATTGGGGAGACTCACCATTGGCGGACTCGATAGAACCGCTGCGGCCCGGGTGCAGCCGGATCGGTCAGGATCACGCGGCCACCTGTTCCGGCGTGTAGAGGCAGTGCCTGCCAGGCGGCGGCAGAGAGGGAGGCCTTGAATTCCAACCTATATACACTGCCGTTGCGTGTGGGAAGCGAAACGCTGAATCCATTTGTTCCCAGGGTGGCGCCCGTCAGCAGCGCACCAGTCACCGGAGATCCGTTGCCGACCAAAACGAGGCTGTGGACATTGCCGCCGGCGACCTGCTGGACGTTAGTCAGGCCGGGCGGGACCACGTTCTGGCCGCAGGCGACCAACGCATTCGTGCTCGGCCCGCCGGCACCCCAGGCAACGACGCTACCGTCGGTCTTCAAGGCGAGGTTGTGCCAGCCACCGGCGGAAATGGCCACGACGTTGCTCAGGCCCGCGGGCACGTTCGTCTGACCGTAGGTATTGAGGCCCCAGGCGACGACCGTGCCGTCGGGCCTAAGGGCCAAACTGTGGGCCGCACCCGCCGAGATCGCCACCACATTGGAGAGCCACGGCGGTGGATCGGCCTGATAGAAATCGTCGCGGCCCCAACCGGCAATGGTGCCATCGGGGTGCAGTGCCAGATTATGCCAGCCACCGGCTGCGACGGCGACGACGTTGGAAAGGGTGCTGGGAACGAGCGCCTGGCCGTAGCTGGGGTCCGTACCGATCGTGGCCGGATTGGTGCTCGTTCCCCAGGCGGCAACCGTTCCATCAGCCCTGAGCACCAGGCAGTGGTAAAAGCCGCAACGGACAGCCACGACGTTGCTCAAGCCGCCCGGAACGTCCGTCTGGCCGAAACCGTCGTCCCCGGCCGACACAACCTGGCTGTTTGTCCGCAGCGCCAGGCTGTGCAGCCGCCCGCACGCGATGGCCACAAAATCAGTCTCGCCCGCAGGAAAATCCGTCTGGCCGAGAGTATCATCGCCCCAGCCCGTCAGCGAGCCGTCCGCATTGAGCGCCAAGCTATGGCGCCAGCCGCCTTCAACGAGAGCGGCATTGGTCAACGACGCGGGAACGATCGACTGGCCATAGTTATTGTAATCGGGGGGACTCGAAACAAAGGTGCCGGCGCCCCAAGCCACCACGCGGGTCCCGGCCCGGCACTGAAACACGGTGCCGGCCAAGGCTGGAATGGCCATCAGCAGCATCAGCTTGAGCAGTGTGGTTGGCGTTCTCATCATTTCTCGATCGGTTCGGGAGCACCTCCCGGCGAGGCAAGAAATCCATAGCAGAAACGGCGCGCCGCGTCAAAGTTTCCGCAACTTTCGGCAGAAATTCGTTTCCTCTCTACGTTACCTTTTCGCGACGTACGCGCCCGGTCGCCGGCTCGCCGGCAGAAGAACCGCCAAACCCCCTGAAATTCGGCAATTTCCACACGGATTCATCACGTCCCAAAACCGCCGCCTCGTGTCCTCTGACATGACGTGCGATTGATAGCCTCCGCGTTAAGTTTTCTCTGTTGAACCACCCGTCGTGGTTTGGCTCCAAAAAGAAGCTGAGAAAACTGGAAAGTTGAAGAGAAACCAGAAAGTTGAACAGTTACACAGGACACAACAACCATACATCAAGCAAACATGAATAAACTCACAAAATCTGCCTTACTGGCCGCCGGGGTGGCTTTGGTCACCCAAGCGGCGCAGGCCTATACTGCGAACGACATGCTCTTGGGATTCAACTCAACCGCCCCCAATGAATATGTCATTGACCTCGGAAACGTGAGGACGGCATTCGGCTCAAGCTCGGTCCTCAACTTGAGCAGCGACTTCAATCTCACGACGTTTAACTCCACCTTCGCCGGTGGACCAAATGGCGTGAATATGGGCGCTGCGGGAGCCGCTAGCGGCCTGACGCCCTCGATCTATCTGACTCAACTACGAAGCGGCGGCGCGGGTAACCCTGCCGTGGCTGGCTCTACGACCCCCGCCAGCGTCAGCAGCTCCATCGTTGGGCAAGGCGCTGGGGACGTCAGCGCTGTTGCTAATGCTCCCTACAACCTGACCGCGGGAGGGCAATCTGCAACGGGTCCGACCTCTGGGAGCACGTCATTTTTCACCAAGATTGCTCCGACGTCGTCGAGTGGAAGCTGGTTAGGCCAATCGAGTATCAATGTTTTGGGACAGATCGCCAGTTCGGTGGTGTACGAAGACGTTTACGCCAAGAGCGGAAGCGCGGCCTGGGTTTACGAGGGCGTCCTGGCATTGGACCTCACGGGGACCCCGAGTCTAACATTCACGCCGAACACGGTTGCGGTACCCGAGCCCACCACTTACGGCCTGCTTGCCGGGGCCGGCTTGCTGGTGCTCTCGCTTCGCCGTCAGTTCAGCAGCAAGAACGCCTGAGTTCTTCCAAATATCAACCTTAGAAGTTTGAAAAATGAAAATCAAAACATTACTAAGTACCGCGCTTATTGGTTTCGGCGTCATCTCGCAGGCCAGCGCCATTAACACCATCTACATCACAGGTTCGACCGCTTTCCGGAGCCAGGTGTTCAACACACTGAGCGCGTCGGGCGTCGTCTTTGACGCGCCGGGTCCGGACGCGGTGGCCACCTACGGAGCCTCGAGCGCGAGCGGCGGGACGTGGATGTTGTTCCACGGAATGGTCTCCAGCGTTGAAACCTACGTCGATTGTGTCTGGAGCGGGTCCGAGGCCGGCATCGCCGCGACCTGTGGAACGACAATTGACAACGGCGGCGTGCCGCTCGCCGGCGCCCCGGTGTTCTTCCTGGTCCCGAACACGGTCACGAATCCGAACGGCAATAACTCCGCTAACCCGGGCAGCAGCAAGACAAACAGCGTCAGCACCCCACCCGACCTGGCTATGGCTGATACGTCCCAGGCGGTTTCGTTGACCCAAACCCCGGTGCTACATGACTTCGGCGTGGTTGGGATCGTGCCGTTCGTCTATTGCAAGAACACGAACAGCAGCCCGACGGCCCAATGGCTGCACCTTACGAATTGTACGCACTATCAGATGAGGGTCTGCCTTGGTGTCCCCCAGGAAGCTGGTTTCTTCACGGGGAGCTCCGCTGATACGAATATGTATGTGTACCCGGTCGGTCGTAACAAGGGATCGGGCACCCGCGTGAATTTCCTGGCCGATAACGCTTACGGGATCACGACGGACGTGCAACAGTTCTCGATTGGCGGGAACCCATTCACCAACGGAACGGCTGCGACTCTGGGCGACGAGCTGAACAACGGCTATGAGAGCGGCGGCGACGTCTCGAAAGCGCTCAGCGTCAATGGGAGCTGCCAAACGCCCGACCCGCTTCAACAACTGCCGGATGGCACAACGCCCAGCGGCTATATCGCCATCGGCTACCTCGGGATTGGCGACGCCACGAAGAACAGCCTGGGCACCAACCTCTGGCTGACCCTGAACGGTGTGTTCGAGTCCGACGGAGCTGTCGAGGAAGGCACGTATTCGTACTGGGGCCACGAGCACCTGTTGGGCAAGAACGGCATCAGCCTCACCTCGCCTGAAGGGAAACTGGGCACCGCCCTCTTCAGCGGAATTCCCGGCCAGCTTGGCGGAAGTGTGACCACCGCGCACAGCACAGGGATCAAGACGACCTTCATGCATTGCGACAAGGGCAGCGACATTGCTATCCCGACTCGCCTGTAGCCTGAAGGCATAGATTACACCAGCCAGCGCGGAACGATGTGTCCGCGCTGGTTTTTTGCTTAGCATCCGATCTGCGGCAGAACTGAAGGCTGGCGAATGAGCAATGCGTTGAAACTTTCCTTGATCGCGAATGTGATTTTGGCAGGAGCACTGGGCTGGTTCGCGCGATACCAGCTTATCAAGACTGGAAGCCCTCGAGTTTTGAGCGCCTCACAGGCTACAGAGGCCAAGCCGGAGCCTAAGCTCGCTCAAACCTCCTCCGAAGTGAAGAGAGGCATCGTTGCGGAGCGCTTTCAGTGGAGTCAACTTGAATCATCCGACTACCGGACGTATATCGCCAACTTGCGAGGCATTGGCTGTCCCCAGCAGACGATTCGCGACCTCATCACCGCGGACGTGGATGGTCTGTACGCGGTCCGCCGGGAGAAGGTGAAGCAAAAATACGCCGTGCCCGCCGATTCGCCGAACGGGAGTTTTGCCTTCGGCCAATCCGCAGCCAGCGAGTTGCGGGAACTGCAAAGCGAAGAAGCCTCTGTACTTGCAGGGCTTCTGGGGCCGCAACCGGCGTCGGTCCAGGTTTCTGCGGACGCTCCGCCGCCCCGCCTATTACGCAAGGTGGCACAGCCTATCTCGATGCCGCTCGTCATGCAGAACATTGATTTGTCCGCATTAAACCTCAATAGCCGCCAGGTCGAGGTCGTTAACGAACTACGCCAGAGATTTCAGGACGAGATTGGCGGACAGAATCAGGACCCCAATGATCCGGCCTATACTGAACGTTGGCGGACCGCGCAGCGAAACAGCGACGAAATGCTGCAAGGCATGTTGGGAGCCGGGATTTACTTGGCCTACCAGTCGATAGCCTTCCAAAATCAGCAACTGCACGCTACAAAGTGATTTCAGCGGCTGCTGTGATCCTTTCGGTCTGCCAGCCGCGTGGGCGGGAAGGTGGCGCAGAGCTCGAGATATCCGGCCCGGAGTGAGAGCCGATCACGGCTTTTCATCTCGCGTTTTTGCCGCGAGAGCGCCAGCAAGATTGTTCCGAGCCCCGCTATGGTCAGGTTTCAGCCGAAGGGTCTCCCGGAATTGGCTAATCGCGTCGTCCAGTTTCCCGGCTTTGCTTAGAGAGACTCCCAGGTTGTTGTGGCCCTCGGGGTAGTCGGGCTTCAGTTTGATGACCCGTTGAAAATGGGTTATCGCCTCCTCAGATTGGCCCTTGGCGTCCAAGGCCATGCCGAGATCGTTTTCCGCGTCAACATAGCCAGGCTGAATCCGCAAAGCCTCCTTGAATTGAGCGATTGCTTCGTCTGGGCGTCCGCGCTCGGCCAGGGCGCCGCCGAGAAAGTAATGGGGTTCAGCCAGGGCCGGTCTTAGATGTATCGCCTCGCGGTACTCCGTGATTGCATCGTCCAGGCGCCCTTTCTGCAACAGCAGGTGCCCCACCGTGCAGTGCGCTTGAGCATTTGCAGGTTCGAGTGCAACCGCCTGCTGGCACTGGCCGAGCGCGTCGTCGAGGCGCCCGATGCGGAGCAATGCCATCCCCAGGCCGGTATGCGCGGCGGCGTGACCGGGGCGGAGGGTGAGCGCCTGGCCGTACTCCTTAATCGCCTCGTCCCAGTGCTCCTGTTCCGCCAGGGCGACTCCCATGTTGTAGTGCGCTTCTGCATAACCCGGTTTTGCCTTGATGGCTTGCCTGTACTCGCCAACAGCCTCGGCCAATTGGCCTTTGACTTCCAACGCCTTGCCCAGATCATTGTGCGCGTCTGTGTTTTCGGGCTCGAGCCGAATCGCCTGCCGGTATTGTGCTATCGCCTGGTCGGAAAGCCCTTTCGCTAACAGGGCGTTGCCAAGGCCAATGCGCGGGCGAGCGTACGCCGGCGCCAACTTGATGGCCTGCCGGTACTCGGCGACGGCTTCTTCCCAATGCCCCTGTTTGCGAAGCGCCGCGGCTAAGTTGTAGTGAGTCAGGGCGAAGTGGGGTTTTATTTTCAGAGCTTCCCGGTATTGTTCCATGGCTTCGTCCAAACGACCCAGCTCAAACAACGCGGCTCCGAGATCATTGCGGGCCAGCGGGTCTCGCGGCTTCAACTCAACGGCGCTCCGAAGCTCCGGAACGGCCGTGTCGAATTGTCCCTTTGCAAACAATACCGCGCCGAGGCCGGAGTGTCCGAGAGCGCCATTCGGCCGCTGCCGGATCGCTTGCCGATACACCGGGATGGCCTCCTCAAAACGCTCCTGAATCCTCAACGTCCCCCCGAGACACGTAAGGGCCGTCCAACTCGGGCCGGTGACGGCAATGGCATGCCTGAACAGGGCCTCGCTGTTCTGCCAGTAGCTCAGTTGTTTCCGCAGGGTCGAGAAGCAAAACAAGGAGGCAACGAGCGCGAGTGTCGCAATGGCGGCGGATCCGTAACGGATGCGCCCGAGAAGCGCAAACGCGCCCCAGGCGACCAGCACAAGGGCTCCGATTGACGGAATATACGCATAGCGATCGGCCATGGACTGTGCTCCAACCTGAACGAGACCAATCACTGGAACCAGCGTGCCGAGGAACCAGAACCAGCCGGTTGGCAGATAACGGCAGCGTCGCCCAAATGCGAGTACGAGGATGGAAGCGCCGCAGAGGAGAAGGCCAGCGAGAGCGACCTGATCCGGTGGCCAACGCTCGGGGAGAGGATAGAAGACAGCAAGGTTCTCGGGCCAAACCAGTTTGCCCAGGTAGCGGCAGTATGAAATCAGCGCGTTTTCGAGCCGATAGCCGAGTGAGAGGCCGTTCATGGCTTCCTGTTGCGTCCAGACCGTGAGCGCGCTCGAAACAGCGCTAAGCGCGAAAAAGGGCGTCTTCTCGACCAGCAGCCCCAACGTGGCGGAGCGGCGCGGCCCGGGGGTTGAAAATCGGAATCGCTGTAATGGCCACCAATCGAGCAACAGAAGCACAAAAGGCAACGTGACGACCATGGGCTTGCTCATCAGGCCGAAGGCGAAGAAAAAGAGCGCCATAGCATAGAAGAACCTGCCCGATCGAAGGTCTCCAGACCCGCCGACGCTTCGCGGGCTGTTAAGCTCTGCCGACTTGGAAGTCGGCGATACGGCAGGCTTGGAAGCCTGCGCTACGGGCGCTGCGGATCCAGCTCGGTGGTGGGTATGAAATGTGCGGGCCAGGCCTTCTCCTCTGCGCACGTAGCGGACGTAAGCCCGTATTGAGAGGAGGAAAAAGAACGTGCTGAGAACGTCTTTGCGTTCGGCCACCCACGCCACGGATTCGACGTGGACAGGATGCAGGCCGAACAGCAGGGCCGCGAGGAAGCTGCGGCCTGACGCGCCGGTCATGCTCAGAAGTATTAGAAACAGAAGAGACGTGTTGGCAGCGTGCAATGCCAGGCTGGTCAGATGGTGGCCCGAGGGATGCAACCCGTAAAGCTTGCAGTCCATCATGTGGGACAACCAGGTCAACGGGTGCCAGTTGGCGGTGTCAGTATTGGCAAAAGCCCAGCGAAGCCCTGCCCAGGTTAACCCTGGCTGCACGTCCAGATTGGAGGTGACGTAATCCGGGTCGTCATAAACGATGAAGTCGTGCTTTAACACCGGCAGGAAGGCAACTGCAGCCAATCCCGCCAGGAAGGCACAAACCACCAATGGATGCCGCCCTTCGAAAAAACCCACCAACCATGCGGGAAGCCGCATTCTTGAGCGGCCGGCTGGTCTCGTTTGCGGGCTCAAGGGATCAAATGCCAGTTTGTGAAGGGCCGGCCGGCCCGTCGGCGTTCAATCCGGTTTTGACGCTTTGGCCTGCGGCAACTTCAGGCGCGAGTGTTTGCGCCGATAGTCGGCGACCATCCTCTCGGCATCGGCCCGTTGGCTCGACGTGAGCAGTCTGTTATCTTCATAGTCCTCGAGATATCGTCTCCCCACCGGTTCCGCCTTGTCAGCGCTGATTTTGAACCAAAAGTACGCCTGAACGAAATCCTGAGGAACCCCTCGGCCGTCAAAATACAACAGCCCCAGATTTGACATAGCTTTTGCGTTTCCTTGTTCGGCGGCTTTCCGATACCACTCGGCCGCTTCCTTAGGATCCCGCTGCACGCCGAAGCCGTTTTCACAAAGGTAACCGAGGTTGTTCATCGAGCCGACGAAGCCTTGCTCGGCCGCCTGGCGCAGCCACTTCGCGGCCTCCTTATAGTCAACACGGTTCGTGTGAGTGGGATCGCCGCGGAAATAGAGCTGACCCAACGCGTCCTGGGCTTCCGGCTGGCTCTTTTCCGCCGAACGCCGCCACCATTGTATCGCTTCCTCGAAATCCTGCTGGACGCCGCGTCCTTTGGCGTAGGCATAACCTACGCCATATTCAGCCAACGCGTCGCCCTGGGCTGCGGCTTTTCGGTACCACCCCACTGCCTCTTCGAAGTCTTGAGCCACCCCGAGACCGCTGACGTAAAGGCCCCCAAGGTCGGTTTGGGCCGGGGCGTAGCCTTGCTCGGCCGCCCGGCGCAGGTGTTCGGCCGCCTTGGAGTAGTCCTTCGGGACACCGTCGCCGTGGGCGAAGCAGCGAGCTAAAAAGTAGTCCGCCTTTGCGTCGCCATGCGACGCCGCTGTTGTCGCACTCTGGAGGGTAAACTCGGCGGCCAGGACCGCACTGTGTAATGCCAGGCCTGCCGCCACGAGAGCTACGATTGGGCGCGGCCATCGGGAATGATTGTTCGAGCTCATAATAGTTCCGAAAATTGTCACGACGAGCGGAGACCGCAAGTTACGAGTTCCGCAGGTTTGTCACAAGTTTGAAGCAATCGTTACGAACGCGTGACATCGGGGAAACCTTCTAGTTGGTTGACCCAGGACGCATCTTCGAACAACAGCAGGCCGGAGTGGATGTACGAAAAAGTCGGTGTCTGAAACCTGACATGTGGCGTCCTGAAACAGGTCGCCCTGCCTTGTCTGCGCCGTTACTCTTCCGCCTCCGGTTAAGATCGAGCTAACAAACTATGATTAAGTTCTGCGTCCAACGTTCGTTGGTGGGGCTGTGGGCCGTCGCCGTGGCCTTGTTCAGCCAATCTCTCGGTGCTCAAACATTTTTCACTTACAACCAGTACGGCGACCTTTGCGCAGGTTTCAGGAAGACGGGGATGAACCAGGCGAACTACGAGCTGGTGGTAAACATCGGTAGTATCACCAATTTGGAAGCAGTGCCTGCCGGCAGCACAATCAGCATCAGCAACTACGGCTCGAGCGCCCTTCTGAATGCCTTTAGTGACCTGAACAATCTTCAGTGGTCGGTGTCCGCTGGGGTTCCCGGATTGTCTTCCTGGGCAGGTTTTCCCAGTTCAACGATATGGTTCACCTTGCCCCGGACCGATCCGAACACGCAAACCCAGCCGCCGGCGCGCCAGTCAACAGCCTTGCTGGGCAATGTGCGTCAGAAAATCATCAGCATTGGCAGCGGCGCCCACACGATCTCGCAGAATCTTGGAACGACGAACGCCAACAACAACGCGCTGCTGGTAAGAGAGCCAGTGGGCAACACCTCCGGGCTCAGCGTCTTTATTTCAGACCCGGGGAACCCATCGATCGGCGATTTCGGTGGCTATTTACCGTTTTCCGTCGAGAACACGACTCCGGCGAGCTTCACCGCCGCAGTTGTCTCAGACTTGTACCAGGCGGTTCCGAGCGGAAAAGTGGACCCAAGCACCGGACTGACCACCGGCTCGGATTACCTGGTGGGGACTTTCCGGCTCGCGACGGATGGCACGATGACGTTCACGCGCGCCTCGACTTCCCAGCCACCGCCGCCGCCGCTGATTTCCATCGCCCGAACCGGTAACACCTCGACGGTTTCGTTCGGCACAGCTAACGGGGCGACTTATACGCTCTACTACACCAACGCGGCGGGTTTGACAGCACCGGCCAGCAGTTGGCCCGCCTCTCCGGCGACGGTTGTCGGGAACGGCGGCACTAATTCACTAAGCGATACGACGACCGATCCAGTGAGGTTTTACCGGGTGGGAGCGCACTAGTCTGCTGTAAGTGAGGTTTGTTTACAATGGCCTCCTCTCCGCGGCCCTCTCCTCGGGCGCAGGACAGAATTCCTGCGCGGCTGAACGGGACGACACGGCAGAGCGGTGGACGAGGGTAGCCGGGGGCCTCAGCCCTTGTCATTACCCACAACTTTGAACCAACCCGATTAGGTTTGCTGCTATGGGGCGCCTGGAAGTTGCCGGCTGAGCGCCCACGGCGCGGCCACACCTTAGCCCAGTGGCAACGCCCTGGGAATAGCCGCACGACACGCCCATCGAGCCCCACCGGGGCGAAATAAACCAGGTTGAGGCCACCCGCGTGCGGCAGGTTCGGACGATTAGCCCGCCCGCCTATCGCGGCCCTTCAGGCCGCAAATCCTTTCGCCGCCATTACCCCCAGCCCGTTGGGCTGGGCTAAGGTATCCCGGCCCTTCGGGCCGGCGCCAAGGCGCCCGCGGCAAGGCGTAGCAGCATCGACACTGCGGGCATTTTGCGCGGCCAACCTGATGGCATTGCGAGCGGGGGTTGGGCGCTGGAGCGGCCCGGGGGCCGCGCTGAGAATCGAGGCCCTCTCGAGGAGTTTCGTTCAAGGTTCGTTCCCGAAGACGTGGGTAATGACAAGGGCTGAGGCCCGCGGCTACCGTCGCCCCATCGCTGCGCGATGGCTCGTTGCGCGCGGCACCTCGTCGCAAGTATATACAAGCCTATAGCGCATGGACAGGCTTGCCTGCCTTGTAACACTCGATACGAGACTTAAGGTCCGCAGCGAATTGCGAATGGTCCTGCGGACCCATTAACTCCAGAGCTTCGTTGGCGGTTTTGAGGGCTGCCGAAAACTGACCTGATTCGGCGTAAGCTGCCGCCAACGTATCCAGGTACGTAGGTTCTTGCCGATGGGTCACCTGCACGCAGGCCTCAGCCAGGCGAATCGCCTTCGCGCCGTTTCGTAATTTGGGGTCCGGGTCGGCGGCGTAGGTCCAAGCGAGGAGGTTCGCGACCGGCAGGCTGGTCGGATCCTTGGCGAAGGAGTGCGAAAAGAGCGTCTCGCTATTTTTCCAATAGGCAAGCTGGCGAGAGGTCAGGAAGGCGCAAGCGCACAACGCAACGGTCGAAAGCGTTACGGTCACCGCGCGGGGAATGCGCCAGCGAAGTGTCACATCAGCCGCACTCCAAGCGACGATAATGAAGATGCCAATGGAGGGGAGATAGGTGTAACGGTCGGCCATGGATTGGATTCCCACCTGCACGATTCCGATAACCGGTATCAGCGAGCCAAGAAACCAAAGCCAGCCAACGGGGAGATAGCGGTGCCGGGCGCCCAATTTGATCGGGAGGACGGTGACCAACACCAGCATGCAGCCTGCGAGCAACGCGAGCGCTACACCCTGGTCCGGCTCGGGTATGTAAGGTATCAACAAGCATCGCGGCCAAAGTATCTTGGCCAGGTATTGCACGTAGGAGAGGGCCGCGTTTCCCGAACGAGTGACGAGCGGAACGCTCTGCATTGAAGCCACAGCACCGGCGTTCCGCTGCACCAAAAAGGTGACCACGCAGGAGGCCGCCGCGAGAACAAAAAAAGGCGTCTTTTCGATCAACAAACCCTTGAGGGAAGATGGTCGAGAGCTCGGGTTCGGGCGTTGAAAACGGACCAGAGGCCAATAGTCGAGAAGCATCAGCAAGAAAGGCAGCGTCACCAGCATGGGTTTGCTCATGAGACCGAGAGCAAAGGTCAACAGGGCGACGCCGTAGTAGAGCCCGGCGGGATTTTTGATGTTTGATGTTTGATTTTTGATTGAGGACGCCGCGTCAGATCCACGACGAGAGATGCCTGGCTTCGCCGGAGCACCGGAAACGGCGCCCCGGGAAACCGCACCTTGAAATTCGGACTTGGCGACCGGAGCATGGCGATCGGAACTTGAGGCTTGAGACCTGAGACTTGGGACTTGGGACTTTTCCACATACCGTGCGTACGCTCCGAGTGTCAGCATGAAGAAGAACGCGCTCAGGACATCTTTCCGTTCGGCGATCCACGCTACAGACTCGACGTGGAGGGGGTGCAAGGCAAAGAGAGCGGCGACGAACGCGCTGCGCCAAGGCCGCCCGGTCAGCCGGGCCAGGAGGAGGAACAACAGCACGCTGTTCACTGCGTGCAGCATCGAGTTAACGACGTGCTGAGGTCCTGGGCCAGCACCAAAGAGCTGACAATCCAGCATGTGCGACAGCCAAGTAACAGGATGCCAGTTACCGGCGTAACCGGTAGTGAAAGCCCAGCGCGCGTTGGCGAGTGAGAGGCCAGTCAGAACGTGCGTGTTATCAAAAACATACGCATCGTCGTCGAGGTCGATAAAGCTGTGGCGGGCAACGGGAGCATAAAGGAGCAGGGTGATAGCGGCGAGGAAAGCGCCCATACCTTGGAGTCTCCAGCGAGCCGCCAAGTTCATTGAAGGCCCGGCAAACGGGAATTAATCGGTTTCGGCATCAAACCATCAGCTATCAATCCACCGCCACCAACCCTATAAGGAGGTCACGTTTTCGGCGCTGCAGATTTCCCGGCACCACTGCTCAACCTTGCCTCGGATCATTTCCCGGATTTGATGAGGTTCAGGACGCCGGCGGCAGAATTACGGTGACGCGGCCGACGCGGCGGACGAGAGCCGGAGGCTCCTTGCCCTTCTTCTTTTTCTCATCGTCGTCCGGAGTGTTATTGCTGGCGACTTGCTGCTGCGCGTCGCTGTTGGCCTGCTGGGCGGCACTTTGGCTGGAGGTGGTAGCGGTGGCTGAGGTCCCGAGGGTGGATTGTGCCTGAACACCGCCCACTGAAACATTTTGCGAAAGCAAGGAGGCGGAGACGCCCTGGCCGCCGGAAGCATTGATGCCCCCAATCCCCACGACAGTCCCCGAGATGGTGCCGCCGGCCGTCAGATTGGCGGTGCCGCCGGAAAGGACGGTTCCGCTGAAACTTTGCACGGCGTTAATCTCGCTGTTCTGCCGGGAAATGACGAGGCCGCTTATATTTCCATTGGCTGTGGCGTTAACGGTGCCTCCGATCACGCCGGAGTCGCCAAGGTCAATGTTTCCTTTATAACCGGGCGAAATGGCACTTGGGGGGGTGCCTGCGACGAGCGTGATGGTTGGGCCGGCAGAAACATCGCCGTTCAGAGCTTCCTGCGTAATGCCCCCCAGGCTGGCGAGGATGTCGCCGCGCGGCGTGTCCACGGTGATGTTGCCCGGGAGGCGGGCGCTGCCGGGGACCTTGGAGGGATTCACCAGCGTGTTGGCCAAGATGCCACTGCCGAAGACCACTTCGGCGTAAACCTTTGCCTGCCCGGTAGCTGGATCAACGAAATAGACGGGGACGTTCACAAAGGTGGTTCCGCCACTGCCTGCGTTCACATTGCCTTCGAGGGACCGGACGGTGATGTTGCCGCCGTTGTAGGCCGCGATCCTCGAGCCCTCAACGTTTATGTCTCCCTGAGAGACGACATTCACGTCACCGCTGCCCGAGGTATATATTCCAAATGCTACGCTGCGTCTGGCACTGAGCAACTCCTGGGAGCCGAGGTCCATTCTTCCCCCCGTGCTGGTTACATTGACGCTGCCTCCACCTAAAGCGGCGATCGTAGAGGTCAAGAGGTCCAGATTCCCATCCACCGTGACATTAACGGTTGCCCCCGAAGGGGTGAGCGAGGCGAGATTGGCGTACCTGTCGCCCGCCGGGTCTCCGACACCGCAGGATAGGATGCCGTAGGTGTTGCCAAGCGAAATCGAACCCGCATGCACGTTGAAGTTGCCCGGACCGCCAATCCGGTAGCCCAACTGGGCCGAATCAAACGCCGAGGGCGCACCTTGACTGGCCTTGAACAGGGACGCGATATCAGAGGGTGCAACCCAAGCGACTTTGTCGGTGACGAAATGTCCGGTGGAGTCGATGATGGGGAAACCATCCGGACCATAGCGGAGCACAGTGAGCGGCTGCTCCAGGGCGCCTTCCATGCCAGCAGACATCTGGCCGCTGAACCCGAGCCTTTTGGTGGTCGGATTGTAAACGAACCCGGCGGAGCCGGAAAACAGCCTCGCGTTTCGAGCGGCGTAGGCGGCGAGTTGGGTAGGGTCCGAAGCGATGAGGGGTGGCACCTGGAGCGCGGCAAGCTTCGCCGGGTCCATCGCCAGCGAAAGCAAGGTGTTCCAGGAAGGATTAGTGCCCGGGGGCAGGTCCGCCGTCGTCAGAGTTCCGATAGCCTGATCCAGAAAGACGAAAGAGTAAGGGCTCCGATTAACAATCTGGCCGGCAACATTGATGGAAGTGATGTCGGTGGGGTGGAGATTCTGGCCCGAAAAGCTGCAACCCACCATGTCGCCGCCAACGGTGATTCGAGTCTGTTTGGAGGTGAAGAGGATCAGGTTCCTCATGTCTCCGGAGATATTGAGGATGGCGGGAGCCGGGTTGCCCACCTCGAGCGGCTTGGCGCCGTGGTCACCGTCGCCGAAGGTGCCGGCGCCAATCCACTTGGTATGCGAACTGTCGGACATGATGAGCTCTGGGCTCGGCGCGGTGCTGGGATCATTTGGCTCTGCGGAGAAGCTCCCACCCCCCGTCGTGGTAATAATCAGGTCTCTATTGGCCGAGGGAAAGAGGATGACGTTATCCTGGAGATGCACGCCGGCCGCGCCCGCGGTGATGTCGAGCGTTGGGGGAAAGATCACCGGCACAGCGCCACCTGGCCTCGGCAAGCCGAGGCAAGTTAAATAGACTCCCCCGAGCAAGGCCGTCAGGTCGACGGCTGCGTCGGGAGCGTAATTGAAGTAATGGTAGCCCGCGGAGCCTGAACCTCCGGCGTTGTTAAAAACTCCATTGGGGTTGCGTACCTCCTGGAGGTAGATGCTCCCGTTCAGCGAATTTACGTTCCACGAGCCTGCGATGAGGCTGAGAGCAACATTTTTGCTGGCGTCCGGTCCGCCAACATTTTGGCCGGCGATGATCGAGCCGACCCCGTTCGCCAGCACGTAATGACCATAAACGCTGCCTCCGGCTGTGATCGTTACGTTTCCCGGCAGGGAGCCGAAAGCGCCTGAACCGGCGTCTCCAGCGGAATTCAAGGTCGAGCTCAGCGGAAGATAGCTAAAGACATTTCCGCGTATGGCGTCGATGGAGACATCGCCCCCTGCCATGGTGCTAATGCCACCCAAAGTCCGGGAGACGGTATAGTAAGGAAACAAGGAGCGGTATTGGGTCAAGCCTTGAGGATTCGCTCCCGAATTCACATCTCCGTACAGGGTGGTGACGCTAATGCTGCCGCCCGCCCGGGTGCGAATTCCGTTGATGCCTACGGGGCCGCTGCTCCCGGTATTCACCAGCACTTCATTGGCCGCCCATAGGTTGACACTTCCGTTCTCAGTTTGAATGAAAGAGTTGCCGTTTAAGTAGATTCCGGCTGTCCCTGGGGCTGGCCGGGAGGCCGGGTTTTGAGGGCCGGCGGTCATGTTAACGGTCCAGTTTTTACCCGCGGCGATGCTGGAACCATTGTCTAATGTGATGTTGTTCCCAGCGCTCAGGGACAGAGCGGCGGGCGCGGCTGAATCGGAAAGCGTCCAGGACGAGCTGAGTTCGATATTGTTAGCGGCCTGAAGAGTAATCTGTGACAAGGTGGCCGGGAATGAATTGATGTTCAACGTTAGCGTGCCGGCGGCGGGCGGGTCCGACACCCCGACGGTTCCCGAGGAAGGCGCGGTGCTTCCCGAGGAGGACAGAATGATATTCAACGGATCGAGAAAGAGCTTGCCGCCCAGAAAACCGGCGTAGGCCTGACCGTCGATATTGGCTTGGAGCGCGCTCATTTGCGGAGCGGAGATTTCGACCTGGCCGCCATTGCCGCCCCGGGCTCCCCCCGAGATGTCGATTAAGGAACCGGGTTGATCGGAGTAGCTACCGAAGGATTTGATGGTGATCTGGCCGCCGGGGCTCGTTCCCTGGGCATCCCCTTTGGCCGAAATCACCCCGTTTGGACCGAGGTTGACAGCGTCGTTGGCCACTAATTCGATGACGCCGTTGACTTCGCGGATAGAATTGGCCTGCACCAAACCACCCACGTTAACAACCTGGGCGCGAAGCGCGATGCTGCCGGCATCGGCTATCAACTTTCCGGAGTTATCGACCGAGCCTTCAGGCAAGGTCAGGCTGGCAGTCAAGCCGCGGCCATCGGGCCGCTCGGAAAGGAGGACCTCTTTGCCGGCGTAGAGCCCGATACTGCCTTCCGGAGCCGAGATCGAGCCGTGATTGTCGATATCATGGGCCAGGAGAAAGACCGAGCCGCCCTTGTCGGTACTGATCTGCCCGTAATTCACGATGCTGGCTGAGGGAGGCGGCGCGTTAAAGGACCACGGACCGCCGCTCGAGAGGTCGGGGATGGGAATGGGAGAGGTGGTCAGAAGCAACCCGTGCGCAGTGATTGAGGCTTGCCCGCCGATATAAAAGCCCGACTGGTTTTGGAGCACGACATAGCCGTTGGCGTGGAGGTCCCCGAGGATTTGTGACGGGTTCGAATCGTGAATTTGGTTCCAGACGAGGGAGGAGGATGAAGGCTGAACGAACGTTGTGGTTTCGCCCAGGCCGATGTTGAAACTTTGCCAGTTGATGAAGGCGTGGTCCGAGGTTTGGATTGAGAGTTGAGGACCTCGAGCGCTAAAAGACGCGCTGCCTTGGCTTACCGTACCGCCGACCGGATTGGCCAGAGCCGGGATGGCCGCGCCGACGAGAAGGAACTCAGCGCTGCTCAGCCGCAAGCCACCACAAAAAGAACGAAGGAGGTTTTTCATAGACGTTAACTATCCCGAGGCGTACTATAGAACACATCGCCGGGCTGCGACACCAGTTCCATGTGATTTTCTGGTGACATCTTTTCAAAGGTTGAACAATGAAGTTGCCGAGCCCGCCAGCTTCATTGTTTTCGCTCAAACGTTTCGCTTCCAGCGTTCCGGTCTCAGAACTGTCCGAGGAGTGAAAAATTGAAACGGGGTTGCAGCGCGTCGGTGGTGCCCGCCTTGAGCAGCGGAACGGAGAACAGAAACCGGGCTTCCCAATGCGAGCCAAGGGAGAAGATGCCACCGACACCCGTGCCCCAAAGGGAGACACGGCCCTTGGCTCCGTTGGGATCCAACAGATAGGTCTCAGCGTAATCCATGTAAATAGAGCCGCGAAGGATTAGGGGTGTTTTGCTATAGGCGAAGCCGACGATGTGCGCGGGCGTTTTCTGCTCCAGGCTGACATGCCATCCAGTGTCGCCAAAGACCTCGCCTTCCTGGTAGCCCCTGACGCTATTCACGCCACCGGCGCCGAAGCGTTCGACGCTGATGAGGGGTTCGCTGGCCCATTGGCCGTCCGCGCGGAGCGTCAGGACCCAGTTAGTATAAATGTCAAAATCGCGGGAGAAGCTCGGAATCAAGGTCACCCAGTTTCCCTTAGATTGAAGTGAACCGGTGATGTTGCGAAGATTGGTAAGAGAGCCCGAATACCAGGCATTGACGTTGAGTCCAAGGCCAAAAGCAGTGGTTCCCAGCTTGTCTCGAAGACTGCCATCATACCGGAGAGAGACCGGCGCGTAGTCCAACGGCGTGTGGGTAGTGGGCACCGGAGAAGCTACGGTGCTAATGATCGGCGGATTAACGCTCCCATCTGCGTTGACGGTAATTTCTGTGAAGGAAAACCTGTTGGTCTTGTAGTCGGTAAGGGAGTAGGTCTTGAAATCCAGCCCCCCGGAAATGGTGGAGCGCCAATTGACCGTTCCCGACAAGGGTTCACTCAACCGGAGTCCGACATCCTCGGTTAGAGTGAGGTCCTGCTGGACGTCCTGGCGGGAGACCTGGCGCACACCGGGGACGTTATAAATGAGGGTGTTTTGAAGGGTCTCCAGGCCGGTGTCGATCGTCGAGCGGCTCCCGAATAAATTCAGCTCAGGGGTTCCTGAGGGCGGAGGCAATTGGAATTGCCGCGTAGCTTCGTTGAAACCGAAGCTGCCTGGCTGTGGGCCGACGGCCGATGCGATGGCCGTCGGGTTGCCCAGGGGCAGCCGGTAAAATGCGCTGTAATTCGCCACGAGCGGCAGGTCATAAAGGTTCCATTGGTTCCCGGTCTTGAACGCCTCAGGGGAAAAGCTGTATTGCACGCCCAGGGAATGCTCGTACTGCCAAAGATTGTTGTACACGGCGGAAGTGTTGATGCGCAGGTCGGGTGTGCCGGGCGAGCTCTGATTGTTGAACTCCATTTTCGCGTGCAACGGCAGGCGGTCCTTTACTTTCAGGAGCAATTCCGTCGTATTCGGCGACTCGCCGGGCTGGATTTGCGGGTAGATTTGGCGGTCCTGGTTGGCATTTGCCCGGTCCAATTCGGCCTGGAACACCGGCGCGGTGATAATCATGTTCGTGTGCAGGCCCGGCAGCGAGCGCATGACATTGTTGGAACTGAAATAACGGTTGCCGAGGACGGCGATGTCCGACAGCCGGCCTTCGACCACGCGGAACTTTACAATATCGTTAGTGAGCCGCTGCTCTGGAATCCTGACGATCACGGTAGGAAAGCCCCGCGCCCGGTACTCCATTTGGAGGTCCGAGGCGGCTTTCTCGATGTCGCTGAGACCGAGGTTGGTTCCCGTGTACTTCAGGAGAACCTTGGTGAGCGCGTCCATCGAAAGCAGTGTGTCGCCCCGGATTTCATAGTGCCGCACCGTGAAACGGGGGCCGACGTTCGTCTGGGTGGTCGCCCCGGCTGCAGACGCGACGGTGCCCTGGCCAGGGACGGAGGCCTGGCCCGCAGGTTCAACTGGGGCGAGTTCATAGTATTTTCCGGAGATGAGGAGCCGCGGGATGCGACTGCGAAACACGTTTATGGTGACAACGCCGTTCGTGATGCGTTCGCGGGCGATGGCGATGCTCAAGTTGGACGCACCCAGCGCAAAGTGCTCACGTTGCAATCGCGAGGCAGCTTTGACGAGGTCCGCGATGGTCACGTTGGTGCCGGTGTATTCCAGCAATCGCTCCGCCGGATAATTGGTGAGGAGGGTATCGCCACGAACTTCGTAGGCACGGATCGCGAACCGGACCGGCCCATTGGTTTCCGACCCGACCGCCTGGGAAGCGGGTTTCGCGCCCGCCGCATCGGCACCGACGGCAGATTGCACTCCGCAGAGCATGCGGAGCAGCAGGCAGACGGAGGCCGCAGCCCGGAAAAGAGAGGGCGCGACCCGGGCTATTTTCGCGTAGGGCTTCACTTCGGGCTTCACCCTAAATCAGCCGAACAGGGCAGGAGTGGGCTGCGGTCTGCGCACCGAAGTCCAGCGGCCGTTCCTGGAGAGCTCGTTCATAAGGCGCGGACAGTAGGCGCGCGAGGTGGCGGCAAAGTGGCGGTAAGGTTACGTTTCCGTGAAGCGCAAGGAGTTTGAGGCAAGGTTTATTACTGGTTTCGGACGCGGCATGCCGGTTTCAAGACCTGTGTCCCACGCGACACATTTTCGGAATCGTTCCCCACTCGCCATGATTCCGTAACGTTGACCCGATAAGGTTTTGGTTTACGCGACCGCCGTAGAGTGTGGACTACGGGGATTCCAAACGCCGAGGTGAACAAATGAAACCTGGTGTGGAATCCGTGTTGTTGTGAGAGACCATGAAAGCGAAGCTATTGAATCGACGCCGGAGTGAAGGCCTGCCCGGAGCGCGGTCTTTGCTCAGCCGCGCCCTGCGGCGCTCATACTTTTCAAAACTATGAAAACCAACGGCACATCGGGCCAGCAGTTAGTGATGCGGGAGATCACCCTTGTCCCCGGTGGCGAATGGAGCCCGGCGTTTCCGGGGTGGCTGCTCTTGCACGTAACGCAGGGGCTCGGTTACTGGATGCGTTCCCGGATGACGCAGGAACTTGGCAGCGGTTCGGTGTTGGTGCTCTCAGAGCAGGCGCGGGGCATCATTCGCACGAGTCAGCTCGGCCCCGCCGTTTGCCACTTTTTCTTCGTCGGGCCGCGGAGGCTGACCGGCCTGATCACGCTGGCCGAACAGAGGCGGCTGGAGGAGGCGTCAAAACCGGAAGCGGGCTGCGCCCGGCTGCTAAGGCCAACGGACCCGATCGCCGCGGACTTAAGGCGGCTGTGCGAGCAGCGCAGCGAAAATCTGGTTCGGACACGGCTGCAAATGCTCGAGCTGTTCATCCGCTCATTCGAAACGGAGTTAAATGCGAGAAATGAGGAGCCTGTCTTAGCGCCGGGGGCGAAGGCGCGCCTTGAAGCGCTCCTGGGGGAGATGCCGCCGGCCGACCTGGTGGACCAGAGGTTTGGGGAACTGGTGGCGAAAGTGGGTTGCGGGGCGCGGCATTTCGGCAGGCTTTTCCAGGAATTGGTCGGCATGTCGTTTCGGGAAAAGCAAGCGGAGGTTCGTTTGGGGAGGGCGCAGGAGCTGCTGGCCCATACGCAATCGAAAGTTCTGGAGGTGGCGATTGAAAGCGGGTTTCAGTCGCTGAGCCTTTTTAACCTGATGTTCAAGAAGCGCGTGGGGACGACTCCGGCCAAATGGCGCCAGCGATTCCACAAGGAAAAGCAGCCGAAGCGAAAATCTTCGTATTCGTATGCTGGGTGAACGGTCCATAGGCATCCGGACGCTCTCGTTGATCAGCCTGCTGGTATTGGTGGCTTTGAGTTTTTGGGGGTGGCTCTTTGTTTGGGAGCCGGGGCTGCTGTTCGACCGCACGGCCCTGGAGCGCTATGTGCTCTACAACGAGTTCCTGTTAATCGGGATTCTATTCGGGCTGGGCGGCAAACGCCACGCGGAAGGGCCGCACCAAGGGTTGACGCTGGCGGTCCGACGAAGCACCCGCCAGGCGGTTCTGGGTTTGTTCTGTGTTTTCTTCATCGTATTCGCGCTACAGGACACGGGGATTTCGCGTTCCTTCTTCCTCAGCTATATACCGGCACTCTACGTGACCTTGTTGTTCTCGAACTTGTTGGTGCCCAGAGCGCTTGGCAAGTGGGCCTTTTCCGGGGACCGGGAGGAGCGGGTAGCGTTAGCCGGCACGCTGGAGCAGGCCAGCCAATTCAAACCGTGGCTCGAGCGAAAACGCGTGCTCGGCTTGCGCACTGTTGGCGTGGTCTGCCCGCAACTCGCGACCGGGAACGGCAACGGGAAGGGGAACGGCGCCAACGGCAATGGCAGTCCTTTCCCGGTGCTGGGGCCGCTGGACCAGATGGGGGAGATACTGAAGAAATCGGCGATCACGCAGCTGATCGTGCTGGATTTGTCACTGGGTTCGGATCGCTTGCGCAAATTGACGCAGTTGTGTGAGAACGCCGCGGTGCGCCTGGTGGCGCTGCACGATTTGAACAACTATTTCAACCACACGACAACCACTTTTGAGGACGACGGCGTGAGGTTCATCGGGTTGCGGGAGGAACCGCTGGAAAGCCCGTTTAACCGTTTCGTGAAAAGGGTATTGGACCTGGTCATTTCGGTGCCTGTGGTGGTTTTGATTTTGCCCTTCACCTCGCTGCTGGTCTGGGTCCTGCAGCGCCGGCAATCGCCTGGCCCGGTATTCTACAAGCAAACCCGGGTGGGCTTGATGGGGCACACGTTCCAGATGTTCAAGTACCGCACCATGCGCACCAACCACGGCAGCGACTCGCAGCAGGCCGCGAAAGAGGATCCCCGGGTTTACCCCGCCGGACGATGGCTGCGGAAGTTCAGCCTGGACGAGCTGCCGCAATTCCTGAACGTGCTGAAGGGAGAGATGAGTGTGGTGGGGCCCCGGCCACACCTCGAAACGCACGAGGAGCTGTGGGTGCGCGTCATGCGAAAATACATGATCCGGCGGTTCATCCGGCCAGGCATCACCGGCTGGGCGCAGGTGAGTGGCTTCCGTGGGGAAATCCACTCCGAGGAGGACATCCAGCGACGGGTCGAGGCGGACATCTATTACCTGGAGAGCTGGTCCTTAAGTTTCGATTGCCTCATTATCCTGAGAACCATACTGCAATTTGCTGTTCCCCCGAGGAATGCGTATTAAGGCCGCGGCTCGGCCTGGCGAGTTCACGGAGATGCAACCTATCCGCCACCCATTTGACACAGTCCGCAGCCTATAGTCGAGGTCTATGCGCTGCGCCATTTTTGGCGCTGTCTGAGGCTGCCTGACCGGCGCGTCCGGCGGGCAGCGAGGGGCACGTTGCCCCTTGGTTTGAATGCGCATGAAACATAAAAGCACCGCGAACCGGCTGCTGAGCAAAATTGCGCTCAATTGCCAAGGGCGGCAGCTTGTCCGCAATCACCCGTGACTGAAAGGACTGTGATATTGCCCCCGCGTTCGCCGAACGGCGGCAGCGAAGCGAACTACCGCCTGACGGTCATGATTCCGAAGCGGCAGTATCTGGCATATTTGCGGGAGCGCTGGTGGGTGGTGGTCGTGACCGTGGCCGTGGCGCTGGGCGCGGTGCTCGCTCGCGAGACGTTGCGTCCCGAGAGCTATTCGTCCTACGCCCAACTTTACACCAGCGGCGAGGTGCAGTTGAGCTTCGCGAGCGTATTCAGCGAGGAGTCTCAGACCTACTTCGGCACTCAGATTGAGCTCTTGAAGAGCGCGCGCTTGCAGGGGGCGGCGCTCGACAAGATTGGTTATGCGCCGAAGCCCGGTGAGCAGTTGCCGGTGAAGGTGGATATCAGCCAACCGATGAAAACCTCCATCTTGCTGCTGCAGGCGACCGGCGGGGACCCGACCGTGACACAGCGGTTTCTGCAGGCCCTGATCGACGAATACCTGGCTTACAAGAAGGAAACGCGCCGTTCGACCTCCGAAGACATCGTCGCCTCGCTCACAGACCAGCTCACCCAAAAGGAGAAGGACTTGAAATCCGAGCAGGATAAACTGGCGGAGTTCCAGAGAACGAACAATGTGGCCGTGCTCGAAGAGGAAGGCAAGAGCGCGGGTTTGTACCTGGCGGACCTCAATCTTCAACTGGCCAAACTGAAGCTTGACCGCGAACTCCTCGCCAACGGGCTTAGCCCCACGACCAACCAAGTACCTTTGGCCCTCCCGGCGGCGAGACCGGCAACGAACGCTGTGTCGGGCGGCACTAGCAACCAGGCTGGGCCTGAAACGGGCGTGGCCGGCGAGGACTTCGGCCGGGAGCTTCCGAGCGAAGCGGCGCTGAAATCGGCGCGGGTCGAGTTGGCGGTAAAGCGGGCCGAGCGGGACAACGTGCTGTCGGAACGGGGTGAGATGGCCGCCCGAAGGCTCGATGATGAGGTCGCGCGCCTTGGGCGCACGATCGCGATTCTGGAACAGCAGAGTCTGCAGGACCAGAAAGCGAGGCTCGAGGCCCTGGATAAGAGAATCGCGGCGATGGAGGCGTCGATTCCGGCCCTCGAAGCAAAAGTGTTGCGTGTGAACGAGCGATTGTCCGACGCGCAACGGCTCAGGAACAATATCCAGCGGGAGCAGGGTTTTTACGACCATCTGCTGGGCACCCTGCAAAATGTGGATTTAGGCAAGAACGTGCAGCAGGAGCGGTTGTCCATCCTCCAGGCGCCAACGGTTGCGGTGGCCGCCAATCGATATGTTGCGCTGCGCATCTGCCTGGTGCTGGCATTCGGCGCCCTTGTCGGTCTAGGCGCGGTATTCTGCTGGTATTTGTTGGATGACCGGTTCGTTTCAATCCGGGACATCAAGGACCAGTTCGGGGACATGGTGCTGGGCTTGGTCCCGCAAATCAGGGTGCCTCGTTCGCAGCCTGCGGCCTGCGTGCTGCAACCCAACGACCGCCGCGCGGCCTACAAGGAATCGTATCGCCACCTGCGCTCGGCGCTGCTGCTTTCGCCCGCGCCGGTTCGTCGCACTCAGACGTTGCTGATCACCGGAGCCGGGCCGGCTGAAGGCAAGACGACGATTGCAGTCAATCTGGCTCGAGTTCTGGCACAAGGCGGATTGCGGGTAATCCTCGTGGATGCTGACCTGCACAGCGAAGGATGCAAACGCTTGCTGGCGAGCTCGGCTGAGCTAGGGGTTCTGGATTATCTGCGCGGGGAGGCGGACGTCACGGCAATCACGCACGAGACTGAACTGCCCGGTTTGAGTTTTATTCCCGCGGGCACCGGTGCCGAACATGGCGACGGTCTTTTCCTCGGGCAGAGGCTTCCGGAATTGATGAAAGACCTCAGAGACCGGGCGGATTTCGTCATCCTGGACGGCGCTCCGATTCTGTCGGCCGATAATTCCGGACTTCTGGCGCCCCACTCTGATAACGTCCTCCTGGTCGTGCGGCCATTCTTTTCGCGAGCGCGCCTGGTACGCCAGGCCCTGGACATGCTGTACCAAAGGCAGGCCAAACAGGTGGCCATCGTTCTGAACCGCGCGCGCAAGGATGACCTTGCAGGCCATTACGTCCGCAATGGAATGAAGCGAACAGCCAAGAATGGCCACGTTGCGGAAAACGCTAAATGCTAGAGGATGAAGGTGAAAATCGCCCTGGACAGACCCAACTTATGACGTCGAATAGACATGTTGAGCCGGAAACCAAACTCAAGCGAGACGACCTGATCGTGATCGCCGGGGCCGGAGGATTTATTGGCGGGGCGCTGGCCAGGTATTTCCGCGACAAGAAGTTTACGAATATTCGGGCAGTGGACAAAAAGCCGCTGCCGGAATGGTATCAACATGTGCCAGGCACGGAATGTCTTTGCCTGGACCTGAGCCAGGAGGACAACTGCCTGCGCGCGTGCGAGGGGGCCGTCGAGGTTTATAACCTGGCAGCCGATATGGGGGGCATGGGGTTCATCGAACGGTTCAGGGTGGAATGCCTGCGCAGCATCCTTATCAACACCCATCTGATCGAAGCCGCGTTCCGCTCGGGAGCGCGGCGGTATTTCTTTTCCTCGTCCGCTTGCGCCTACAACACGACCCTGCAGCAGGACCCAAGAGTAACCGCGCTGAAGGAGTCGGATGCCTACCCCGCGATGGCGGAGCGCGGCTATGGCTGGGAAAAGCTTATTTCTGAAATGTTTTGCCAGGAGTATTGGGCCGAGCGCGGCCTCAAAACGGCGATTGCCCGTTTTCACAACGTTTATGGCCCTTGGGGCACATGGGACGGCGGCCGCGAAAAGGCCCCGGCGGCCCTCTGCCGCAAAGTGATCGAGGCGGTGGACAACGGCAGCCACTCGATCAAGATATGGGGTGACGGCAACCAGACCCGCAGTTTCATGTTCATCGCCGACTGCACTGAGGGCATCGACCGCATCATGCACTGCGATGAACTCATCGCCACGCCCATCAATCTAGGCTCGAGCGAACTGGTGACCATCAATCAACTCGCATCGAAAGTGGAAAAAATCGGCGGGGTCAAGCTGCAGCGGAACTACGAGCTCGATGCGCCGCGGGGTGTAGCGGGCCGCAACAGCGACAACACTTTCATCCAAAAAGTGCTGCACTGGGAGCCGAGCACGTCGCTTGATGATGGATTACGAGCCAGTTACGAGTGGATCCGGCGCCAGTATGCCGCTCGAAAACGCGGTCTTCACGTGGCGCACTAGCCTTAAAACGCTATGCGAAGAACAATGGGACCTCGGTTTCGACGGGGCAGTTCCCGGTTCGGCTTTTCGAGGCCGGTCCGACTCGAATCATGCCTGCAAAACAGGTCGCCTTTCGTGGCTCAAGGGGTGCTAAAAGCACTCTGACGTATGAGCCTTGAGGAAGTAGTGGCGAGACGCGTCTGGGGATTTGGAGGGGTTTTGTTGTTCATCATAACGATTTCGGAGGCGCTCGGAGCCACGCCGCATTATGTGTTCGCGCACTACATGGTGGCTTTTGCCACTTATGGAGAAACGGCGGAAGGTTACAAACGGGAGATCCAGGAGGCCCAGGGCGCAGGCATTGACGGGTTCGTGCTGAACGTCGGCGCCTGGGACAATGTTCAGACGTATTACAAGACGCGGGTCGGTCTCATCTACGATGCTGCAGCGCAACTCGGCACAGGTTTCAAGCTCTTCTTTTCGGTGGATTATACCGGAACCACGAACATCGTGGATATGGTGCGAACCTACGCCAATCGCACGAATAGTTTCCGCTACCAGGGCAAAGTAGTCCTTTCCTCGTTCGGGGAGAATGATACCCCCTCAACAGGGTTCGCTGGCGTGAACTGGACGAACCTGGTAATCCCCCAGCTAGCGAGCAACGGCGTATCGGTCTATTTTGTTCCGCATTTTTGGCCCGATCCGATCCACGAGCTGCCGACCTACTCGGACGCGCAAAGCATCCTGCAGAAATATGGAAATCTGCTGGATGGGCTGTTTCTGTTCGGCGCCGCCGGCTTGCCGTATCAGTTAGCGCAGTGCAATTCGAATTACACTCTGGCGGTCCACCAGGCGGGAAAGATTTCGATGGCCAGCGTCACGCCACATTATTGGGGATTCAAACAATACTCCATCGGCCGCCGTTACTTCGAGTTTGATGGCGGCGAGGGACTCGCTCTTCAGTGGCAATCAATCATGACGAATCAGCCCGATTGGGTTGAAATCGTCACGTGGAACGATTTCAACGAGAGCACGTATAGCTCTCCGGTCGCCGACCCTGGTCAGTACTTTTCGGAGCTCGTCAGCCCGCGCAGATATTGCCACTCTGGCTACCTCGAGCTTTCGAGACGTTTTATTTCGTGGTACAAGAACGGCCAACAGCCCGGAATTGATAGCGATGCGCTGTACTACTTTTATCGGACCCACCCTAAAAGCGCGGTCGCCTTGAACACTAATGATGTTCCTGTGACCTGGTTTATCGGGAATGCGCAGGACACACTCTACACGACTGTTTTCCTTGTCAGTTCAGCTCAGCTCGAAATCGACTCGGGTCTGACTTCGACGACGAATTCTCTCCCAGCGGGCATGAGCACGGTGCGGACGCCGTTTATTCCGGGACCGCAGAAATTGACGCTGTCGCGCGGGGGAAGCCAGGTGCTTACGGTGAAAGGCCCTGATATTCAGACCAACATCCAGGTCTATGACTTTTTCCCCGCGAGCGGATTTGCGTACGGGAAACCCATTCCGCCCACGAACGTTCGGGCGACCGGCCCTTGAGATGACCTCGATACGATGGGCAGTCGATTCGGCTTGCCCGCCCTTTTTGCGCGGCTTTAAGGCTCGCGTTGAAGGGTCTCCGCTGGGCTATCGTCTTGCCAAAGGCGCTTTTTGGTCATTGGCAGGGTCGGTGATCTCGCGCGGCCTGGGTCTGCTCTCAGGCATCCTGGTGGCCCGCATGCTGGGCCGGCACGAGTTCGGCCAGCTCGGAATGATTCAGAGCACGGTCGGAATGTTTAGCACCTTTGCCGGGTTCGGCATGGGTCTGACGGCGAATAAGCACGTGGCGGAGTTTCGGACCGCGGATTCAGCCCGGGCCGGGCGTCTCATCGTGATTTCGAGCCTCGTGGCCTGGGTAACGGGCGGTATAATGACCCTGGCGCTGCTGGCCTTCGCTCCCTGGCTGGCCAGTCACACTTTGGCTTCCCCCGCGTTGGGCAGTCTCCTTCGGACAGGGGCTCTGATGCTCTTGTTGGGTGGAGTGAATGGCGCCCAGATTGGCGCCCTTTCAGGGTTGGAAAGTTTCAAAACGATCGCGCGTGTCAGCCTTGTTGCCGGCATGCTTTCGTTTCCAGCCACGGTGCTTGGCGCCTGGTGGGGAGGAGTCGGCGGCGCCGTCTGGGGTCAAGTGATGGCTTTGGGGCTTAACTGCGCCCTGAACCATTGGGCGCTGAGGCGGGAGGCCGCTCGAGCGGACATCCCGCTGGGATTTCAGGGAATTGGCCGCGAATGGAAAGTTCTTTGGAGTTTCAGCGTGCCCGCCGTGCTCGCCGCCAGCCTGACTGGCCCCGTGAGCTGGGCCACAAGCGCTCTTTTGGCGAACCAGCCAGATGGCTATTCCCAACTGGGCATTTATAGCGCGGTCCTGCGGATCAAGATCGTGCCCGAAATCGTGCTGGGCATCCTGATGGCGCCTTTGCTGCCGGTGCTGGCTGAGCGGTACGCTGCGCGCGACACTGCCGGTTACAACAAAGCCGCCTCTGCCGCCTTCTCGCTTTCCCTCCTGGCCACGCTGCCGCTCGGTTTGCTGCAGTTGGCGGCCCCCTCTCTCACGTTGCTCCCATACGGCGCCACTTACGCGGGCCACCACGCCGTGGTCCAGTGGCTCATGCTTGATTTGACCGTCATTGGGCTTTTTAACCCAATGGCCAGCATTCTGGCCAGCATGAACAGGATGTGGTTTGGGTTCATCTACAATCTTCTGTCGGGAGCAGTGTACGGACTTTTGGGCGTGTTCCTGATCCCGCGCTATGGCGCCGCCGGCCTGGCTGCAGCTTTCGCAGGTTCGCATCTGGTGATGCTGGGCCCCACGCTCCTCTATATGTACCGGACGGAGAGAGCCTTCCTCTGCGGACTCCCGCTAGGGCGGCTGGGTTTGCTGCTGAGCGCGGCTGCGGGTGTGTGCGTCCTGGCTTACGCGGTCCTGCCGTCCCCGTTGGCGTTGCTCTGTGGTGGCCTCGCGGTGGGAGGCATCCTTTGGGCTCACGTGAAACTGCTGGTATCGCCACGCGAGATTTCGGGCAGCGTTCTCAGCGCCACGGGGCCGGCAGCTTGAAGTTTGCAGGACGTTATGGGAATGACACTTCGAAAGTCGATCAAGCACTGGTTGTACGATAGATGCCCCGGGGTAGCCGGAAGGTTCCCATACTATGGGACAAAGATTCATTTCCGACCGGGCTCCATGCTGTTCCGTGTCGCGTGTGAACAGGGGGTGTACGAGGCGGCGAACATGGACCTGCTGACGGGCCTTGCCCGGCCGGGCGCCTGGCATTTTGACGTCGGTGGGAATATCGGTTTGATGGCGGCTCCGATCCTGTCTCGGGTGCCGGACTGCCATGTCTTGTCTTTTGAGCCGTCGTTGAATGTCCTGCCGTATCTGCAACGAACGGTGGCCGAGAGCCCGTTCGCCGACCGCTGGGCGGTCGTTCCAAAGGCGGTGGGCGCAAAAGCCGGGCGAGTGAAATTTAGCCTAAGTTCGCCGAATAACAGTCCCTACGATGGAATGCGAGCGACGCAACGCGTGGCATCCGAGCAGCAGGTAGACGTGGAACTGACGACCATTGATGCGGAATGGAAACGGCTCGGCTCCCCGCGGGTATCAGCCATTAAAATCGACGTGGAAGGCGCGGAATTGGAAGTATTGAAAGGGGCCGCCGACTGCCTCTTGACGGAGCGCCCCCCGGTCTTGTTGGAATGGAATGCGGAGAACCTGGCCGCTTATCAATGCCCGCCGGAATACCTGCTCACGGTGGCCCGGGAAATGAACTGGCAGGTGTTCGCACAGCCGCACCTGGTCGAGGTCCACACGCATCGAGAGCTGTCGTTGCACATGCTTCGCACTGAAAGTTTCCTGCTATCGCCCCGGTGAAGGGAAATCCCCACAGCCCCGATCTCGCCTTCAAATGGTTCCGGCTCTCAAGGCATTAAAACGATGCGTTCCTTACTCAGCCAAGGTCTGGCTGCGTGAGAAAGCGCTGAACCATTATGGGGTGCCCTGCAGCCGATTTGGTCTCCCTGGCCCCCTGGTCACACTCTTCCGAGGAAGTCCCCCGATAACCCTGGTGGACGTTGGCGCCTCGAAGGGAGATTTCACCGACATGGTCTGCCAATTCTGCGACATCAAGAAAGCGTTGCTGGTGGAGCTTCAACCCAAACGGTGCGAGGAACTGCGCGCCAGGTTTGCGCAGAACCGATTTCAGGTTGTTTGCGCCGCGGCTGGAAGCCGCGAAGAGGAGCGCGAAGTCGCTGTGCTGGCGTGGGACTACAGCACCTCCCTGTTGAAAATCGACCAAACCGACGCCAATGTCGTGGGCTTAAATGACTTCTCCGTGCGCGAATGGACTAAGACTTTGGTCCGCCCTTTAGATCAGCTTTGCCACGAATGTGGGCTCGTGGAGCCCATCGACCTCCTCAAACTTGACGTTCAGGGCGCCGAGGGAATGGCGCTCGAGGGCGCCCGTGAGACATTGCCAAGAGTGAGAGCGCTCTGGACCGAGGTTTCTTTCCGCCCGCTTTACGAGAGATCAATCACCTTTTGGGGTGTTTATGAGTTGTGCCGCAGGGCGGGCTTCCACCTGGTTGCGTTGGAGGACGGCTACCGTGGCGCAAACGGTGAACTGTTGCAAGCCGACGCTCTGTTCGTCAGGAATGGCACGGCTGGATGACAGAGATTTGGCCATCGAGTCCAGCCGCCTTCCTGACAGCGCCAACTTTAACGCTTGAACTTTCTGAACTCTGCCGGCCTTCGATGACCTCGCCAACACGGCTCCTTCTGGTCTGTTCGATCACCCCCAAACCTACCGGCTTTGGCGAGGTGACGCTTTATCGGCACCTTTGCGGCGAGCCCAGGCTGGAGGTCCAGGTTGTGCCTCACCCAGGGAACTCCAGGTTTTTCCGGCTCGTGCGACGGACCGCCTTGCGCCCATGGGTTGATGGCCTGGAGGTGCTTGGCGAGGGCCGGCGCTGGGATACAGAGGCGCATAGGCTCGCCCGCTCATTCCAACCGCAAGTCCTGCTGACCATCGCTGCCGGCGACGGCTGCCATGGAGCCCTGAGGTTGGCCCGGGAGACCCGGCTGCCGTTGGTGACCATTTTTCATGATTGGTGGCCCGATATCGTCCCGGCCTGGGTCCGGACGGGAGAGGAGGCGCGTTTTCGGGCCTTATACCGAGGCAGTGCGGTGGCGCTTTGCGTTTCCGAAGGAATGAGAGGAGCGCTTGGGCCGCATTCGGACTCGCGTTTGCTTTGGCCCATCCCCGGGAAAACTGAGTCTGCCTTAGGCGGCGGTTGTACAGAAACCTGCTCTGAGAAAAGATTCTTCAAGGTCTGTTATTCCGGCAACCTCCGCGAGTACGCGCCGATGCTGCAGAGGGCCTTGGAGGTGATGAAAGAGCATCCCTCGATCCGTCTAGAGGTCCGCGGTCTGAACCCGCGGTGGCCCGCCGCGTTCCGCAAGGAAATGCTGGCGAGGGGTCTGTACCACGAATTCGCTCCGCGAGAGGAACTGGAGCGATGGCTTGCATCTGCCGACGCCTTTCTGATCACCAGTGCCTTCGAGCCGTCCATGCGGCGAATGATGCAGACCAACTTTCCCTCGAAATTGATCGATTACGCGCGCTTCGGGAAACCAATGATAGTCTGGGGTCCGGAGTACAGCACCCTAATCCAATGGGCGCACCCAGGCCGCCGCGCAGTGTGCGTTACGGCGCCGGCTTCACAAGCCCTGTGCGTCGCTCTGGAACATTTGTCCGCGTCACCTGTCGAGCAGCGACGTCTGGCTGCCGAGTCCTTGCGCGCCGCTTGGGTCGAATTTGATCCGGCCGCGATTCAGGAGCAATTCATCCAGGCGCTGCGGGATGCAAGCCAAAGAGCCGAACCGAGGGAGGCCTGCCGCGGCTCTTTTGCGCCTCGGACGTCTGCGCTGGTTAACGAGACTCTTCAAAGGCTGAAGGCCGAAAGTTAAACTCCAGACTGCACCAACCCGCACGCCTAGCAACTTTAGGCTTCTGCCTTTGGCCCTACCGGAAGAACCGTGCAAAAGAAACCAACATTTTTAGGAGCTCAGTTCCGCTACTTGTGCCAGTCTTTCTCTCAGCGTGAACGCCTCTGGCACCGGTTTTACTTTTTCTTCGAATTGATCTGCCTGCCTTGGAAGTACGTGCGGCTGTGTCGGGCCCTGCGGCGGCCCGGCCCGGGCCTCCGATTTGAATCAGCGAACTGTGTTGTCGTGCTGCTCAGCCACAATCGGCCGCAGAACCTCGACCTCCTCGTGAAAGGAGCCCTTCAAAACCGTTTCGTGAGCAAAGTGATCGTCTCGAACAGCAATCCCGGATTTCGGATCGCTGATTGGATTACCGGCGGTGACTCCCGCCTGACGCTCGTCGATGAAACACAGAAGACTCTTCCCGGCCACCGATTCGTTTTGGCCGACCGAGAGGGCGGCGAACGCTTTCTGTCAATCGACGACGATATTCTTCTAACCCCGGAGCAATGGGCTCGTTTCTTTAAGAAGCTTTTACTAGAGCCCGGCGTGCCCCATGGTCTCAGCGGCCATCTTTATCTGCCGGGGACGGTCTTTACCAATGGTAGCCCATTTCACCACCGGGAGAATACCAACGAGGAGGTCGATGTCTTAATCGGGGCTTACGCCTTTACGCGGGCCCACCTGGACAGGGTATTCCGACTCGCGGAGGCGCTCCAACTGGGATGCCTTTCCGACATCGGGAACGGTGAGGACATCCTCCTTTCGTTCACCGGCATCAGCCGTCCGCGCATCCATGACCTTGGGCATCCGCTCCTGTGCGCGTCCACTTCGCTGCCGGGTGTTGCACTTTGGAAAACCCGGGAAGCTTTTTGGAACGAGCGTTCCGCGATGCTCGACAAGATCCGGGAGGCCCGCCTCGGGATGAACCCGCCCTGGAGGTCTGCGAGTCTGGCGAGGAAACTCGATTACAGCCCTGTCCCGGCTGCTCGTTGAAAGTCGGCACGTAATCCGCGAGTGGATTCCCCCGGTCGCCGGTTTTGAGCCGGATTTCGAGCGGACCAGACGCCCATTGTGAAACTAATCTTATCAAGAGCCCACTGGCCACTGGCGATGGCTCTTAGCTGGGCTTTCGGGACCTGCCATACGCACGCCCAAACTACCGCGTTCCAATACCAGGGAAGGCTCGACGAATCCGGCAAACGCGCAAACGGCTCGTACGATTTTTCCTTCGGCCTGTTCGCGGCTAATGTCGGGGGACGCCCGGCGGCTCCTGCCTTGACCAATTCCGCCCTCGTTGTATCAAACGGCTATTTTTTGGCCATTCTTGACTTTGGACCCCTGTTTGACGGAACTCCGTTCTGGTTGGAAATCGGTGTGCGTTCCAATGGCAGTGCCGGGGCTTTCGTGACGCTCTCGCCACGGCAACCGCTGAGCCCCGTGCCCTACGCGCTGTTTGCTCCGACGGCAGGAACGGTCTCGGGAGTAATCTCCTCCTCCAACCTGCCGCCAAACGTGGTGTTGCAAAATGGCGATGTGAATTTTTCGGGCACCGTGACCACCTCGTCCTTGGTTACCACCAATCCGTTGATAAAAGGCGTGGCCACTTATGCGCCGGATATCAGTTCCATCACCGAAGTTTTCTCGAACTACCCCTTTTTCACCAACCTGACCTGGAAATTCATGGGCTTTGCGCACTCGAACTCGTTCACAGTGCTCAGGGCGGCTTACACCAATACGTATGGGCCTTGGTGCATCGCGGTGCCGCCGACCGGCCCGGCTACCAGCATGCCGATCTGGTTCCAATTCGGCTTGGATTCCGATTCGGTTATTCTCTCTCTATCAGGGAATGGCGAATACTGGGGCCTTGCGACCGACGGTGCCGACGATGACACCCGAAGGCAAGTGCCCAACGACGGCTTCGGGCATTTCTACAAGGTTAGCTTCGCAAACTCGCGCCGCCGGCAGATCGTTCTCAAGCTGAGCAACGGTGGAGGATTCCTAGGATGCTGGATTGATCCGACCAACGGCTGGCTCGGCGGGGGCATTGGTTCGACGCGGCGCATGATTGTTCTGGGCGATTCTTTCACTGAGGATCCCACGAGCCAGTCTTTCCCCAGCCGGTTGATGCAGCTTTTCAGGAATCTGGACGTCTGGGGCAGCGGGGTGGGCGGGACAGGTTACGTTAGTAGCGGTGTGCCTGGACGCGGGCGCACGAATTTCCAGGGCCGGGTGGTGGCGGATGTGGTTGCCAACCACCCGGACTACGTGCTCGTCGCGGGCGGGATAAATGACACGGGGACGCCCAGCAACCAGGTGTTCGCCGCCGCGGCAGAGTTGTTTGCGACTCTCAAAACCAATCTCCCCGCCGCCAAAATCATGGTAGTCGGTCCCTGGTGGCCCAGGCAAGCGGACCCGGTTGGCGACGCCAACGTCTTCGCCACGATGTACGCAATTTCCAATGCTTGTGCCACGGTCGGTGTGACTCAATTCATTGACAATCTGTCGGATTCCTGGATTACCGGAGTGTACAATCAGCCTGGCAGCGGCAATGCGGTGAATTATACCGGCAGCGATGGCACTCATCCCACGCCGGCGGGGCATTGGTATCTCGCCTACCGCCTGGCGAACGCTATCGATTCTTTGCTCCCGGAACTGATCCCTTCGAACATGGTCCACTGAAGCTGCAAGGAACTTTCAAGCCATCCGGATTCCTTGCGTTATCACTCTGTGCCCTGCTGTTGAGCTGCCGAACCAAAATAGCGACTCTGTCCAAAACCATCAGAAGGGTGAGGAATTGGCCCGCGGTGGTTAGGCACCTGGTCTTGAAACCCTCTGGGAGAGTGTGCCACTTGTCGTTTCGTGAGGGGTTCGAGGTCGCCTACCGTCCCGAGACAGAAGATTGGGAGGTGGTTAAGGAAGTCATGCTGTATGGAGTCTATTCAGTTTGCCTGGAGCACGTCACCAGGCAAACCGACAAGCTGCCAGTACTGGACCTCGGGGCCAACATCGGCCTTTTCAGTTTGCGAATCGCACACATGCGGCCCGAGGTGGAGGTACACGCTTATGAGCCGGCTCCTCGGAATTTGCAGATGATCTCGACGAACCTGCATGTCAACCCAACGCTCCTGCCCAGAGTCAAGGTCCACGCCGAAGCCGTTGGCGGCTCTACTCGCACCGCGTCCTTTTTCTACGATGAAAAGGTTCCTCAAGGGTCGAGCCTGTTCACCAGCAACTCACAAGGCAACATTCCTGTCACCGTGAGATCGTTTGCTGAAATCGTGGAGGGCTTATCGACGCCGTTAGGCCTCGTGAAGATGGATGTCGAGGGTGCTGAATACGAGATCCTCCGGCAGACCTCGCCGAAAATCTGGGAGAAAGTCCGCGCGCTCTCGATTGAAATCCACGACGACCCGGCAGGAAAACTCCCAAAGAAAGAGATGCTGGCGCAAATAGAGTCGCTGGGCTACACCGGCGTCAAGGAGAAGGCCGGAGCCAGTTCGTATTTCTTCTATCGTGGTGCTTTTGCAGGTGAGTGAAGACCCTGCTCAATTCAAGGTGCGTGTTGTACCCTCCTCTTGGTGGCCGCGGGGCAGATCCTTCTTTCATGATGAGATCCTTTATTCGGATGCGGTTGTCTTGCAGGAAGCCGATGCTTTGCTAGCGCTTTACGATCCGACGGAAGAGTTGCTTCGCTTCCAGGGCCCCAAGCTCTGGTACACGTACGAACCAAGCTGGCACACTCATTATCGCCGGCATCCGGTCGGAAGGCGCCTGGTAAAGGCGTTGTCTCCGTCAGAGCGGCTCTACTTTGCTAATCCGGACCCGTTCTACCGAGTGCCCAACATTACGTTCAGCGACGAATTGAGCAAGCCGCGTTTGAACCGACCTCGCCGAACGGCGGCAGTGGCCACGGTTAACTATTTCGGTGGGCGTTTTTGGTTCTTGAAACCGCACATCTGGCTCAGAAACCGGATGATTCTGGAACCCGGCGTCGAACTCTTCGGACGCCGTTCGCAATGGGAGAGCTTCAGACATTTCCCGATGATCTGGCGCCGAGGTTGTCCGGCGAATTACCGAGGCGAGACGCAGTTTACTCATTTGGAAGAGGGCTTTTGCGAGTTTTTGTCGAGATACAAGGTGTACGTGTGCCTGGAAAATAGCTGCGAACCTTACTTTTTTACCGAAAAGCTCGTCAATGCGGCACGAGCCGGCTGCATCCCTGTGTATCATGCCCACCCGACAGTGGCAGACAGGTTCTTGAAAGGCGCCAAATGGGTCGATCCACAGGAGCACGGCTTTAGCGCACGGGGAACTCTCGATCATGCGCTCGCCGCCGACCAAGCGGTGTTCCAAAAGGCAAACGACGCGTGGCTGGATTCCGGCGTCTTGAATGAAACCGGGTTTCTGGGCTTTTGGAATCGGGTGCACGCACTGCTCAAAGCGAAACTGACTCCAGCGGCTCCGGTTCCCATGTCCGCCGAAAAGTGCCGAACGTTTACGCGCTGAATCTAAACGACATGAGTCCCCGGAAGAAAACCCTGTCCGTTTCGGTGATGATTACCACCCGAAACCGGCTGAAGGATTTAAAGCGGACCTGCCTCGTCCTCAATCAACTCGATCCGCCGCCCCAGGAAATCCTGATCACAGCCGACGGTTGCACGGACGGGACGGAAGATTTCGTACGAGCCCATTTGCCCGCTGCCAGGTTGATTGTCAATCCCGCAAGCCGCGGCTCCGTAGCGTCGCGCGACCGCATGATGCGGCAGGCAGCGGGTGATTTGGTGCTCGCGCTTGACGACGATAGCTACCCGGAACAGATGGACTGCCTGGAACGACTCAGTGAACTCTTCGCAGAGCGACCGAACCTGGCGGTGGCGCATTTTCCTCAACACACTGACGAGTATCCGGAGACCCTTTCGCGCGTGGACTTTGGCCCGCCCTGCCTGACGCGCACTTTCGCAAATTCCGGCGCGTGCCTCCGGCGCTCCGTTTACCTGCAGCTTCCAGGCTTTGAACCTCGCTTTTTTCACATGTACGAAGAGCCAGACTACGGTCTCCAGTGCATCGCCAGCGGGTTTGAGATTTACTACACGCCGACCGTCACGATTCGCCATCATTGGTCAGGTCAGTCCCGGAGCCGGCTGCGAAACCATCATCGCCACGCCCGCAACCAACTTTGGAGTACTTTAATGCGTTGTCCTCTCCCGTACTCCCTGGCTCTGGTAGGTTACCGGGTTTTTGTCCAGGCCGCCTTTGCATTCCGGCAGGGCTTCCCCTGGGTTGTCCGCGAACCCGTCTGGTGGTTCCAGGCGCTTGCCGGCCTGCCTTACTGCGTGCGCCGTGCCAGGCCTTGTTCCTGGCAGGGGTATAAACGCTGGCTCGAGCTGCCGACTCGAATGTGAGGTTTGGCTAACCAATGACCTCTTCTCCACTTCGTCCGAACGAGCGTTGGATCATTGCCCAGGAAGGTTCCCGGGAAAGCTACGCGGTGCCGCTGGCGTTCCACCGGTTGGGCTCGCTTCGTCTTTTTTATGTCGATATCTGGTGCCGCCGCGGGCGTTCTCTTTTGCGGCGAGGCCCCGAAAGCACGCGCTCGCTCGCTACAAGATTTCATCCGGAGATTCCGCCTGAGCTGGTCATGTCTTTCAGCCCGGCCGCCATCCTGACTAGAGCGCTCGACCATTTTCGACGGGATCGCCTTTCCGCTGAGGCATTGGGGGACATCTATAATCAGTTCGGTTGCTGGTTCGCTCTGCGGGTTCGAGCACATTTGGAGAGGTTGGACCTTGACCCGAAAAGAGACTTTTTCTTCGGGTTCAACACCAACTGCCTGGAGGTCCTGGAACTGCTCAAAGAGAAGAGAATCCATACGATCGTCGATCAGGTGGATCCTGGGAAGGTGGAAGAGGACCTGGTGCTTGAGGAAGCGGAGCGCTGGCCTGGTTGGTCCCGAGCGCCCGGGCGGATGCCACAGAGTTACTGGGATCGGCTGAGAGCTGAATGGGACCTGGCCGATCTTGTGTTGGTCAACTCGGACTGGTCCGCACAAGCGCTCGTCCGGCAAGGGGTGGCTCGCGGCAAAATCGTCGTCGTTCCGCTGGCCCTCGACCTGGTTGTCGGCCACGCGTTCGAGCCGATCCATGCTAAAGGCACGCTTAGGGTCCTTTGGCTTGGGAGCGTCATTCTACGGAAAGGCATTCAATATCTCGTGGAGGCCGCGCGGCGGTTGCAAGGCCAGCATGTTGAATTTCTGTTGGCAGGTCCGCTCGGCATCGCGAACGACGTCGTTGGAAGGTTTCCGTCGAACATTAAGGTTCTGGGCCGGATCACTCGGGATCAGCTCAGCGAAGTGTACAAGCAAGCGCATCTATTCGTGCTGCCGACCATCTCCGACGGTTTCGCGATCACTCAGCTTGAAGCGATGGCGCACGGACTGCCGGTGATCGCCACTCCCAACTGCGGACGGGTGGTGACGGACGGTGTGGACGGTTTGATCGTGCCGGCCAGGGATAGCGCTGCGCTGGCGGAGGCCGTCGGCCGACTTGACGGCGACCGTGGTTTGTTGCGAGAGATGTCACGTAGCGCCCTCAAGACGGTCGCTCGATTCGACCTCCCGTCAAACGCCCGAATGATTAACAATCTGGCGCTGAGCCACCAGCGGGCGCAACAAAGGCAACCCGCTTTGTGCTATGCTTGAGTGGGCTCTCTTCGCGCAAGTGTTGGTGTGGCTGGGCGTGATCCTGGTGTTCCTGCTCACCCGCCAGGCCACGATCTATCATCCACTGACGATTTATCTGGGTTTCCACGGGATCGTGTTCGTCATCCGGCCCCTGCTGGTTCATTTCCTCGAGTTCGATCACGAGTTTCTCTACATGGGCCTGGAGCCGACGGAACGGCTTCTAGTTCGGTGTCTGGCCGTGAGTTCGTTCGGATTGGTTGTATTTGCCGGGGCCGCTCTCTGGTTCGGCAAATCTCGCCCTGATTTTCAGAGCCCTGCTCCGCGGGCCTTCACTCCGGAACAGCGCCGGGCCCTGTGGGTAGCGGCATGCGTCCTCGCGCCTGTGATTGCCTATTCAATGCATGCCTCGCACACGGATTTCGCAACCGAGGAACGCGGGGGCACTTACGTGATGGTCGGCGCAGGTGGCTACACCGTCGAGGCCCAACTGATGGCGGGGCCGCTCCTTTGCGTTCTGCTGGCAGTGGCTCGTTTTCGATGGTACTCGCTGCTGCTCCTCATCCCTTACGTGGGCTACCGTGCTTACTCCGGGATGTCCCGCTGGACGATCGTGCTGCTGTTGGTCGCCTTTGCGTTGATGTTCGCCTGGCAAAAGCGTATGAAGTGGCTCCCCTGGTGGACTCTTCTGTTTGTCCTGCCGACATTCCTGCTGTTTAAGGCGCTCGGTGAGAACCGCGGTCTGGTAAAGCGGTTTGTCCAAGGGGAGCATTACCGCGTCGAGCAACAGGTGGAGCCGGGCGCCTCCGCGCGGGACAAATTCAGGATGCAATACGATGGCCCGGACTTTGCGAATTTCGATTTTCTAGCGTTCGTGACGGCCGCGGTACCGCAGCAGACCGGCACCTATACGTGTGGAGCGCAGTATTTGCAACTGTTTACGGAGCCGATTCCGCGCAAGTTGTGGCCGGGCAAACCCGCGGGGGCGCCGGTGGCGTTCTTCAACCTGAACAGTTACGGCAACTTCATTGGGCGCACCGTGACGCTCGTTGGGGACGGCTGGATGAGCGGCGGGTGGCTGGGCGTTCTGGTCACGATGAGCCTGGCCGGGGCTTTGTTGGGCCGAGCTCACCGCTGGTTCTGGAAGTATTCTTCCGACAATGTGGTCGCTCTGTTTTATCTGGTCGGGCTGGCGATGCTGCCCCAATGGTTCCGTGACGGGGGAATCTCCATCGCCAAATTTCTATTTTGGAACCTGTCGCCGTTAGGTCTGTGGCTCGCCGTAACCTGGCTGCTGGGGTCCAGGAGCGTGCCTGGATACTCTGTTGTGTTGCCAGGCGCTGCGGCGTTCCACCTGCTTGAGGCCGAAGCCCGCGAACCCTCGACGAGCGACACCGCTCAAGCCGCCGTCCTCCCCTCACAATCAAAACCGTTGCCATCGTGAAAACCCTGCAAGCGCCCGCGGTCCCGTCACACTGGCCCGCTCTAGTGGCTGGAGACACCTCACATGATGAACCCATTGGAGTGCTCTGGGCCCAATACGGGCCGTATCACTTCGCGCGGTTCGCAGCTTTGGCCGAGCTGGCGGCACCGACGCGAGTCCATGCGCTGGAAATAGCCAATCTCAGCCGGGATTACCTATGGAGCCGGGCCCAAAAGGAGTTCGAGATCGCTACGCTCTGCCCGGGCGCCCGGACGGAGGATTTGCCCTTTAAACTGGTCTTTAAACAAGCCCGCCGCAAGCTCGCCGAGTTGGGAATCCAGGTATGCCTGCTCCCCAGCTATTCACCTCGGCAGTCTGTGGCGGTGCTTTTCGCCGCCAAGTCGCTCGGGATCCGCACGGTGATGATGAACGAAAGCCACGCCGGAACCGCTCGGGCCACCGGGGCCTCGGCTTTTGCCAAGCGGCGGTTGGTGCGCCTGTTCGATGCGGCGCTGGTTGGCGGCCAGCCACACCGGCAATATTTCGCCTCGCTGGGAATGCCCGAGGAAAGAATCTTCACCGGTTATGATGCGGTCGATAACGACTATTTTTCCCAAAACGCAGATGCCGTCCGGGAGATGCCGTCTGATTATCGGGCACGCTACCGGCTCCCTGCGCACTTTTTTCTGAGCCTGGGACGCTTCGTTGCCAAAAAGAATCTCGCGACCCTCATCTGGGCGTACCGGATTTTCCTTGATGCCAGCTCGACCAAGCAGAGCCACTTGGTCTTGGTCGGTGCCGGCGACGAAGAACCGAATCTGCGCAGGGTAGCCAGGGAGTTGCACCTGCCGGTCTATCAAAAGTCCACAGTCCAGAGTCCACAGTCCTCGGCCCGGATTGTGGGGTGTGCCGAGAGAAGCGGGCATGGCTCTGAGAGTCACAAACCAAAAATTGAAGATCCGCCTCCTGGGGTTCATTTTTACGGCTTCCGGCAGATCGAGGAAAACCCGGTCTTTTATGGCCTTGCCGATGGTTTTGTGTTGCCGAGCTCGTCGGAGGAGTGGGGGTTGGTCGTCAACGAGGCGATGGCTTCCGGGCTCCCGGTAATCGTGAGCGATAGGGCGGGCTGCGCCGAGGACCTGATGGAGCCGGGCTGGCCGGCGGTGCCGGAATCGGCTGCCTCGGAATTGCATCAACGGCTCGGCAGAATCAAGGGCGCCATTTGCCGCAATGGGTTTCTGTTCGACCCCGCGTCGGCGGAGGGCCTTGCGGGCGCGTTGCTGGCCTTGGAGGCCGTGCCCCCAATGCGGCGGGCCATGGGCCAGGCGAGCCGTCGCATAGTGGCGCGGTTTTCCTGCCGCAATTTTGCGGAAAATGCGCTTCAGGCGGTTCGGGCGGCGCTGAACCACGCTGACCCGGCGCCGGCGCTTGGCCGTGCACTGGCGCCGGTTTCCTGATTCAGTCTCGATGCGCCATCTGCACTTCACCCAATCGCTGGAACCGCTGCAGGGCGGTGGTTTAGGGAGCAGCACCCTGGCGTTGCACCGGCAACTCGTGGCGATGGGCGTGGATTCCACCTTGTGTTCGACGTTCGGCGAAGCGCCTCAAGCCGCGGCTCAGGGCGCGTTTGAATTCCGCCGGCTCAAACCGGACTTTCTGTACTACGCGCCCGGGTTGCGGCAAAGGGCGAAGGACCTGGTGGCCGGCGCAGAAGCGGTGCATGGGCACGGGTTATACGTGGGGACGAATCTTCTATTTGGCTCGGAAGCTCGGCGGCAACACAAGCCTCTCGTTTATCATGTCCACGGCATGTTCGAACCGTGGATTCTGCGCCGTTCTCGCTGGAAAAAACGGCTAGTCCATTGGCTGTTCGAGGATTCAAATTTTCGGCAGGTCCGCCTCTGGCGCGCTTTGACTCCCAAGGAAGCGGACCAGATTCGCGCCTGCGGGTGTCGCGGGCCGATTGTTATCGCCCCCAATGGCCTGACACTCGAGGAGTATTCCGCACAGGCCGAATCGGACGCCCCGATTCAAACCCCCTTGATTCCGACTCTGGAAAAGGATGGTTCACGGTTGCTGTTCCTTGGACGCCTTCACCCGAAGAAAGGGCTCGATTTGCTCGTATCGGCCTTTGCGCGATTGCGACCCGAGTATAGCGACTGGGAGTTGGTTGTCGCGGGACCCGATGAACATGATTACGCAGGAAAGCTTCATAAACTCGCCGCGCTCCTGGGCCTCCGTGGCTGCGTTCGCTTCACTGGCCCCGTAACCGGTCGTACCAAGACAGCTTTGCTTCGCTCGGCAGACCTCTTTGTGCTGCCGTCCTACTCCGAAGGCTTTCCGCTGAGCGTCCTCGAGGCGATGGCCTGCTCGATTCCCGTAGTGGCCTCCTGCGCCTGCAACTTTCCCGCGATCACCTCCTGCCAGGCAGGCTGGGAATGCGAAGCGGAGCTAGACTCGCTTACGGATACCCTGCGGACCGCCCTCGAGACCGGCGAACTCGAACGCTCGGACCGTGGGAGAAATGGCCGCAACCTCGTGGAACGCCAATACGCCTGGCCGCCGATCATCTCCACGCTTCTGGAAGCCTGTTCCGCTCATTGCTGATTTGTGACCCGGATCCGTAACGACCTGTTTGATCCGCGAGGGGGACTCGACCGAGGCCGGCCTGCATGGGTGGAGGCGCTCTGGTATGCGCTGAAGTGTGTGCTATTTCTGCCAGGCTGGCCGTTTCCCTGCCGGCTCAAATGCGCGGTTCTCCGTTGTTTCGGAGCAAGGGTTGGCCGCGGCGTGGTGATTAAGCCGCGCGTAAACATCCATTTTCCGTGGAAACTAGTCGTGGGGGATTTCGCCTGGATCGGTGAGGAGGTCTATATATTGAATTTGGAGCCAGTAACCATCGGCTCGCACTGCTGTATTTCCCAACGCGCCTTTCTCTGCACCGGCAACCATGATTATCGCCAGTGCCAGATGCCCTTCCGCAATGAGCCCATTTCTGTCGGTGATGGAGCCTGGATCGGTGCCCAGGTGTTCGTGGCGCCCGGCATTGTCATCGGAACGGAAGCCGTCCTTACCGCCGGGTCAATCGTTACACGGTCAGCGCCCCCGGGAATGGTTTGCGGCGGCAACCCATGCAGGCCCATCAAGCCCCGTTGGGCTGAACCTGGCGCAGTGCCGGAAGGCACAACACGGCACCAACTCGCAACATCACCCCTCAACCCTTATGGCCTCACTTGCACCTCCCCTCCCCGGTGACCGGCATTATCGCCGGATCCTCGGCGTGCGGTTTTTCGTCGGCGACGCCCCATCCGCCGTACAGGTCGGCAGCCGAGCTGGTCTGATGGTCGCCCCGGCCGCTCCGGCGCTGCTGGCGCTGGAGCGCGACCGAACTTACCGGGAAGCGCTGCTCGAAGCGGATCTGGCCATCACAGACAGCGGCTTCCTTGTGCTTCTGTGGAACCTCATCTCCACGGACAGCATCTGCCGCGTCTCGGGCCTGGAGTACCTCAAGCTGCTGCTCGCCAAACCAGAGCTCAAAGCGCGCGGTTCGACGCTCTGGGTCATGCCCTCCGTCAGTTCGCGGGACCGGAATCTCCGCTGGCTCCGCGACAACGGTTATCCATTCAAGCAAACGGATTGTTACATCGCGCCGAAGTATTCCCGGGAGCTCATCGAAGACCGGAATTTGGTCAAGTTGCTCCATGGACGACGCCCGCGGCATGTGATCATTTGCATTGGCGGAGGGGTCCAGGAAAAACTGGGGCTCTACCTGAAGCGTCATTGCTCCTCGAAGCCCGCTATCCACTGCATCGGCGCTGCCATCGGATTCCTTTCAGGCGACCAGGTTCGCATCCCGGATTGGGCCGACCAGAAAGTGTTGGGATGGTTGTTTCGGTGCCTGTCGGACCCAAAGCGTTTCGTTCCACGGTATGCCCGGGCCCTGAGCCTGGCGGCCATGCTCTGGCGCTACCGGAGTCGCCTGCCTGAAATGACCGCGCGGTTGAACTAAAGCCGCCCATAGCCGCCGCCAAGCTCATGAACCAGCCGAGCAAAAATCCGGGCGTCGCCGGAGCGCCCTTCATACTGCCGGCACGCATAAGGACGAAGTCCTCGCGCACGAGCCATTTGTTAAGCGGATGGTCTTTGGCCATCTTGGCGCTGGGAGGGTGCTGGCTCTCGTTCTTCAACACCCTGCGGGGTGAATGGCAGGTGAACGCCCAATACAACTATGGCTACGTGGTGCCGCTGTTGGGCCTGGCGCTCTTTTGGCGTCGCTGGCCCGAGCGGCCCTCCTGCGCACGCGGCAACCCCAGCCTCGCCGCGTTCCTGACCGCCGCCAGTCTGGTGCCGCTTTTGCCGTTACGGGTGATTCTGCAAGCCAACCCGGAATGGCGCCTGGTGTTTTGGCTTCATGGCGTTCTCGTGCTCGCGTTGACCTGTTGCTTGCTCTACGCGGCGGGAGGCTCAACCTGGGTACGGTATTTTGCACCGCCACTCCTGTTCATGCTTATTGCTGTGCCATGGCCAATGTCGCTCGAGACGGCACTCATTCAAAACCTGATGCGGCTCGTGGCTGGTTTGACGGTCGAGGTCCTTGGGTGGCTGGGCATCCCGGCCCTCCAACAGGGGAACCTGATTCAAATCGGCGCCGGCACCGTTGGCATCGACGAGGCCTGCAGCGGCGTCCGTTCGCTGCAATCGGGTCTGATGCTGTCTTTCTTTTTGGGCGAGATGCACCGTTTTACAGCGTGGCGACGCATCGGTCTGGTCGCGGTCTCTGTTCTGGTGGTGCTCATCGCAAACCTTGCGCGCACGACCTTTCTGACATGGGTCGCAGCGACTCATGGCCTGCACCGGATGGAGGCCTGGCACGACACCGCCGGCATCCTCGTGATGTGCATCCTCTTGCCCGGTTTGGTAGCGCTTGCACACGTGATGAAACGCAATCTCCCGGCGTCGCGCGGGGCCCAATCTGCCGCGCGTTTGACGCAGTGGGCCATGCCGCGGTGGGTCGGCATCGCTACGCTGGCCTGGCTCGCCGGCGCCGAAGTAACCACCGAACTCTGGTACCGCACGCGGGAGCATGACCTGGTTCGCAACCCCGGCTGGGCCGTCGCCTGGCCAGTCCAAAGCCCCCATTTTCGAAAAACCTCGGTGCCGCAAACCTCATTGGCGATTCTGCGTTGTTCTGAAAGTGAGTCCGCCTCCTGGGAAGATGAGGATAGCGACGAGTGGAGCGGTTTCCTCCTTCGTTGGAGGCCGGGCCGCAACTCCGCGCAGTTGGCCAAGGGGCACCGCCCCGATATCTGCTTCCCTGCGGCCGGCGCCAGGCTGGTCGAAGATCGCGGGCAAGTTACGGTTGAAGTTCACGGCATGGCGCTTCGGTTCCGGCATCAAATCTTCGAAAGCGGTCCCCGGCTTATGCACGTGTTTTATTGTCTTTGGCCGGACCGTGTTTCACGCCACGAAACAGCGTTGCTCGAGGATGGCTCGCAACTCAGCCGGCTCCTGGCGGTAATGGCCGGCAAGCGAAACCTCGGCCAGCAAGTCCTTGAACTGGTGGTTCTGGGGCCGGATACCAACGAGGCAGCCCTCGCGCTTTTCCGCCGCCAGCTGCCCGCTTTGATCCAAGTGGACCCTCGTAATGCACGTGTCAGTCAGAAAAAGACGGAATCGACTGTGACGATTGCCTCGACCGAGCCGTTTCTGGGTCTGCAAGCAACGCGCAAATGATTGCTTCCAAGCAGGTTGCCGATGCATACGGTCTCAGCGTCATCCGATACCACGATGTCCAGATTGTGGCAGCGGGGCCGCAGCGGGCTGTGGTAAAAAGGAGTCAAGAAACCGGGCGAAGTTCAGATTAAACCGAGTGCGGCAAGCCGCGATGTCTACCGCATAAGGTACGGGCCCGCAGAAAGCTACAGGAATGAAACTATGGACTAACCGCGGCTTGGTAGGTTTGGTCATCGCGGCCACAATGATGCTGCTCGGCGAGCAGTGTCACGCCGGATTGAGCTTGGACCTCAACTATTGCTTCAGCGGTACCGCCCCCGCCAACACCGGCCAGCCTTGGGTGAGCCTCCTATTCCAGGATCAGAATGATATTAGCACCATACCGGCAAACCAGGTGCAACTTACCCTTTCAACCGCAGGGCTGACCAGTTCGGAAAATATGGTTAACCTGTATTTGAACCTAAATCCGAATCTGGCTGTGAACACACCCGGAGACTGGACCATCTCCCTGGCGACCCCGCCCGCCAATTATCAAGGAACCTTCAGCTCGACGGTTCAAGAGGACAGCTTCATGGCTGACGGGGACGGAAAATACGACGTTCTGCTGACCTTTGGAACCGGGACCAGCAAGTCCGGAATCGTCGGTCCGGCAACTGCGGTCATCGATTTTGCCTATGCTGGCTCCGCAACTTTCAACTCGGGCTCCTTTAATTTCCTGAGCACCTCCGCTGGCGGTGCCGGCCCATTTCTCGCAGCGTCTCACATTCAGTTGGGAGGAGGGGTCAGCGGATGGATTGCAGCCCCTGAGCCCAATTTCACTTTGGCTGCCGCTCTGTTGCTGGTGCCCTGTGCCGGAGCTTCTCTCTGCCGCAAGATTCCCTGGGGAAAGAGCGTAACGGAATAAGCCCACACTCGTCAGGGGGTGCAACAGGCCGGCCACGAAGGCCGGCCTGAATTGTTTTTACGTGCCTGCGTTCGGCTGCTCCTGCTGCTTTCTAAGCTTGTTTCGCTCGCCCCGCCAGTTGCCTAGTACGCACAAGCAGGCGACAGCGCCCGTGGCGGCGAACCAGACGGAGGCTTCCGGAACGGCGCCGATTGTAATGTTCGGCCCGATGAGGTCCTGATCGTCAGGGAGCGGTCGCCGGCCGTTAGGACCCAGCTCGGCGTTCCAAACGGTCGCCGCAGCGCCCAAGTTCATAAAGTTGGCGGCGGACGACAGCATCGCATTGGCTGCGGACACAAGCTGCGATTCCGAACCATCCCGGTCGCGCACGTAGAATTCGGACCCGCGATGATTCACGGCCTGCGCATCTCCATACAACACGTCCCAGATGGCCAGTTGCAACGCCGCACCTGCCAGCCTCCCCGCCGAAGTGGATGTATTCACTTCTCCGGCATATTCGTCGTACAAACTTGCCGCGCGGAAGATGCCCCCAGGAACCCATTGCGGCGAATCGTGGTCATGTCGTTCATTCCCGTTGCTGGCCGGCAGAGTCCCGGGTTCCCAATAGGCCTTCGAGACCAAATCGTCGCCGATATCGAGGGAAAAGGCCGTGAAGCTGCTTGGATTGCCTGCCGGAAGTGGAGTTGATTTAGCGCCGCCGCTGGCGCCGGGCAGGTACGAGACCGTCAGCGCGGAGGCGTAAACCCGCTCGCTTTGGCCGTCGATACGGATATCGACGGCGTAATCGGGATAGGAAGAAACATCCAGTCTCGTGAGCGCAGCGTTAACTGGAAACTGCGGTCCCAAAAACAGGAGCGTCCCAAGAGCGAAACGCCCTGCTGCTGCCTTAATTCTCATCATTAACGTTCTTCTCGTTCTGCCGCCGTCCGTTTTCTAGCTTCGGCTTCAAGAGCTGGCTCCCCAGGCGCCTCTAGCTGCGTTCCCAATAAAGCCCCGTGAAGAATGCCACACTTCGCCTAATCTCCTACCAGTTTTCGGCCACAGCATTACTCGCTTTAGGACCTTCTTTCCAATCCGCCGACACCACGGCGTGGCGCACCGCAGGGAGCGGCACGGCTACCGGCGCCCGCAAAAAGAGCGGGCTGTAACAGGAAATTAACTGTGCGGAGAATGTAACATTGCAGGACTTGCGCCTGTAAGGACAGGTGCCCCAAACTGGGTCCCGCAACATGGAATGCCCCGCTTGAATGCAGGGCGGCCCAAACGGCTGCTTCTTAAATGCCGACCGTGTAGCAAGCAGGAACAGATTATGAAATCCAATAAATCGACCAGGATTCATGTCAAGACCGATCTCTCCCAACTCATTGCGCGCGCGGCAGCCGCCGAAAAGGGAGCTGAAGCGGCTCGAAAACAGGCTCGCCTGGCGAAAATGAAGTACAAGGAGGCGCGCAAACTTTTCAAACAAGCCAGGAAAGCCGCCAGGCGCACGCGCAAGGAAGCCAAGCTCGCCATCAAAATGGCCCCTGTCAGAGCCAAGAAGGCTGCGAAATCCAACCAGAAGAAAAGCAAGTCCAAGAGGCCGGTTTCCGCGGCTTAAAGGGAGAGAACTTTCGCCAGAACCTCGAATCATTCCAGCAAAAGGAAAAAAGTCCCTGCTCTGGATTTCTTCATGACACGTCTCTTGCCGCGCTATAAGCCTGTGCGTGGCGAACTGATAAATCGAACTCAGAAGATGGGGTATAGTATCACTACCTAATACGAGGAACCTGCTGGACCAGCAAGGAATCTTTAGAGCGAAGGGCACTTATGTTTAATTTAGCTTAACTGGTTAAGGTTTTCCGGCTCCAAAAAAAATGTTTCGCACTCGGGATTGGTCGGGATTGGTCCGGATGACTCTGGTTTGGTCGGGCGGCTGCTTCCCAGGAGGCCCATTTACGGATGGACCGGGAAGAGGACGGAATGGCCACAAGAAGGCACGAAAAGGCGCAAACGGGTGATAATCAGAAAGCTGGCGGGGGCTTTAGCGGAAAATACCAGTTCGAGTCAAAATGCGGGAAGTGGTATTACGCGGTAGTAGCTGTGATTAGCGGGGATTTGGTGGTATTAACTGATATTCGATCTGGAGGGCGGGGGAT